>Ga0160445_100194_pt1 | contig 46960 bp, 33 predicted proteins | sample HID1972M_E1MG_FD_108215 | JGI IMG/M metagenome (GOLD analysis project Ga0160445, IMG submission 108215) | Enriched pill bug-associated microbial communities from UW Madison campus, WI, USA - HID1972M_E1 MG | ecosystem: Host-associated > Arthropoda: Insects > Digestive system > Unclassified ... | reverse complement strand
TTTAAGTTGCCCGACCAGGATTCGAACCTAGACTATCTGAACCAAAATCAGATGTACTACCTTTATACTATCGGGCAAAATACCTTGTTGTGGGCATCTCCGTTAACGGACTGCAAATATAGAGCGATATTTAATATGATGCAAAAATATTTTACTTTTTTATTTCTTTTAATGCTAAAAGGCATCCGAATTCGTTTAAAGTATCGATTATTCAATCCAAATACTTATTTTCGACCCATTAAATGAATCAGTATGATGAATTATAGCAAAATAAATAATCTTTTAGGATGGCTAAGCTTTCTTATAGCAACGGTTACCTATATACTTACCCTGGAACCAACTGCCAGTTTTTGGGATTGCGGTGAATTTATTGCTGCTGCTTATAAAATGCAAGTTGTCCATCAACCAGGCGCTCCCCTATTTTTAATGCTGCAAAATTTGTTTTCAAATTTCGCAATGGGTAATCCAGAATTAATCGCGTATTGGATGAACGTTGGTTCAGCCGTATCAAGCGGGTTAACTATTTTGTTTTTATTCTGGACCATTACGGCATTGGCCCGAAAAGTAATTCTTACAAAAGATGCCGAAATAACTCAAACACAAATCATCCAAATTATGGGTGCTGGCTTAGTTGGGGCATTAGCTTATTCCTTTTCAGATACATTTTGGTTCTCAGCTGTAGAATCTGAAGTGTATGCCATGGCTTCATTATGTACTGCAGTAGTTTTCTGGGCCATTTTAAAATGGGATGCTCATGCAGATGAGCCTTATTCTGAACGCTGGCTGATTCTTATCGCTTATATAATGGGTTTATCAATAGGCGTTCACTTATTGAATCTGTTAACTATTCCCGCCTTGGCCCTGGTTGTTTATTTCCGCAAAAACCAAAATCCAACAAATAGCGGTGCAATAAGGGCTATGCTCATAGGATGTATAGTTTTGGCTTTAATACTCTGGGGAATCATACAGTACTCTATTAAATTCGCAGCCTATTTTGATCTGTTTTTTGTTAATACATTAGGACTAGGTTTTGGATCAGGAGTTTTAATCTTTACTGTATTACTGGTAGGCGGACTTACTTATGGAATTATATATTCCATAAAGCGTCACAAACCTACGCTAAACATCATCTTACTTTGCGTTTCATTTATTTTTATTGGCTATAGTTCTTTTACCATGATTACTATTCGCGCCAAAGCGAATACTACATTAAATAATAACGACCCGGATAATACCTTTGCTTTATTAAGCTATTTAAACCGTGAACAATATGGGGATGACCCGCTTATAAAAGGCCCGTATTTTGATTCCAAGCCAATTGAATATATAGAAGGTTCTTCTATTTACAGAAAAGGAAAAGACAAGTATATAAAAGTTGGAAACAAACCAAAGTATGCATATGACCGTGAAACCCTATTGCCGAGGGTTTACAGTTCAACTCCCCAACATGTAAATGTTTACCGAAATTGGTTACAATTAGGTGAAAATGAACAGCCTCAGTTTGGAGATAATTTAAAATTCTTGTTTTCCTACCAAATCGGGCATATGTACGCCCGCTATTTTATGTGGAACTTTGTAGGTAGACAAAACGATCAACAAGGGAGGGGAAACTTCACGAATGGAAATTGGATAAGCGGAATCAAATTTATCGACCAAATCCGGCTGGGCGGACAAAACGCTTTACCTGACTCAGAGAAAAATAACCCTTCAAGAAATACATATTTCTTCCTGCCTTTAATCTTAGGACTTTTAGGTGCTTTCTGGCACTTTAAACGCAATCAAAAAGATGCGGGTATTGTGGGATTACTGTTTTTCTTTACGGGCATAGCTATAGTCCTTTATTTAAATCAGACACCTGAACAGCCTCGGGAACGGGATTATGCATTTGCAGGATCTTTTTATGCCTTTGCTATCTGGATCGGTTTTGGCGTTCTTGCAATCAGTGATTTCTTAAAAAAGAAAATAGACCATAAGAATGCTGCTATTGCAGCAACCGTAATTGCGCTTTTAGCTGCACCGGTTTTAATGGCATCGCAAAACTGGGACGATCATAATCGTTCAAATAAAACTACCGCTAGGGATCTGGCAGTCAACTACCTTGAAAGCTGTGCCCCAAATGCCATTCTGTTTACCTACGGCGACAACGATACCTATCCACTCTGGTATGTTCAGGAAGTTGAAAATATACGTCCAGATGTCCGCGTTGTAAACCTTAGTCTATTAAGTGCCGATTGGTATTTAAGGCAAATGAAGGGGAAGGTTAATGAAGCTGAAGGATTGCCGATTTCTATGAAAGACGATCAGTTCGTGCAAGGCAAACGAGATATTATCCGTTATTCAGATTACGGCATAAAGGAGAATATTGATATTAAAAGTATTCTAAATATCTTGCTTTCCGATAACCCACAAGATCAGCAACAAATGCAAGATGGTTCCCGGGAGAACTTCCTTCCTACAAAAAACTTCAAATTGAGTATTGACAAAGAGGATATAGCAAAAAACAACGTTGTTCCACAAGCTTGGCAAAATGAAATTTTGGATTCTATGGTATGGCAGTATAATAAGGATTATATATCCAGGGCAGAGTTAGCTATTCTTGACATCTTGGTTCATAATGATTGGAAAAGACCTATTTATTTTGCGCGTACTGTCCCTACTGACAATTACATGGGCTTGGATAACTACTTGGTGTCAGAAGGCTTTGCCTATCGTTTAATGCCTATAAAAGCCAATACAGATCCAAACCCGGAAACACAACAAGAAGAGAAAATTAATACAGCAGCAATGTATGACCATACGATGAATAGGTTTGTTTGGGGAAACCTGAAGAATGCCAACTATTTAGATCCTGAATCGTATGGAATGCTGAACTTAATCATGAATAATTTCAATACGCTAAGCAATGAACTTGTTAAAGAAGGGAAATTAAAAGAAGCAAAAGAAGTAATGAGCCGCAGTTTGCAAGTGGTACCCGATAAAATTTTTGCAATGCGTGAAACTCTTCAAAAACAATCTATGGCAGAAAGTTTATATAAGGTTGGAGACATTCAAAATGCCAATCGTATTGTTTCGAATACAACCGATTATATTGATCAAAACCTCAATTACTTTTTTGAAATAGCACAAACCAAACCGAATTTAGAGGTTAACAATATGCAATTGGGAATGTATGTACTCCATGCGATGGATTTGCTAACTGCAGAATACAAACAAACCAAAGAAAACGAACGAATCAAAAAATTATTTAAAGACTTTGAAAATCGTTATCAAATGTCTGGGTTGAATTAATACCTGAGTTGAATTAAATAATTATCCTAATTTATAAAATAAGCCGGTACATTTTTTGTACCGGCTTATTTTATAAATCTCAATTAGTAAAGGCAGCAAATCACAACTCTCTTCCACTTGCGTTCGTGACAATGAAACTAGGTTATTTCATTACGTGTTCACATACCCTGGAGTTAATACATAATTCTTCTTGCATTATAATTCTTCTGTTTTAACCTTGATCAGTATTCAAAGTAAACCTTTTGTTTTTTAAGCAAAAGAATCCATAAAAAACAATGTATGAATAACAAATTACTGGTATAAAAAATGAGTGTTGAATACCAATGGTATCTGCAGTTGCTCCTTGTAAAAGAGGAATTAAGGCACCCCCTAAAATTGCCATAATTAACAAAGAAGATCCTTGGCTAGTATATCTGCCCAAACCTGTAATCGAAAGCGTAAAGATATTTGACCACATAATGGAATTAAATAAGCCGATACTCAATAACGCCCACATAGCGATGCTCCCATCAGTAAATATGGCACAAAGCAAAAGCATTACGTTTGCTAAAGCAAAAACGGATAAGGTACGGGCCGGAGCAGATTTCCCAATAAAAAAAGCAATCAGGTTAAGGATGATAAAAATTATAAAGGTGCTAATTTGTGCAAAACTTAGATCGACAATACTGAGAATAAGAAGAAAAATAAACACAGCTATACCAATCATTAATAAAATCTTTTTAGCAAAAGAAAATTTTGGATGCAAAGAAACAGAACCCAGAAATCTGCCGATCATTGCTCCACCCCAATATAAAGCAAGATAGTTTTTTCCTATAGATTCGGGAATATTCATTATATTCTCTTGAGCCAGGAAGTTAATCATAAAACTTCCAATGGCGACTTCTGCTCCAACATATACAAAAATAGCAAGTATCCCTAGCTTAAGCTGCGGGAATTTAAGCGCACCAAGACCTCGATATTCTGTTTCTTCCGATTTAAATGTGGGGAGTTTAATTTTATAAATAATCAATCCTACAAATAAAAAAATAATTGCGAAAATAGCATAAGGTGTTTTTGTTGCTTCAGGAGATAGGATACCATTATCTGAAAAGAATTCAAAAATCAAGAATCCTCCTATAATAGGTGCTATGGTAGTTCCAAGTGAATTAAAAGCTTGAGAAAGGTTTAATCGGCTAGATGCACCTTTTTCGCTTCCAAGCAAAGAAACATAGGGATTCGAGGTGATCTGCAATAAAGTAAAACCCAACCCCAATATAAATAAAGCACTTAAAAACAATCCATAAACCGAATAAACGGCTGCCGGATAAAATAAAAAACAGCCCAGTGCAGAAATTATTAATCCTAATAGCATTCCGTTTTTATAACCTATTTTATTAATGGGGTCACCTTTATAATAAGAAGTAATAAAATAAATTAAAGAACCTATAAAATAGGCACCAAAAAAGCAGAATTGCACCAACATGGACTCTAAATAATTCAGAGAAAAGAGTTCTTTCAAATGAGGAATTAAAATATCATTCATACAAGTAATAAATCCCCACATAAAAAAGAGAGAAGTAAGCGTTATGAATGGAATTGTATAATCTTCAGTAACTTCTATTTGTTTTTTTTCATTATCTATCATTTTTTCTATTTATTTTATTTGAAAATCGGATTCACTTAAGCAACAACTTTTATTTACACGCTGAATTTTATTGAACAGTACAGCATGAAGCAAACTTAAAGACATTCTTCATTCACAAAACATATGGTAGGTAAAAATAGTAATTACACTTCTACTTTTATGTGGTTAAGCTAAATTAAATTAGGACAACGTAAGTTTTCTATTGATCTGTCTTTCAACAAGAAATATAAACAATAAAAAAGCCGGTACAAATTCGTATACCGGCTTAAATAGGAACAAATATTTTAATTAAGATTCTACAACAACGCCCATTTTACAAAATTTATCGATACGTTCTGAAATTAACACATCAGTATCTTTTGCACTAAGTTTAGCTATATCATCCAAAACTTGTTGCTTAATGGTATTTGCAATTTCTACAGGATTTTGATGAGCACCACCTAAAGGTTCAGGGATTATACCATCAATCAACCCATTGCCATACATATTTTCTGAGGTTAATTTTAAACATTCAGCAGCTTTCTCTTTATAATCCCAACTTCTCCATAAAATTGAAGAGCAGGATTCTGGAGAAATCACTGAATACCAGGTATGTTCTAACATATATACTTTATCACCTATTCCAATTCCTAACGCTCCGCCAGATGCGCCTTCTCCAATTATAATACAGATAACAGGAACTCTTAAAACAGACATTTCCAAAAGATTCCGTGCTATTGCCTCTCCTTGTCCACGTTCTTCGGCTTCTAAACCTGGATAAGCACCCATGGTATCAATAAAAGTAATTACAGGTTTATTAAACTTTTCCGCCAATTTCATCAAGCGTAATGCTTTTCGGTACCCTTCGGGATTAGCCATTCCAAAATTTCGAAATTGCCGTTCCTTTGTATTCTTTCCTTTTTGATGACCAATAACCATGGCCGAAACACCTCCAATAGTTGCAAAACCGCCAATAATAGCCTTATCATCCTTTACAGTTCGATCACCATGGAGTTCAAGAAAATTTTCACAAATCATAGAAATATAATCCAAGGTTTGCGGACGTTCTGGATGTCGCGACATTTGAACATTCTGCCAACCGGTTAAATTATCATAAACTGTATGGCGTGTTTTCTCAAGCTCCTCTTCAAGCTCAAGAACTGTAGCCGACATATCGACTTTTGTTTTTTCAGCAACCTGTTTAACTTTTTCCAGTTGAACAAGTAAGTCTTCTATGGGCTTTTCAAAATCGAATGTTGTTTTCATTTTTTTCTAATTTGTCCGTTATCATAGCGTGATAATCGTGCCATAATATTCGGGCTGCTAAATTAGTCATTTTGAGTTCTAATTTAAAATTACAGAATTATAAAATAGAAAAACCTAATTAAGGCCTTATCAAACATTCTAAAAGAATTTATTATAAAATAATTTTAGAGTGATTCTATAGTAAGTCCTAATTAATTCGAATTTATTTTGTTAACAATGCGCTCCTCTAGTGTAGTAAGTATGTATTATTTACGAAAAGTACGCACTGAGTACACACTAACTACACACTGAATACACACTTATGTAGACTGAATATAGAAGTATTATAAACCTAATATAGTATTGATCCACTTTTTGTACACGACATCCACTATTTGCAGGAGAATGCATTAGTTTCCCAGGAAACATCTGCATTCGAACCTCAACGAAAATTATTATAAAAAAATTGTTGATCTTTTTTTTGTTAATTCGAAACATAATTCCGAATATTGCAGTCCCAAAAACAGGGAAGTAAAACGCAGTAAACGGCCTTTACTTATACAAAAAAACACTCCTGAATAGCTCAGTTGGTTAGAGCATCTGACTGTTAATCAGAGGGTCGCTGGTTCGAGCCCAGCTTCAGGAGCAAAATGTGGTAATACGGACTGAAAAGCGAATATTACTTTTGAATTATTGTTATTGTTAACCAAATAAAAGAAATTCCTGAATAGCTCAGTTGGTTAGAGCATCTGACTGTTAATCAGAGGGTCGCTGGTTCGAGCCCAGCTTCAGGAGCAAAAAACCGGCCTTTAGCCGGTTTTTTTGTTTAAAATAATTTATTATGAGTCTAGTAGTTATAGGTACTGTAGCATATGATGCTATTGAAACTCCTTTTGGAAAAACGGATAAGATTGTGGGAGGCGCTGCTACTTATGCATCTATCGCGGCATCCTATTTATTCAATGACATTAAAATAGTTGGTGTTATCGGTGATGATTTTGGAAAAGAAAACCTAAATAAAATCACCTCAAAGGAAATAAATATTGAAGGCTTACAAATTAAGGATGGTGAGAAATCTTTTTTTTGGTCTGGAAAATATCATAATGATATGAACAGTAGAGATACCTTAATTACAGAGCTTAATGTATTGGAAAACTTTGATCCTATAATTCCGGAATCTTATCAAGATTGTGAATATTTATTTCTTGGAAACCTAACCCCTCAAATTCAATTAAAAACCCTTGAACGATTTCATAAAAAACCAAAGCTTGTGGTATTAGACACAATGAATTTTTGGATGGATATTGCCTTGGTTGATTTGTTAAATGTACTTAACAAAGTAGATGTACTTACCATTAATGATGAAGAAGCCCGTCAACTTTCAGGAGAATACTCTTTGGTGAAAGCCGCTAATAAAATATTGACTATGGGACCAAAATATTTAATTATTAAAAAGGGGGAACACGGGGCACTGCTTTTTGGTGAAGACCAAATCTTTTCGGCTCCTGCTTTACCCCTTGCTGATGTTTTTGACCCAACTGGAGCAGGCGATACCTTTGCAGGAGGGTTTATTGGGTATTTAGCTAAGGTAGAAAGCTTAACCTTCAACAACATGAAAAATGCCATTATTTTTGGATCGGCACTAGCATCTTTTTGTGTTGAGAAATTTGGCACAGAAAAAATTGAGAATTTAAGTCAGAATGAAATTACCGAACGTATTACCAAGTTTACCGCTTTAAGTCAATTCAACTTAAAAGATTTTTAAAGCATTGCATTTGGTGTAATTCACCTTCAAATTTAATCCGGTTAATATAAATTAAACAAAAAACGGGTCGCATAATGCTTACCCGTTCCGACAAACTATAATTTTTAATAATTTACTCCAGCAAATATAGACGTCTGCATTCCGAAAGCATAAGATTTCAATGATTTCTTTAATGATTTACGGGCTACATGTATTCTGGTTTTAACTGTACCTATAGGAATTTGCAAATGATCTGCAATTTCATGATACTTATATCCTTCGAAGTACATCGTAAAGGGAATATAATATTCTTCGGATAATTTATCCATCGCTTCCTTGATGTCATCCATAACGAATTGATTTTCTCCACGATTCCTTGTAGAACTATATACTAGATTAGAGGAGGAAATTTCTTCCGATTTGGTGACCATACCACTGATTTTAACCAGCCTACGATAGTTATTAATAAAGGTATTTTTCATGATAGTATATAACCACCCTCTTAAATTGGTACCTTCTTTAAACTTATCGTGATAGGTGATCGCTTTAAGTACAGTATCTTGAACCAAGTCATTTGCATCCTCATCATCATGAGTGAAGTGGAGTGCATACATTTTAAGCGATTCAGCATGGCTGGAAACCATTGATTTAAATTCGAACTTAGTCATTGCGTTTAGGGTTTAGGGAGCAAAGGTCTTACTAAATTAGGTTCCATTTGCTCGGGTTTTAAAATCATACTAATTAAAATGCATTTGCTTAAACCTTTTGCAACAACCGTGCTAAAATTTTATTATTTCATTATTTAACAATAAATAAACATTTGGTTAATTAAATTTTGGTCAAATGATGTTGACTTCCCGCTCTATTATTATTCCAAATTTCTCATAAACACTTTTAATAATAGTCTCTGAAAATTCGTAAACTTCTAATCCAGTGGCATTTCCATTATTAACTAAGACCAGTGCTTGATTTTTCCAAGTACCCGTATTGCCAACTCGTATTCCCTTCCAACCACATTGTTCAATTAACCAGCCAGCAGCTAATTTTATTTTATCAGGCTGTATAGGGTAGTATACGATGTCTGAAAAAACAGACTGTAGTTTTTCAAATTCTTTTATATCTATAACCGGATTTTTAAAGAAACTGCCTGAGTTTCCAATAGTTGAAGGATCCGGAAGTTTACTTACGCGAATTTCAGACACTACTTTTGAAACATCTTGAATTGTTGGTTGCACAATTTTTCTACGTTCCAACTCCAACTGAATTGCACCATAGCTTATATTTAAAGCTGGAATTGCTGAAAGTTTTAAAGTAACTTCCGTTATAACATATCGTCCTTTACCTTTTCGTTTAAAGAAACTATCCCGATAAGAAAATTCACAAGCATTGTTATCGAACTCGACTATCTTTTCATCAATAAGATCGTAAGCCTTGCAAGATTCAAATATATCCATTAGTTCAACACCATAAGCACCGATATTTTGCACAGGCGCTGCACCAACTGTACCGGGTATTAAGCTTAAGTTCTCAATGCCTGCAAAACCATGATTGACACAAAATTGCACTAAATCATCCCAAACAACTCCGCCCCCTGCTGTAACATAAATAGCCAATCCTTCTTTTCTAACTTTTATCCCTCCTATTTTAATTTGCAGCACTAATCCGATAAAATTTTGGGTAAACAAAATATTACTTCCTCCTCCCAAGATTAGCAATGAAGTTTTTTGGATGCAATCTTTTTCAAAAAGTTGAATAAGTTGTTCTTCACTTTCAATTTTGGCATAGTATTTAGCAAACGCTTCTACACCAAAAGTATTCAGTTCTTTTAGCGATTTATTTTCTTCAAAGACTTTATTCATAAGGAATGAAATAATGGTAGTTATTTAAGATCAAAGATAAAGGAATCTAATTAAATCAGTAGATACTTAATAGTCAAATGAATGATGTACTTTTGCAATTATTATATATAAACTAAACACAATATCTGTAACATTTAATAAATACTTATGCTCTAATCATTTATGATTGGGTTTAAGTTTAAATGTAACTTTTAAAAACTATGAATATAAAAAGACAACTAATCTTTCTTCTTTTATCCATCTGTATAAATTTCAATATAAGTTTTGCTCAACAATCTCTTACCTTGCAAGGTGCAATAACTTATGCATTGAACAATGGCGAGGCGGTTAGAAAAGCAAAACTCGACATTTTGGCAGGCGATTTAAAAGTAAGGGAAGTCCGGGCAGGCGCATTACCCCAGATCGATGGTACGATAACGCTGAATGATAACATTTTGGCACAACAATTCATTCTCCCTGCTGAATTTATGGGGGGGCAACCTGGTGAATTTATTGCCGTAAAAGCCGGTACAACCTGGAGTTCTATGGCTCAAGTTCAATTAAACCAACAACTATTTAATAAACAGGTATTTACTGGCTTAAAGGCTGCAAAATCATCTCAAGAGTATTATCGTTTAGCAGCCCAGCTTGCAGAAGAAAATCTTATTCAACAGGTTGCTACAAACTATTATCAGGTTATTATTACCCGTGAGCAGCTAGCAGTTATTGATGCTAACATTGAGCGCATTCGCCAACTGGAAAAAATAGTCAGTAGCCAGTTTGAACTAGGCTTAGCTAGAAAAATAGATTTGGATCGGGTTAAAGTAAACAACAGTAATTTAACCGCTCAAAGGGAGCAATTATTAAATGCCGTCGCCCAACAGACGAACCTATTAAAATATTATATCGGGATGCCTATAACTGAACAAATCATCATTCCGGAAACTAGCTTAAAAGAATTGGAAGAAACCGTTCAAGGGCGCTTACCCGAAGCAAACTTCAATATAAATCGCTTAAGCTCTTATTTGGTATTGAAAAAACAAGAAGAGTTATTAGGGTTTCAAAGAAAAGCCTATATAGCAGAGTATTATCCAAACCTTTCACTTGGGGCCAATTATTTGTACAATACACAAAGCAATAAGTTTAATCTTTATACCAATAATGCATTAAACTATGATATGTCGGCTGTTACGCTTACACTCCGAATTCCGATTTTTGATGGAGGTGCACGAAATTCCAGAATTAAACAAGCGACAATCGATATTGAAAAAGTTCAAATAGATTTAGCAAATTCTACAAATGCTTTGCAAATGGCTTATGAGAATGCTAAAATACAAATCAGAAATAGCTTAAGCACCATAGAAACCCAAAATCAGAATAAGGTATTGGCTGAAGAAGTATATCATAGTACAGAAAATAATTATCATAACGGCTTAGCTAATTTAACTGATCTACTTGATGCCGAGACAGAACTGGTAAGCGCACAAAACAGCTACAATCAAGCTTTATTAAATTACAAAGTAGCTGAAATTGAATTAATAAAATCACAAGGGAACATCAAAACATTAATAAACGAGTAATGAAAAGAGGAATACTGACCGCAATTATAGTAATTGTTATTATAGGATTAATTGCTTGGGTACTTACGTCGAATAAAAAAGAAAATGAAGCTAAAACCGCCGTCGTTTCTCAAAGCACAGGAGCTATTTTAGTTAAAACAGCAATAGCAAAAAAAGAGAGTTTAAACTTAGATTTTACGGCCAATGGAAATTTTGCACCTAAACAAGACCTTAGTCTACTTGCGGAAACAAATGGAAGAGTAACTCAAATTATGGTCAAGGAAGGATCCAGCGTTTCAAAAGGGCAGGTATTGGTAAAAATTGATCCGGAATATGCATCCTTAGACTTACAGAGTGCCGAAACCGCCTATCAAAAGTTAAAAACTGATATGGACCGGTATCAAAGTGCATACGAGACAGGAGGCGTTACCCGCGCTCAACTGGATGAGATCACTTTTAACTTTCGCAATGCAGAGACTCAAGTAAAACAGGCACGTCGTCGTGTTCAAGATGCATTTATCACCTCTCCTATTTCAGGGATTGTGAATAAAAGGAACATCGAGTTAGGTGCTTTTGTATCTCCAGGTACACCTTTATTTGATATTGTAGATGTCTCTACTTTAAAGTTGGAAGTTACTGCTAACGAATCTCAAGTTGTTTACATTAACAAAGGAGACAAAATAGCCATTACCACCACAGTATTTCCTGGAAAGGAATTTAGTGGCACAGTTACTTTTATCGCAGCAAAATCGGATAATACGTTAAATTACCCGATAGAGATTGAAGTGACCAATCCAGAGGCAAATACAATTCGTGCAGGAATGTATGCAACTGCAACCTTTAAATTTCCTAAACAAGAACCTCAAATTATTATCCCTCGTTCGTCTTTTGTGGGAGGGGTAAATAGTAATCAAATATTTGTTTTATCAAAAGATAGTACTGCGAAAATTCAAAATGTTGTTACTGGAAGAATTTTGGGTGAACAAGTTGAAATTGTAAGTGGTCTTAATGAAGGTGAAAAAGTAATCACAAGCGGTCAAATAAATTTGGTTGATGGCACTAAAGTTTCTCCTCAATCTTAATGTATACCGCATAATAAAATTTAATATCTAAATATACTATCACAAGTGCTCATTAATAAATAGTTTATGATGTATCATTGCCGCTTAAAAGCAAATTATTCTGATGAAACCTTCACAAACTATCGCTTACAAAAAACAATGAATAAAAGCGCTTATGATAGCTTCATCACCACCTTATAACATTTATTCTGATGAAAATTTCTGAAATTTCTATTAAAAGACCTTCATTGGTTATCGTAATATTTACCGCGCTCAGCTTATTGGGTATTTTGAGTTACTTTTCATTAAACTATGAAATGTTACCAAAGTTCACTCCTGAAGTGGTTTCCATTTCAACTGTTTATCCTGGTGCTTCTCCCAATGAGGTTGAAAATACGGTAACAAAAAAGATTGAAGATGCCGTTGCTTCCATGGAAAATGTGAAAAAAATAGATGCAACATCTTTTGAGAGTCTTTCCCTTATTGTTATTACCCTTAATAGTGGTACCGATGTAGATTTGGCAATGAATGACGCGCAAAGAAAGGTCAATGCTATTCTTTCAGATTTACCGGATGATGTTAAAACGCCTTCATTAGCAAAATTCTCATTCGATGATTTACCTATTGTAACGCTTTCTGCAACATCCAGTTTACCAGAATCAGAGTTTTATGACTTAATAGACAAAAGAATACAGCCTATTTTGTCTCAAGTTCCAGGTGTTGCCCAAGTAAATTTAATAGGGGGACAAGAACGGGAGATTCAAGTAAATTTGAATGCTTCAAGACTTCAGGCCTATTCACTTTCTCCTTTAGATGTACAACAAGTTATCCTTTCATCCAATCTTGATTTTCCAACCGGAAGTATAAAAACGCAAGAACAGGATATCCTGGTGCGTTTAACAGGAAAATATAAATCTGTTGAAGAGCTACGTAATCTTGTAGTTAAGACAACTGATGACGGTTCACAAATCCGAATGCGTGATATAGCAGACGTACAAGACACGCAAAAGGATGTTGAAAAGCTTTCGCGTGTTGATCGAAAAAGCGCCATAGCCGTTCAGATCCTTAAAACTTCTGATGCTAACGCAGTATCTGTTAGTGAAAACGTAAGAGCCATTTTGCATCAATTGGAAATTGAAAATGCACCTGTGCACCTATCGTTAGAAGTAGCAAACGACAGTTCTCTATATACCTTAGAATCAGCAAATGCGGTTGTTTTCGACTTAATTCTCGCTATTATTTTGGTAGCTATTATTATGCTCTTGTTTCTTCATAGTTTAAGAAATGCAATTATTGTAATGATAGCTATTCCTGTTTCCCTGATTTCCACGTTCATTGGAATGTCTTTACTGGGCTTTACATTAAACTTAATGTCTCTATTAGGACTATCGTTAGTAGTGGGTATTTTAGTGGATGATGCAATTGTGGTTATCGAAAACATTTACCGTCATATGGAGATGGGGAAAAACAAAGTCAGGGCATCTATTGATGGTGCAAAAGAAATTGGGTTTACGGTTATCTCTATCACATTTGTCATTGTGGTAGTTTTTCTACCTATTTCACTTAGTACAGGCATGGTATCTGATATACTTCGCGAATTTTGTGTGGTAGTAATTATCTCTACCTTACTCAGCTTATTAGTTTCATTCACGATTGTTCCTTTAATTACTTCAAGGTTCGGAAAATTAGAAAAAATAACAAATGAAAAACCTGCAGGTCGCTTTATTTTATGGTTCGAAAAACAACTTCATCGTTTTACAAACTGGATTACCAGTATCCTGGAATGGGCTTTAGACCATAAAGCAATTACCTTAATTAGTGTTTCATTATTATTGGTTTCTTCATGTGGGTTAGTTGCCGGCGGTTTTATCGGTACAGAATTTTTCGCACAAAGTGACCGTGGAGAATTTATTGTACAATTAGAATTACCGAAAGATGCTTCGATTGAACAAACCAATCAGGCAGCTCTTAAAACTGAAGAATTCCTTTCGAAAAAACCTGAGATAACTTCGATGATTTCTATGGTAGGGCAATCCAGTGAAGGAATGGGAACTTTAGCCACGCCTTACAAAGCAGAAATAACGGTAAAATTAATTGATAAGAATAAGCGTGATCCTTCCGATGTTTATGCAGCGAAGATCCGACAAGAATTAGAAAAAGTACTGATTGGTGTTAAAATCAAAACGGTTCCGATTAGTATTCTTGGAATGGCAGAACGTGCACCTATAGAATTAATTGTTACGGGCTCTGACCTTGATAGTGTAATGGCCTATGCCAATAATGCACTGGCTATTTTAGCAGATGTACCAGGAGCTACTGGTACAAAGTTGTCAGTAGAAGGCGGAAACCCTGAAATAGAAGTTGAAGTTGACCGGGACAAGATGGCTTCTTTGGGTTTGAATTTACAAACCGTTGGTGGAACCATGCAAACCGCCTTTAATGGAAATACAGATGGCAAATTTAGACAAGGGGAATATGAATATGATATTAATATTCGTTTCGGTAACTATGATAGAAGAAATGTAAACGATGTCAAAAACTTATTATTTTCCAACAAGGATGGTAAACTCATTCAACTATCTCAGTTTGCCAATGTTAGGGAAGGTTCTGGTCCTAGTCAATTAGAAAGAAGGGATAAAAGTACATCGGTAAAAGTTCAAGGACAATCAGTAGGTCGTCCTTCTGGAAGCATTGTTTCTGATTTTGAAAAAGGATTGGCTGGTATTCACAAACCCATCGGTGTAAATTATATTTGGGGTGGTGACATGGAAAATCAATCTGAAGGTTTCGGTACCCTTGGAATTGCTTTATTAATCGCTGTTGTTATGGTATACTTTATTATGGTGGCCTTGTATGACAGTTTTGTTTATCCTTTTGTTGTAATGTTCTCTATTCCTTTAGCGGTAATAGGATCTTTACTCGCCTTGGCATTAACCAATAACAGCCTGAATATCTTTACCATTTTAGGATTAATTATGTTGATTGGATTGGTTGCTAAGAATGCGATTCTATTGGTAGATTTTACAAATCATATGAAGGAAAGAGGGCAGACTACTCGCCAGGCATTGATTAACGCCAATCATGCACGACTAAGACCCATTTTAATGACCACAATTGCCATGGTTTTTGGTATGTTACCTATTGCATTAGCTTCTGGCGCTGGAGCTGAATGGAAAAACGGATTAGCTTGGGTAATTATTGGTGGCTTATTAAGTTCATTATTTTTAACGTTGGTAATTGTGCCGGTAGTTTATCAGACATTTGATAACATTCTACACAAATTTGGCATGGATAAAGAAGGGTTACCTATTGATGAAATGATCACGGAGGAATACGAGCATAAAGAATTAAAGGAAGAGTATGAATAAAGCGCATTGGTCAGGAAGATGTAAAGCTTCAAAAGAAAATCTTTAATCTCAATACAAAAATCTATTTTCGGAAAATTTAAGATCCTTATTTTGTTTAGATGAAAGATTTCACATTAATTCGCTTTACTCAGATAGCTTTTATTGAAGGCGTATCTACAGTTATCCTTTTCTTTATTGCGATGCCCTTAAAATATTTCGCTAACTGGCCCTTGGCTGTAAAATATGTTGGATGGGCTCATGGAATATTATTTATTACTTACATCATATTATTAATTAGTTGCTGGTTTCTTTATAAGTGGAGCTTTAAAAGGTTTACGTTATTTTTTGTCGCATCCCTAATACCGTTAGCTCCCTTTTGGGTTGAAAAACGCTTGAAGAAAGAAATGAGACAAGAAAGCTTTTAGCATTTATTCCATAAACTTTACTTAGCTGTTAACTTATTATCAATCATCCGGTTGTTATATTGTTGAACAAATGCTTTTAAATGCATTTCCATAGATTGTTGAACTGCTGGCAAAGTATTTATGAGGTTATCTTTTAAAATTATATCCTTCTTTATATTAAATAAGCTTGTACTCTTGTTTCCATCACTTACAAGAAGATAATTACCTTGATAAAAACTAAAGGAAGTGCCATTATTATTAACAACGAAATTAGCAGTATCTTTAGCAAAAGCATCGAATCCAAATGCAAAATAAGGTTGATCATAATTTAAAAAATTAAGTACCGTTGGGGCGATATCTATTTGCTGAACCAGTCGGTCTGAAATACCTTTTAATTTTCCCCCCGGATAATAAAAGACAATAGGAATAGCATAAGAACCTGATAATGTTTGATATTCAGGAAAATAGGAAACGGTAGCATGATCGGCACAGAGCACAAACAACGTATTATCAAACCAGGGCATGGTTGAAGCTGTTTCAAAAAATTTACGGATTGCCATATCTGTATATCCAATAGGTTCCTGGACAGGCAAAGGTCCTTTTGGGAATTTTCCTATATATTGCTTTGGAACTTTGTAGGGATGATGAGAAGATAAAGAAAAAAGAGTTGAAAAAAATGGTTCTTTAAAAGTATTCAGCTTTTGAGCCATAAACTGCATGAAAGGCTCATCCCAAATACCCCAAATACCATCAAAATCAGCATTATTATTATACTCACTTTTACCATAATAATGATGAAAGCCTGCAAGCTTTGTATAGGCCGAAAAACCCATTGATCCGTTGGGTGCTCCATGAAAAAATGCAGTTTCATATCCCTTCTTACCAAGGAGTTGAGCAACACTATTTGTTTTATTTCCAGAATAAATAGATAAAACATAAGGCTCATGTATACTTGGAATTCCTGAAATAATGGATGGGAGAGCATCAATAGATTTTCGCCCATTAGCAAAAGTCTCAGTAAACGTAAAACTTTCTTCAATTAAAGAATCTATAAATGGCGTATAACCTTTATAATTTCCATGATCAAGGTTTTTGTTAAGGGCTCCAATATATTCTTTCCCTAAGCTTTCAATAATTAAAAAAACGACATTCAATGGTTTAAATGTGCTATCTGGGTTAGGACTGTGAATGGGATTATAAATGGCTTTTAATTCCTCATCATTAAAATAATTAACCGGTTTAAGCTTTACCGATCCTAAAGTTCTAATAATTGAAAATGGCGTATTTAATACAATGTACGTTTCCTCTGGTTTTTCTACATAATCACCAGCATTGCTTAAAGTTATAGGACGAGTACTATGTCTCCATCCGCCACGAATACCAATTATTGTTAATGCTATTAGTATTACAAAGACCAGACTGTGACTAATGTATTTTATATAATTAAATGGAGAGTCAGTTTTTACTTTTACGCTATCGTATAGCCACCTAAGTATATAAACCGTTAAAATTAACAACAGAAGCAAATACCAATAGTCCCAAAGAAAATCAAAAGTAAGCTTCAATTTATTTTCTTCGTTTGAGAATTGTTCAAAAATGGTTCCGGTCGTTCTTTTTAAAGTGAATTTATAGTAGGCAAAATCAACTAAATTAAGTGCTATACCAATAGTATTTGTAATCAGATACAGCCATTTAGAAACTTTTTGATAAACAAGATTATAACGAAATTTAAAAGGAATTCCTTGAAGAAGGATAAACAAAGAATTGATGTATAACAAAGCCACAAGATCAAACTTTATTCCGCCCAGCATCATAATTCCCAATTTAGATGTGCTAACGGCTGGGAACAAGCTAACATTACTATAATAAAATCCCAGACGAAGCAGGGCATATATCAGTAATAAGATAGCTATTCTGTAAAATAGAGCTAGGTATATATTTAGTTTAAAAACTTTTAATGACCTCATTGTTTTTGAAAGGAATAACAAAAGTATTATTTTTCACATAAAAAAACACAAATATGTATTTGTGTTAATTGAATTTGTTAAGAAAACAGTATGCTTAACGATAGGCGTAAGTGATTTCGGTTTTACCATGTTCAACCGGATTACCATCGTCATCTACATTTACAAATACGAGTTTATCAATAGTTAATATACTCTTTCTGGTAATTTTGTTTCTCACTTCACAGCAAAGGGTAAGGGATGTATGCCCAAATTTAGTGGCTTTTATACCCATTTCTATGATATCACCTTGGCGTGCAGAACTCAAAAAGTTTATTTCAGATATAAATTTTGTAACTACTTTGGGGTTACCCAACTGTACAATCGCATAGATTACAGCTTCTTCATCAATCCACCTTAGTAAGGTACCTCCAAACAATGTTCCATTCGGATTTAAATCTTCTGGCTTAACCCATTTACGTGTATGAAAATTCATTTTAAATTGTCTTTAAATGATTAGAGCGGACATGATCCGCTCTAAATAAACTATACATGTATTGCCCTATTTGCTGTGGCCGCTAAGGCTGCTTCTTTAAAGGATTCTGAATAAGTTGGATGTGCATGGCAAATACGTGCTATATCTTCAGCTGAAGCACGGTATTCCATGCCTACAACCGCTTCAGCTATAACATCTGCTACGCGTGGCCCAATCATGTGAACACCCAATATTTCATCTGTATCTGCGTCTGCTAAAACCTTAATAAAACCATCCGTATCCATACTTGCACGTGCTCTTCCACTCGCTTTAAAAGGGAAAGAACCAGCCTTATATTTTTTACCTGCTTCTTTTAATTCTTCTTCTGTTTTACCAACACTAGCAACTTCAGGCCAAGTATAAACAACACCCGGAATTAAATTATAATTAATATGTGGTTTCTGACCAGCAATGAGTTCGGCAACAAAAATACCTTCATCTTCAGCTTTATGCGCTAACATGGCTCCTTTAATAACATCCCCAATGGCATATACCCCTTTAACAGATGTTTCTAGATTTTCATCTACAGAAACTTTTTTACCACGCTCCTCAACTGTTATTCCTATATTTTCTAAACCTAAATTTTCAGTATACGCTATCCGTCCAATTGCGACCAAACAATAATCACCTTCAACGGTAACAGCTTCGCCTTTTTTATTTTCTGCGGTAACGGTTACTTTCTTACCCTTCGCAGAAGCGCCCGTTACTTTATGGCTCAATAAAAATTCAAAACCTAAACCTTTGAGCGATTTTTGCAATTCTTTACCCAAACCTTTGTCCATGGTTGGAAGAATAGAATCAGCAAATTCAAGTACAGTAACTTTAGAACCCAAGCGTGCATAAACTGAACCCAATTCCAGGCCAATTACACCACCACCAATCAAAATAAGATTCTTAGGCACCTCCTTCAAGTTTAAAGCCTCAGTCGATGTGATAATGCGTTTCTTATCAATTTGGATAGACGGCAAAGAAAATGGTTTGGAACCAGTCGCAATAATCACATTCTTAGCTGTAATTGTTTCAGACTCACCGTTATCCTTTGTTACCTTAATGGTATTTTTATCCACAAATGAGCCTATGCCTTGGTAAGAGACAACTTTATTTTTTTTAAACAAAAATGAAATACCAGCGGTGGTTTGCTGAACAACCTCATTTTTACGATTAATCATTTGGGCAATATCCACGGAAAGATTATCAAGTTTGATACCATGAGCTCCAAAATGATTTGCAGCATTATAAAAATGCTCACTTGAGTCAAGTAACGCTTTTGATGGGATACATCCAACATTTAAACAAGTTCCACCAAAGCTGTTGTACTTCTCGATAACAGCAGTTTTTAAACCTAATTGCGCACAGCGGATTGCACCAACATATCCACCAGGGCCACTTCCTATAATTACTACGTCGTATTGCATGTTTTTATGATATTGGTTGTCAAAGTTAAGGATTAAAAAAACCTATGCAAGAAAGAAGGCAGCCAAATTTTGACTGCCTTCTTTCTTATTGAATTTTATATGAATAAAAATTATTATTCAACAATAATTTTACCATTCATTGTACCCCAGTGTCCAGGGAAACTACAAAGGAATTCATATTCACCTGCTGCAGGAATAGTAAAAGTAATGGTGTCACTTTCACCTGGTCCTAATAATTTGGTATGAGCAATAATAGAAGAAGCATAAGTTGCAGGAATGTAATCAGCATCTTTTGCTTTAAAAGCTTCACCACCAAAAGCTGCTAAATCAGTTTCTGGAGCTAATACTACAAAGTTATGACCCATTGATTCTTTAGGTAATTCACCTACGTTCTTCAACGTAATTTGAACTTCCTGACCAGCTTTAACTGTAAATGAATTTTTATCGAATTTCATTTGATCACTAGCTTCAATCTCAAATACAGCAGGCTCTAAATTTTCGTTGCTCGTAGTTGTAGTTGCCTCAGTAGAGGTTGCATCCGTTGTAGTATTAGTATCGTTTGCAGTTTGGGTACCTCCCCCGCATGATGCCAAGAACAAAACAGCAGCTGCTGCTGGAGCTAAAAATAACTTTTTCATTTTTTTTTATTTAAGATTATTAGTTTAATAGTACAAACATACGTATTTACTAAATGTTTAGATATATTTTTTAGTAATTTTTCCAGTCTTTTTACAATGCCTTGAAACTATAAAATCGGATAACGTTCAAACTTGACATCGCGGTCAAACAAATACCGATAGGTACAATGGGTTTTGTATACTTCAGCACCAATTTGTTCAGCCACACGCATCATTTTAGGATTAAAATCGCCAATCCAATTCATTTGGAGTTCCTTATAAGGCATATCCTTTTGCTGAACCAATTTGGCCGATTCAACAATGAGGGCAATTTCTAATCCTTTTCGTTGATGTTCAGGAATCACTCCGAATATCACTCCAAACATCGTTTTGCTTTGTTTCGCTAATTTGCGCCAAACAAATAATAACTTTCCCCACCATGTGAGTTTCCCATTTAAATATTCTACTATTAATTGATTTAAATCGGGTATAGAAATCCAGAATCCAACAGGTTCATTTTTATAATAAGCGAACCATATAAGTTTCGGATCTAAAATGGGCCGCATACTATTTAGGAGTTCCTTAGCTTGTATTTCAGATATCTCCCCTATTCCGGCATGTTTGGCCCAAGCCTTATTATAAACTGCTCGAAAATCTTGGGCCGCTTTCTCTAATTTTGATTTCTTGACATGTTCAAAAGTATAACCCTTATTGGAAAGTATATTTTTTGCACGATCAGCATAACGTGTATCTAACGTCTGCTTTACTTCTCGCCAGTAAGTATATTGTTTATAGTAAATTTCAAATCCGTATGATTCAAAAAGCGATTTATAATAGGCAGGGTTATAATTACAAGTATAACAGGGCTTATGAAAACCTGCTACCAATAGTCCCCACCATTTATGCCGTTCACCAAAATTTATTGGTCCATCCATGGCTTCCAATCCCCTAGAACTTAACCAATCTTTAGCCGTATCAAATAATAAGCTTGCTGCCTTTGAATCATTGATACATTCAAAAAAACCACATCCTCCTGTGGGCTGGTCATAATTATCGATTGTTTCACGAGTATAGAAGGCAGCAATCCTTCCGATATATTTTCCTGATCCATTTTGCAAAAGCCACCTTATACATTCTCCTTGTTGAAAAGAGTTATTCTTTTGAGGATCAAAAACCTCGTCTATATCCGCGTCGATCGGACGAATATAATTTGCATCCTCTTTATAAAACTGCAAGGCCATTTCTATAAAGTCCTTTGCAAGCTTCTGAGTATTTACCTCTATTATTTTCATTTATTACGCATCAATATTTTTAATATTTACTTAAACCAACTATCTTTTAACTTATGTTTCGCTCCAATATTATAACGAAGATTAAGTGTTTGCTGATTATCGATTGCACCTGGAGTAAAATGAAAACTTACTGCCAACTTTGCTGAAAGTCTCTGATTACGAAATGGCGCCCATCCTAAGTCTAAACGATTATATCGGTCCTCTGAATAAAAATCGTCACCTAAAGCAATAAACTGAGGTTCTCCCAAATATAAAATATTGTGAATATAAAAACTTTTATAAGCGGCATAACCTTCAATTAAAAATCCTATCGGGCTATTCCATTTATCTATGCCCCTATTACGATCGAATGAAAGCAGACTTCCAGCACTCAACATAAGTGAATCTAATTTAACTTTTGGTGATAAATCTAAACCCAAGTATGCTGCTATGGCCGCATTATCTTGAATGTGGATATTTTCATCATTGTTTTTTGGAAGAGCGTTATGCCAAAGGACAGCTTCATGTCTTAAGAAGAAAGACCCCATCTTAACATTGCCGGATAGCCCTACAAGAAACTGCTCGCGTTGGGTTTCACTCTGCTTACTGTTCCAATCAATCCATAATTGCTGATATATATTTTTCTTCTCATAACGAAAGAGCATTCCACTAAGGTTTGGTCTATAGTATTGCAATGTATCGCTCAGTAAAGCATTGGAAAAACCGTCGACCAGACCAACTCGCGGAAAGAGTCCTATATAAAAGTCAATATGCTGTTTTTTGTAATTATAATAAAGTGTAGGGTTTATCTTACTGAAATTGTTCGTTCCAAATTCTTTCAAAATATTTACTCCAAAACGAATCCGGTTGATACTATCCATAAGCAAACCTACCTCCGGAGCAAACTGTAAACCAATTAGAGTTGGAGAATCCCTATCCGAAGCCGAATATTCGCGATTATCAGCAAAACCGAAAAAACCGATATCCCATTCTAACGTTTGTGCCTTCAGATTTAGAGAGCACAAAAATAAGACAAGAATAAGGATGAATTTATTCATTAAGTTTTTTTAAACGGCTCTATAGTTAAAATAAAAAGGGACTGCCTGACGGCAATCCCTAAGAAATCTAATTCTTTATACATCTAACAATAAACGGGTAGGATCTTCTAACAGTTCCTTTACCCGCACCAAGAAACTAACCGACTCCCGGCCATCGATTATCCTATGATCATAAGACAATGCGACATACATCATTGGACGGATAACAACTTCTCCATTGATAGCAACTGGACGCTGAATAATATTATGCATGCCTAAAATGGCTGACTGAGGCGCATTAATTATTGGAGTTGACATCATTGAGCCAAACACCCCACCATTAGTGATAGTAAATGTTCCACCTGTCATTTCTTCTATCGTTAATTTATTATTTTTTGCCTTTGCTGCTAAATCGGCAACAGCGCGCTCAATTCCTTGCAAGGACAGGGATTCTGCATTTCTTATAATTGGAACTACTAATCCTTTTGGTGCAGATACTGCTATGGAAACATCAACGAAATTGCTATAAATGATTTCATTCTCTTCAAGCCGTGCGTTTACTGAAGGCCATTCTTGCAAAGCCGTACAAACCGCTTTGGTAAAGAAAGACATAAAGCCCAAACCAATGCCATGTTTCTCCTTAAATTTATCTTTATATTTAGTACGTAAATCCATAATAGGCTTCATATCCACTTCGTTAAAAGTAGTTAGCATCGCCGTATCATTTTTCACACTTACCAAACGCTTAGCAATGGTTTTTCTAAGTGAAGACATTTTCTCATGTCTTTCATCCCGTGAACCCCCAACCGGCACGTTAGCTGACACAGACGCAGTTGCTTTGGCAGGCGCCTCAGCTGCCTTTTCTTTTGTGGGCGCAGATGCAGCAACTGATGCATTTAAAGCATCCTCTTTAGTTATTCTGCCATCTTTTCCTGTACCTTTTATATCTTTTACATCAATTCCTTTTTCTTTTAGAATCTTAGCAGCAGCGGGAGAAGCTGTGCCCGCAGCATAACTCTCCTGAGATTCTTCTGATTGCTCATTAACTGGAGCAGATTTTTCTTCCTCTTTTGGAATCTCTGTATCTTTGGCAGGAGCCGCACTTTCTCCTTTACCTCCATCTTCGATGGTGCAAACAACTGCACCAACTTCCAGAGTATCGCCTTCACTTGCAACATGTCTTAAGATACCTGCTTTCTCAGCTGGAAGTTCAAAAGTGGCTTTATCTGACTCTAACTCAGCAACTATCTCATCCATCTCTACATAATCACCATCATTTTTTAACCATTGTGCTAAAGTAACTTCTGTAATAGATTCGCCTACGGTTGGCACTTTCATTTCTAAACTCATAAATGCTAAATTTTATTAATCGACTTTCGCCGCCTCTTGGGTTGTTTTCTTAATTTTCTCTTTTACCTCTGTTCCCGTTTTCGATTCAAATGCTTTTTCCACAATCACAAGTTGCTGAGCTATATGTTGTTTTTGATAGCCGGTAGCGGGACTGCTGCTTTCCTTACGGGAAATGACTTCCAGATCGATACGAGAGTGACGGAGCTTGCGGCATATATATGGCCATGCTCCCATATTTTCAGGCTCTTCCTGTACCCATAAAAAGCTATCATCATTTTGATATTTATTCTTTATTGTGCGCAATCTATCCATAGGAGTAGGATACAACTGCTCAATACGAACAATTGCTACGTCCTTACGCTCCGCTTTTTGCTGTTTATCAAGCAAATCATAATAGATCTTTCCAGTACAGAAAAGAACACGTTTTACATCTGCTGACTTCACATAATTATCATCAATCACTTCCTGGAATTTACCATCTGTAAATTCTTCTAATTTAGAAACCACAAGAGGATGACGAAGTAAACTTTTGGGGGTAAAAACAACCAAAGGTTTACGGAATTCACGATGCAGTTGACGGCGCAAGATATGATAAAAGTTGGCTGGAGTAGTGCAATTGGTAACTTGCATATTATTCTCAGCACAGGATTCTAAAAAGCGCTCCACTCGTGCAGATGAATGCTCTGGTCCTTGACCTTCATACCCATGAGGCAGTAACATTACTAAACCATTTGATCTTTTCCATTTTGCTTCAGAACTTGAAATGTACTGATCAATTATTATTTGGGCTCCATTTACAAAGTCTCCAAACTGAGCTTCCCATATCGTAAGTGAATGTGGATTCGCTAATGAATAACCATATTCAAAACCTAAGACACCATATTCAGAAAGATGTGAGTTATAAATATCAAATTTCACATCACCGTTATTCAATTGTGCTAAAGGAACATATTCTTCTTCTGAATCTTCCAACGTTAATACGGCATGCCTGTGTGAGAACGTGCCCCGCTCAACGTCTTGCCCTGAAATCCGAACCCTCTTTCCTTCATTCAATAGCGTACCATAAGCCATTAACTCAGCCATTGCCCAGTCGAATGTCTTATTTTTTATCATTTTTTTGCGATCCTCAAATAATCGCTCAATTTTCCGGAAAAATTTTTTATCTTTTGGAAGCGATGTTATTGATTCGGCAATACGAATAAACTCTTCCTCAGATACTGTCGTATCTGCAGGTACAAATATATCTTCATACTTCGCTTTTCTTATACCCTGCCATGCCCCTGAATACATCGGATTAACATCTGGAATTACTTCATCTTCCTTTGATTCATCCAATCGTTCCTGCAAAAGAGCTCGGAAATCTTTTTCCATTTCCTTGGCTAGATTTGCATCTACACTACCCTGTTCTAACAGTTTTTTATTATAAACCTCTCTTGGATTAAGATGTTTCTCTATAGCTTTATACAATAATGGTTGTGTAAATTTAGGCTCATCAGCTTCGTTATGACCATAGCGTCTATAACATAACATGTCAATAAATACATCGGTATGGTATTTTTGGCGATATTCTACTGCCATATTAATAGCATAAACCAATGCTTCCACATCATCCCCATTTACATGAAATACCGGCGATAAGGTTACTTTTGCAATGTCTGTACAATAGGTTGATGAACGCGCGTCTTTGTAATTGGTGGTAAAACCTACTTGGTTATTAATAACCACATGAATAGTTCCACCCGTTTTGTAGCCATCCAATTTAGACATTTGAATAACTTCATAAACAATCCCTTGTCCGGCAATAGCTGCATCCCCATGAATTAAAATAGGGGCGATCTTAGATGAATCTCCCTCATATTTCATATCGATTTTGGAACGAACAATACCTTCAACTACCGGATTTACAGTTTCTAAATGCGATGGATTCGGACAAAGACTTAAGTGAACCTTTTTATTATTTGCGGTTACTACATCTGACGAAAATCCTAAGTGATATTTCACATCACCACCAAATTCAACATCATCGGTAGTTTTTCCTTCAAATTCATTAAATAAGGTTTCATACGTTTTACCTAAAACATTAGCCAAAACGTTTAAACGACCACGGTGGGCCATTCCTATCACAAACTCTTCAATTCCCAAGTCTGCACCTTTTTGAACAACAGAGTCTAAACCTGGTATTAAGCTTTCTGCGCCCTCAAGAGAAAAACGCTTTTGTCCCAGAAATTTCGTCCCCAAAAAGTTTTCAAAAACAACGGCTTCATTTAATTTTTGCAGAATTCTCTTTTTTGTTTCCAGGTCAAAATTCGGTTCATTCCTTTCACTCTCCATCCTATTCTGTAACCAGGAAATCTTTTCTGGGTTACGGATATATTTGAATTCCGCACCAATGGTATCGCAGTAAGTATCTTCTATAAGTTGACGAATATCGCGAAGCTTTGCCGGACCAAGACCAACTTCAATGCCTGCATTGAAAACAGTATCCATATCAGCTTCGCTTAAACCAAAGGTAGCAAGCTCTTTCCCTGGGAAATAGCGCCTTCGTTCACGAACAGGATTTGTCTTTGTAAATAAATGCCCGCGTTCACGGTAACCATTTATCATGTTTAATACATTGATTTCTTTTAATATATGCTCGGGGGTTTCAGCAGATTGACCTGTTGAACCAAGGTCGCTTTGAGCACCAAAATCAAATCCTTCAAAAAATTTTTGCCATCCAAAATCAACAGATTCAGGATCATTTTTGTATGACTCATACATCGAATCAATGTAACGTGAGTCTGCATTGCTCAAAAAAGTAAGCTTATCCATGTTTTTTTATACGTATAAAGCAAAGTTATAAATTAAATGATTGTTTGATAAGAGAATCATAATCTTTTTTACCGGTATCTATACAAACGAATATCCATTTATAATTAGAAAAACGAACTATTTATATATTAAGAAATGTTTCGTAAATTATGTTTATAGCTACTGCCCACTCCTGCAATATGAGCCCAGCTGCCATAATTCGTTGCCGGACTATAATCAATCATTCTTTCCTCAAAATAAGCAGCACCCATCAACCAATTAATTCCCAGATCATTAACTAAAAATGACGCAGCTTCAATTCGCATACGCTGATTAATGTAACCGGTATTATTTAAAGTTTCCATAATATGATTAACATGAATATTTTCAGTTCGTCCTGATTTCCAATTTCCAAATTGTTCAGTATTATCTACAAATAATGGTTTAACTTCAGAAAATCCTTGCGATTTAAAAAACTTATTGCCATGTTTCTTAAACATAAAACGATAATAATCATGCCACCATAACTCATCCATAAATCTATTAAAGATATTTTTGGGGTAATTTGAATGATTTGCTAATGCATGATAAAAAGTATGTACCGACAAGCAGCCCAAAGCAAGCCAAGGAGACAAGCCTGATTCACTGACTTCTTTAACATTTCCCTTAATTAATAAATCAAGTTGCTTTTTTGCTTCGGTTTCTCCCCCAAGAATATAAGAATTTGACGCGAGTTCAATTTCTTTTTCATTAAAACCTAAATCCTCCAAACTGGGTATGATACTTTCAGCGATACCCGCTAAGAAGTTTAATTCGTTTGGTGTATTAATGCATGGTCTGATGGAACTCTCGCGACCAGTCTTTTTTTTGAAAACATTAAATTCATCGGGTATATCCTTTATAGGAAAAGGTAAATCCTCTTTATGGTAGAGGGTATGTCCAATGAAATGCCGTAGGTTTAATTTCAACTTCCATAATGCTTCTTCAACCAATGAGGAAATATGGGTTTCTTCATAAGCAACTTCCCTATGATGATACACTTCATCAATTTGATAGTGTTTCGCCAATTCTGGAAGTATTTCTTCAGGTAAGCCTTGTTCAATAATTAATTCTCCATGAAGTGAGCGAATTGACCTTTGAAGATCCTGAACACTTTCATTAATAAATTTGGCCCGTATTACTCCTGTTTTCTTAGTTCCATACGTTGTTTCAACATACAAACGCGGATCATATATAAATACAGGAACAATACTATTAGCCCTTTCATGGGCTAAACTCAGCATTTCATTATCACAGATTCGTAAATCGTTCCTAAACCAAATTAAAATGGTCTTTCTATCCATCCAACTAAAATTATAGCATTAGCAAATATACTCATTTTGCCTTTATATTAGAGTTATTTAGACTATTCAACGTATATTTACATTGTATTTACAATCGCTGTTTATTTAAAAATTGAGAAATTATAAACTTTAACTTTTCTGGATTGTAGTATAAGCAGCATGATTATATTTATAAGATGAATGTACTTTTAAGCGGTATAAATAATTATTTAGGTAAGGAATTAGCATTATATTTTTTAGAAAGAGATTATAAAGTAACCTGCTTAGTTCGAAGCGAAACCTTATTTCTTGCTGATGAAAAAATCAATAATAATTTATCGGTAATACGAGGTGACCTTATCCGTGAAAAGTATTCTCAAAACTTTCCTGAGGACTTAGATGTAGCTTTTTATTTCAGTTATTATGTAGCCGAGCAAGGCGATATATATCAAGAGCTGGAATTATTATCTCTTCAAAATTATATAAAAAAGGCACGACGGGTTAATTGCGCCCATTTGGTATATGTGATGCCTTTACGTTCACCTGTAAGCAATGATGTCAAAGATCTTCTTAAAGATAGCTACATTCCATATACAATTGTTAGAACTAGTAATATCGTTGGAAAAGATTCCTTATTGATTCAGATCTTCAAAAAAATGGCAAGCAATCTGGCTATAATATCAAACACTAAACTGGCTAGTAGTAAATGCCAGCCAATAGCCTTAAGTGATGCCATAACCTATTTAGATTTTATTGCTTTCAATCCAGCCGCATTTAATCAATGCTTTGATATTGGCGGTCCCGAAATATTAAGCTACCGGGAGATGCTTACGCAATTTCTAAAAATTTGCAAGGTTGAAAAGAATATTATCACACTTCCATTTGTACACACATTTTTTTCAACTTTTTGGTTAAGCAGAAGTAGCGGCTTACCCAAATTAATTGCCCGTGCATTCAGTGAAAATATACAAGGTGATTTACTTTGTGAAGACAACCGTATTCATGATTTGTTTCCCCATAAAAGTTTAAAATTTAGCGAAGCTGTACGTGAGTCCATTACTTAATTAAGCAGAAATAAAAAAACCACTTATTTTTTAGATAAGTGGTTTTTTTATTTTATTTGAATGCTACTATTCTATCACAGCTTTTACGCTTACTTCAAAATCTAATGGAGAGAAGGGTGGAATACTAGCTACCCCTGCTGTACTGCTAGGGCTACCTACTAAACCATAGGCCTGAGCCGAAGGAAGTATCATATGAACTTTCCCACCCTCTTTTAATTTAGGAAGGATTTCTTTCCATCCGGTAACTACCTGAGTGAGGGATGTATTTAAAGAATCAGTTTCTTCAATAGTACTTCCGTTTAGTGTTTTCAAAACATATCCTACTTCAATTCGGGATTCAGGTAATACCTGATCACCAGTACCTGGTGCAGAAATATGGTAATAGATACCAGTAGGACTTTTTTCAAATTCGCTCAGCTGTTTTCCAATTGTTTGGATATAACTTCTGATAGAGCTATCCTCATAAAGGGGTAAGCTTTCCGGATCAATTGCATGGATCGTATAATCGATAGACTGATTTGAACCAATTTTACCGGAACCGTTTCGGCCATACGCCAATCTAGAGGGAACAAGAATCCGGATTTTGCCATTAGCATGTTTTAAAGCTTGATTCAAAATCACTTTTAATCCTTCTTCCTTATCTAATGGAGAACCCGGTTGGCCATTCGCAACAGATGAGCCATAAGGAAAGTATCCTAATAGATCGGCATACCGATTTCCAACGGCAAAAGTATCAATAGAGCTGTAACTTCCATCATGCGTTTTAAATGAGTAAACGATAGGAATTACTTTCTTATAATCAAGTTCCGCTCCAGTACCTTCTTCTAACACTTGATAATACATTCCAGTTTCTCCGAAAGGTGTTACATTTAAGTTATTCTGACGAATATAATTTTGGATATTCTCCTCATCCAATTCAACAATAGTTTGATACACTTTCTTTTCGCAGGAAGAAAATGCCAACATGATAAAGAAGCCTACTATTAAGAATCGGCTATAAAGTATATTCATTCAAAAATATATAAATTAATTATTAATTTGGTGGTTTAACTTCTAAAACTTCGATTGTAAAATCCAATGGTGAGTTAGCCGGAATACCTGTACGTATCTCGTTTCCATAAGCATATGGAGAAGGTAGTATAAGTCTAATCTTAGAGCCTTTTTGTAAACCGTGTTCCAATATTCCTAAACCAACGGTTTTTTGAAGTTCTCCACTTTTATCCTCAATGTATCTGGGCAAGAACGCTAATTGCATGCCATAAACCAGGTTACCTAAATAACCGTCTCCAGTAGCCTTATTGATTGTAATAGTTCCATCTTGAACTAAACTACTATCCGCAACAAGTCTTAATTGATACTTAATTGAAACAAAAGGAACCTCAATTCTATCCGCATTATTAATATTGTATTCATAATAATTAGCATCTGCAGAATCTGTTAAACCTACTTCTTCAATTGCATACCATATACCGGTTGAATCCCAAACGGCATTTTCTATGCCCTTTACATATTTCTCAATAACAGGAGCTTCTAAAGTCAGATATTTCTGAGGATCATAATACTCAGTGTTCTTTTTGGAACAGGCTGAAAAGCCAATACCAATGACTAGTGCTACAATAAGAAAGTTAAAATTTTTCATGTGTTTCATTGTAATAAGTGCAAAGTTATTTATTTAATTGATTTTATATAAGAATTAACATTTTTTAACAGCATTTTCGCTATTCAATGCCACTTCCTCTTAAAATACGAAAACCGCTGTGCATGTGCTACAGCGGTCCTGAAAATAATTACGATCACTAATAACAATATTTATTAGCTTCAATCAGCTGCTTAGCAATTCGTTGCCTTGCTTCTTTCGTATTAAATGGTTCAACTTTTGTAAAACGACGCAAGCCAACTAACATCATTTTCAATTCATCGCCTTCAGCAAATGAATTTAATGCTTGTTTACCAGCAATATATATGTAATCAACAGCAGAGTTTACGTAAGCTTTAGCTATATCAATTTGACCTTTGACCGCCTCTTCACCCTTCATTTCTACGAGTTTTTCCACCCGTAGGAGAGTTGATTCCGCTAAATACACATAGCCAATAATATCGGCAATATTCATTAGTATCTCCTGTTCTTTGGATAAGGTCATCATTAATTTTTGCACAGCAGCGCCGGCTACCATTAAGCCAACTTTCTTTAAGTTTTTGAGGACATTCTTCTCATAAGAAAAAAGTGCATCATCTTGCTCTTCGAAATCTGGTATAGCCGTCAATTCACTTGCTATGTGTTGCGCCGGACCCATTAAATCTAATTCGCCCTTCATAGCTCTTTTTAACAGCATATCCACAATCAATAAACGGTTTACTTCATTGGTACCTTCAAATATCCGGTTAATACGGGAATCCCGATAAGCTCTTTCCATCGGTGCTTCTGCCGAAAAGCCCATTCCGCCATAAACCTGAACACCTTCATCAACAACATAATCAAGCATTTCAGAACCCCAAACTTTCAAAATGGCACATTCAACAGCAAACTGTTCGGTAGATTTTAACCTGGCCTTTCCGCTATCCATTCCTTCAGAAACTAATTGCTCATAAGCATCGTCAATATTTTGCCCGGCACGATAAGCAGCGCTTTCCACTGCAAAATTACGAATCGCCATTTCAGCCAATTTATAACGAATAGCTCCAAATTTTGAAATCTGCAAGCCAAATTGAACCCGTTCATTGGAATAGTTAATTGCCTGATCCAACGCCTTCCTTGATGAACCAATAGCGGCAGCGCCCAATTTGATACGTCCGATATTCAGGATATTTACGGCAATCTTAAATCCATTACCCCGTTCTGAAAGTAAATTTTCTACTGGAACTTCACAATCATTGAAGAACACTTGACGGGTAGATGAACCTTTAATTCCCATTTTATGCTCTTCTGGGTTCATCGTTATTCCGCCAAAATCTCTTTCAACTATAAAAGCAGAAAGATTTTTATCATCGTCGATCTTTGCAAATACAATGAAAATATCTGCAAAACCACCATTAGTGATCCACATTTTTTGTCCATTAAGAACATAATGTGTACCCGATGCATTTAGTTTGGCAGATGTTTTTCCTGAATTCGCATCAGAACCTGCATTGGGTTCCGTTAAACAATAGGCAGCCTTATATTCACCAGTTGCTAACTTTGGAATGTATTTCGCCTTTTGCGCATCATTCCCGTAATATAAAATCGGCAACGTACCGATACCTGTATGGGCAGAAAGAGCAACAGCAAATGAATGGCCAGCCCCTACCGCGTCGGTAACAAGCATTGACGTATTGAAGTTTTTGCCAAATCCGCCATATTCTTCCGGAATGGAAACACTTAGCAAGCCAAGTTCCCCGGCTTTATCCAATAAGCTTTGCATCAAACCCTCCTCTTGTGCATCAATCTGATTTAATTTAGGAAATACCTCCGCTTCTATAAAATCTGTACAAGTCTGCTTGATCATCAACTGCTCTTCGTCAAATTCTTCAGGAATAAACACATCTTTATATGAAGTTTCACGAATTACAAATTCGCCACCTTTTATTACACTATTAATTTCGCTTTCCATCTCATTAATAAATTATGGTAAATAATTTTTATTTCTTATCATGGCATTATAGCATTTCGAAAATACCTGCAGCACCTTGACCAGTTCCTACACACATCGTAACCATTCCATATTTTTTATCGCGACGTTTCAATTCATTGAAAATTTGAACTGAAAGCTTAGCCCCTGTACAGCCTAGTGGATGTCCCATTGCGATAGCACCACCATTTACATTTACGATATCCGGATTTAAACCCGTTTCGCGAATTACTGCTATTGATTGGGAGGCAAAGGCTTCATTTAATTCCACCAGATCCATATCTTCCAACTTCATACCTGCTTTTTTTAAAGCAAGTGGAATTGCATGCATCGGTCCTATTCCCATAATACGTGGCGGAACCCCGGCAACTCCATAACTCACCAAACGGGCAATAGGCTCTACATTCAGCTCTTTCAATTTCGCTTCAGATACAACCAAAACAAAAGCTGCACCATCAGAAGTTTGAGAAGAATTACCGGCAGTTATTGAACCTCCCGCAGCAAATACTGGTTTCAAAGCTGCTAATTTATCAAGGCTTGTGTCAGCCCGCGGACCTTCATCTGTATCAACAACATAATTCCGGCTTTGAATTTTCTTTCCATTTTCAAGATAATTTTCGTGAACTGTTATTGGTACAATATCATCTTTAAAAAGACCATTCTTTATCGCGTTTAAAGCTTTTTGATGAGAATTAAATGCAAAAACATCCTGGTCTTCGCGACTAACATGAAATTCTTTGGCAACAGCTTCAGCCGTTAATCCCATTCCCCAATACCATTCAGGATGTTTCTTCGCAACTTCTGCGTTAGGAACCAACTTCCATCCGCCAAAAGGCATTCCCGACATTACTTCCACTCCGCCGGCAATAATCATATCTGCCATGCCTGCTCTTATTTTTGCAGATGCAATAGCAATTGTTTCCAAGCCGGAAGAACAATATCTATTAACAGTCATACCCGGAACTTTTTCGGTATCGAGACCCATCAAAGAAATCATTCTACCAACATTTAATCCTTGCTCTGCTTCTGGCGTAGCATTTCCAACGATTACATCATCAATTTCCTCTTTATTTAAATTTGGTACTGAGGCCACTAAATGTTTAATCACATCTGCTGCCAGATCATCTGCTCTTGTAAAACGGAATACACCGCGAGGCGCTTTTCCCACTGCTGTTCTATATCCTGCTACTATATAAGCTTCCATAATCTTAATTTCTTAAAGGTTTACCTTTGGTTAACATAAACTGAATTCTTTCTAATGATTTTTTAGTACCTACCAACGACAAGAACTCTTTTCGTTCTAAATCAAGTAAATATTGCTCTGAAACCTCTGTAGGTTCAGAAAGATCACCACCACACATTACCCATCCTAACTTTTCGGAAATCAGCTTATCATGTTCAGAAATGTAATTCCCTGCCAACATTGAATTTGCTCCTGCATATACAATACCCAAGCCTTGCTTACCCAGTACTTTGATATCTTTTCGTCGAACAGGTTGAGTATAGCCTGCATCAGCCAATTCAATTGCCTTTGCTTTTGCATCAGCTAAAAGTCTGCTGCGATTCATCGTAATCGCAAATTTACCTGCATTAAGGTAACCCAATTCATACGCTTCTAAACCAGATGTAGAAACTTTAGCTTGCCCTATTGTTAAAAATTTTTCTTTTAAAACATTTTGTTCAATCTGTCCTTCTTTAAACTCGTCTGATGCTTTTAACGCCATTTCTTTTGATCCTCCTCCTCCAGGAATTACGCCAACACCAAATTCCACCAACCCCATGTAAGTTTCTGCATGTGCTTGTACGAAGTCTGCATGCATTGAGAATTCACATCCCCCTCCTAACGTTAAATTAAATGGAGCAGCAACAACAGGAACAGATGAATAACGCAAACGCATGGAAGTATCCTGAAACATTTTTACCGCCATATTCAATTCATCGAAATCCTGTTCCACCGCAAGCATAAATATCATTCCAATATTAGCACCAGCGGAGAAGTTTGCACCGTCATTACCAATTACCAATCCCCGATAATCCTTTTCGGCCAAATCGATCGCTTTATTAATTCCCTGAATTACGTCGCCGCCAATAGTATTCATCTTGGAGTGAATTTCCGCGTTAAGGATACCGTCGCCCAAGTCAATAATACTTACTCCGTTATTTTTCCAGATTGTATGTTTATCTCTTAAATTGTCTAAAACGATTATGTCCTCTGATCCAGGAACAACCTGATAAGATTTACTCAGAATATCATAAAATTTCTTTACACCATCTTCTGTTTTATAGAAACTCTCATTTCCAGCATCAAGCATTTCATGAATCCAAGGTGCAACTTTTCCTGTTTGGCCAGGCAGTAATATTTCAGCTTCCTTAATCTTTTCTATCGTTTCTTTAACACCCAATGCATCCCATATTTCAAATGGACCTAACTCCCATCCAAAACCAGCACGCATAGCATCATCAATCCGATAAAATTCATCGGTAATTTCAGGAATCCGATTGGAAACATATTCAAATAAAGGATAATTGGCAGCTTTAAATAATTGTGCTGCTTTATCCTTTCCTTCTTCAAAAACCCGCATTCTTTTACGCAGGTCCTCTACTGCCTTTGCAGCTTCCAAGGTCGAGGATTTCACCTTTTCCTGTTTACGATATACTAAAGCCTTAAGATCAAGAGCTAATATTTCAGTTTTACCAGCCTCATTTTTTGTTTTTTTATAAAACCCCTGTTCTGATTTCTCACCCAGCCATTGTTTATCCACCATTTTCTGAACATAGCTTGGAAGTTTAAATACTTCCTTCGCTTCATCATTCGGTGCATTTTCATACAATCCATTAGCCACATTAACCAGCGTATCTAAACCAACAACATCTGCTGTTCTAAATGTTGCTGATTTCGGCCTGCCCAAAATCGGACCTGTATACCGATCTACCTCTTCAACTGTCAAATCAAATTTTTCAACTAAGTGAGTCAAGGCCAGCATAGCATAGACACCAATTCTATTTCCTATAAAGGCAGGCGTATCTTTACATAAAACCGTTGTTTTGCCTAAAAATTTGTCACCATAATGCATTAAAAAAGAAACAATACCTGAATCCGTTTCAGTTGTCGGTATAATTTCAAGAAGCCTTAAGTAGCGTGGTGGATTAAAAAAGTGGGTACCGCAGAAATGTTTTTTAAAGTCACTAGAGCGTCCTTCTGCCATTAAGTGAATTGGGATACCTGAAGTATTTGAAGTAATTAAAGTCCCTGGCTTACGGAATTGCTCAACTTGTTCGAATATCTGCTTTTTAATATCCAATCGTTCAACAACCACTTCAATAACCCAGTCGGCTGAAGCGATGTCTTTCATATTATCTTCAAAATTCCCTGTCTTGATTTTCGCTAAGACCGACTTGCTGAATAGAGGTGAAGGATTTGATTGAACAACATTTTTTAAATGTCCATCCGCAATCCGATTGCGTACCATGGGATTCTGAATTGTCAATCCTTTTTTCTGTTCCGCAGGCAACAGCTCTTTTGGGACAATGTCAAGAAGTAAAACTTCTACTCCGATATTAGCAAAATGACAAGCAATTCTAGATCCCATAACACCTGATCCCAAAACTGCAACTTTCTTAATTCTTCTTTCCATAACTAGTAAGCTTTACTATTTTCTTGCAAAAACTTTTGTGACAACTGATTAATTTTAATAAGTGTACTCTCTAATTTCATTCGCTCACTTTCAGACATATGAGCTATCAGATAATCATTAAAACTCCGCACAATCTCTTTTGCATTTTCTCTTTTCTCTATCCCTAAATCAGTTAAAAACACTTTTACAGACCGCTTATCAAGTGCACTAGCTTCCCGATAGATTAAACCTTGTTTCTCCATGCCGCTTAACATCCGCGACAAACTTGTAGATCGGACACCGAGCAAATTGGCAATTTGAGAAACAGCTGTACCATCTTTCCTTATATTAATTAAAACATAACCCGAAGCTTGTGTTAAACCAACCTTTGAAGCAGCCTGATTATATGAGTTCGCCACTGATTGCCATGCAGTTTTTAAATAATAGTCAATTGTATTTACCTTAGCCATTCAATAATTTTTATTATGCTTGCATAACAAATTTAAGGGTTAAAGATTTAGAATGCAAGTTATTTTATTTTTTATTTTTAAAGAAAAGACGCAATTAGTACATAAATGAAATAGATTATCTATTTTTGCCATAGAAGAGTATTGTACTAATTTATATATGCCGTGCAATTAAAAAAAGTTGAACGAATTTCAGGAATTAGCAGTGAAGATTTTATTGCTAATTATTTAAAACCAGGAAAACCAGTAATCATTACTGATTTCATCCATAAGGATAGTCCGGCTTTAAGCAAATGGACTTACGAATACTTTAAAGAAATAGCTGGCGATCAGATTATTTCTCTTTTTGGTAAAGAAGAAACTTCGCAAGACCGGGTTGCAAGTGCACCGGTGAAGAAAATGAAATTTTCAGAATACCTTGATTTAATTGAAAGAGAACCAACTGACTTAAGGATTTTTCTTTTTAATCTGTTAAAATTAAAACCAGAATTAAATCATGATATCATTTATAATGATGTCACTAATGGGAAAATACTAAAATGGCTCCCCTACCTCTTCTTTGGAGGGGAAGGTTCAAGTACACGGAACCATTATGATATTGATATGTCGCATGTTTTTATCACTCAATATAAAGGGATTAAAAAGATATGGCTATTTCCTCTAGATCAGTCCGTTAGTCTCTATAAAATTCCATTCAATTTTCATAGTCTAGCCAATTTAAAGGATCCCGATTATAATAAATTTCCAGCATTAAAAACGCTCCAGGGTTTCGAGGCAGAAATAAAACCCGGAGAAACCCTGTTTATGCCTTCAGGCTATTGGCACTATATACAATATGTCACTGAAGGTTTTTCCATAAGTGTTAGAGCTTTACCAACAAAGCGAATATATCGCTGGGAAGGTTTTAGAAATTTAGTTATTACACGGAATTTTGATAATACCATGCGTAAAATCTTTAAACATCAATGGTTTGATTATAAAATGAATATAGCATTAAAACGAGCAGATAAGGCTTTAAAAAGAAAATCATCAACGTAACCTTTCATATTTAATCCTTAATTTAGACTTTTGGTCAACAATTGTTTGAACAATAGAAAGTCTAAATTATGGTAAAGAACATCAGGAATAGACTAAAAAAAATCCTTAAAATAGCCGATCAATGGCTATTGTATTTAAGTTTAGCCTGTTCTGTTGCTATCTTATTTAATCTAGGCTATAATAAAGATCTGGAAACAGTTTTACTCCTTAATCACACTTTACACTATACTTTTTTTCTTTTTGGAATTATTCATATTGTTCGCTTGATACTTATTCTTCTTTATTTAAAAAAAAGAAGGTTAATACAATACGGCGAAATTCTGCTTTCTCTTTATTTTTTATGTGTGATGCTTTCAAATGTATTCGGCATCTCAATAGGCCATTTACATTTCCTTCAAATAGAATGGGCATATATCGGCATTTTTGCCACCTTATTGATAGAAGTTTCAAAAGTTAGCCTATTCTTTGATGACTTTTACTTTAATCCTACCATCCTTTTCGTATTAAGTTTTTTACTCCTTATTTTATTGGGAACAGTCCTTTTGGTATTGCCCAATTCAACTACGGATGGCCACCTTGGCTTTGTCGACGCGATATTTACAGCAACCAGCGCAGTATGTGTAACCGGCCTTACCGCTTTCGATGTTTCAGTAAAGTTTTCACAATTTGGCCAAACCGTTATTCTTGTTTTAATTCAGTTAGGGGGATTAGGAATTATGACGTTCACCGGTTTTTTCGGCTATTTCTTTACAGGTGGTTTTTCATATAAAAACCAATTGATGTATACTGAATTATTAAGTGAAGATAAAATCGGGTCGGTTATAAAAACCTTATCTAAAATCGTATTTATTACCTTACTGTTCGAAGCTATCGGCGCAGTATTTATATTTTTAAACCTTCCTTCCGATTTTTTAAACTCTTATGGAGAACGAGTATATTTTTGCGTTTTCCATGCTATATCTGCGTTTTGTAATGCCGGTTTCTCAACCATCCAGGATGGTCTATATAATCCCAATCTTCGTTTTAATTATAATATCCATCTGATTATTGCGGTGTTAATTATTTTCGGGGGACTGGGTTTTAACATTATGGTAAATACCTATGCTTTCTTTAAAAGACGCTTAATAAGTTTCTATCGCAAAATCAGGTACAAGGAAGATTATAAGTATATGGCACAGGAACTATCATTTACTTCAAGGATTATTTTGTATACAACAGCTATCCTCTTAGCGGGAGGTACTATTTTATTTTTTATTCTTGAATACAATCACAGCCTCTTAGAGCATAAAACGTTCTGGGGAAAAGCTGTTAGCGCGTTTTTTCTGAGTGTAACACCGCGTTCTGCAGGTTTCTCTACTGTTAATATGGAGGGATTAGCTTTTCCTTCCATTATGGTTATTTTTTTTCTGATGTGGGTAGGTGCCTCTCCCGGATCAAATGGAGGGGGTATAAAAACCACTACTTTTGCCATCTCTTTTTTTAATATTTTAAGTATCGCTAGAGGTAAAGAAAACTTAGAACTATTTAAACGAAGAATAACAAAAGATACAAGCATACGGGCCCTAGCAGTCATTATTCTTTCTTTTATCGTTATTGGAACTGTGCTGTTTCTATTATCCATAACGGATGGAGAAAAAGACTTTAGAGCTTTGGCCTTTGAAAGCCTTTCTGCCTTCGCAATTAGTGGCTTAAGTTTAGGGATAACACCCGAGTTGTCTGAAGGAGGAAAAATTATTTTAGTATTTGCTATGTTTATAGGTAGGATTGGAGCTTTAACATTATTAATCGCTTTTGTAAAAAACACAAAAGTTAAAGCTTATAAATACCCTTCTGATACAGTGCAATTATAAGTTATTCACTAATCTATTTTAAATATGAAATTTATCGTTTTTGGCTTAGGTCATTTTGGAAAATCCCTTGCAATCCGCTTAACAGAATTAGGACATGAAGTTATTGGAGCCGATAATGACATGAAGAAAGTAGAACAATTTAAAGATAAAATCACCCATACTGTTTGTCTAAATGCAACAGATCGAGATGCGGTGGGTTCGCTGCCTCTGAAAGATGCAAATGCGGTAATTATGGCCATAGGTGAAGATGAAGCATCCTCCTTAATGGCTACCGCAGTTTTAAAGCAATTTAATGTTAAACGATTAATAGCTCGTTCGGTTTCTGTTTTACAACGAACAGTTTTAGAAGCGATGAAGATTGAAGAGTTTATTATGCCAGAAGAAGAATCTGCTGAACGACTGGCAGTACGTTTGGTAAACCTGAATATTGTGGATTCCTTTAAGGTTTCCGATAAATATAGCATTATTGAAATAAAAGTACCCAAACGTTATGTGGGGAAAACATTGATTGAAGCCAATTTTACGAATCAATATAAAGTTATTGTTTTGACAACTATCAAAATAAAAGAAGAAGAATATAAGGGAACTAAAAAAATTATAAAAGAAGCTTCAGGCATTGCCACTTCCGGAACCCGTTTGGAAGCTGATGATCTGTTAGTAATCTTCGGAGAAATGGAAAATATTAATAAATTAATAGAATAGTCGGAACTATGCCAAAAATTTAACAATATTTTAACCGTTATTGCTTAATATTTATATTTTTGCAATATGGCAAGACTAATAAACTTAAATAGCTTCAGAAAATTTATACAATCTGAAACCTCCGGTGGTGTAATTTTAATTTTCTGTGTTATTATTTCTTTAATAATCGCGAATTCTCCGCTCGGCCCCCAATTTGCAGAATTATTAAATAAAGTCATTGGTTTTCAAACGGAGACGGTTGATTTAAAATATAGTGTGTCATCGTGGATCAATGACGGCTTAATGGCCATATTTTTCTTGTTAGTTGGTTTAGAGATTAAACGAGAACTTGTTGAAGGTGAACTTTCATCCTTTAAACAGGCTTCACTTCCTATTCTGGCAGCTTTAGGTGGGGTAATTGCGCCCGCATTAATTTACCACTCATTTAATATCGGATTAGAAACAGACGCGGGTTGGGCAATTCCAATGGCTACCGATATTGCTTTTGCTGTAGCAATTATTACCATGTTAGGAAAAAATGTTCCTACATCCCTGAAGATATTTTTAGCTGCTCTAGCTATTGTTGATGATTTAATGGCTATTTTAGTTATTGCTGTTTTCTATTCCAGTTCATTAGAATATACTTACTTGCTTTATGCAGGGGGCTTTGTTTTACTTTTAATCATTTTCAATCGTTTAGGGGTAAAGAATCTTGTGTTCTATCTGATTCCTGGCGCATTTATTTGGTATTTCATCCATCATTCTGGAATACATGCCACGATAGCTGGGGTCATTACCGCGTTTACTTTACCTACAACACCAGACGATAAAGAATCTCCTTTAGAAAAACTTGAACATGTTTTAGTCAACCCAGTAAACTTTATTATCATACCCTTGTTTGCACTTGCTAATACAAATATCACCTTTGAGAGCGGAATGGTTGAAGGTTTGTTTACACCACTTGGATTGGGTATTATTCTAGGTTTAATGATCGGGAAACCTGTAGGCATCTTTTTAGCTTCATGGTTAGCTATAAAACTAGGTGTGAGCAAAATGCCGCAACGTGCAGGATGGATCCATTTATTAGGTGTAGGAATGGTTGCAGGTATTGGCTTTACCATGTCTATTTTCATATCCATTCTCTCTTTTTCAGACTCCCATCATTTAATGGCAGAAGCAAAATTCTCGATTCTCATTGGTTCTCTTTTATCCGCTATATTAGGATCACTATTACTCATTATAGTAGCCAAACGAAAAAAGGAGACTATTGAAGAAGATGAAGAATTAGAAAGCCTGAGCAATCCAATCTAAATTATTCTTTTATAGCTTCGGCGTAGAGGTTATCAATTTTTTCAGCATTGTTGCTTAAAATAACCTTACGTTTTAAACTAAGTTTGGGTGTTAACTCACTTGCATCGATTGTCCACTCTTTTGATAAAATAATAAATTTCTTAATCTGTTCCCAATGCCCAAACCCTACATTTAAACGATCAATCTCTCGCTGATACTTATCGATAACTTGAGGGTCCTTTATGATTTCTTCATTGCTTGTCCATGTTATTCCCTTGGCTTTGCACCATGCTTTTAATTCTCCAAATGCAGGAACAATTAATGCAGAAGGAAACCTTCGGCCTTCTCCAACCACCATTACCTGAGCAATCAATAAGGATTCCATATACTTATTCTCTAAAACTTGCGGGGCAATAAATTTTCCTCCAGAGGTTTTAAACATTTCCTTTTTACGGTCCGTTATTTTTAAAAAGCCTTCTTTATCAAGTTCTCCGATATCACCTGTATGCAAGTATCCATCTTTGTCCAATACCTCAGCAGTTGCTTCGTCATTTTTATAATAGCTCTTGAAAATGCTCGGGCCTTTAACCAATACCTCACCATCTTCAGCAATTTTAACTTCAAGGTTGAGAAGAACCTTTCCAACAGTTCCAAATTTAATTTCATCCTCTTTTAATCCGTTAACCGCAACTACAGGTGAAGTTTCTGTAAGTCCGTATCCTTCCAGAACCGGAATATCAGCTGCCCAGAAAACCCTTGCCAATCGTTCTTGCAAGGCGGCCCCACCCGATATAAGTGCCACAATGTTTCCCCCCAGTGCTTCCTGCCATTTCTTAAATACTAATTTTCGTGCTATGTTTAATTGAAAATTATAAAATGCACTATTACTTCTAGGTTCCTTATATTTTAATCCGAGATTCAAAGCCCAGAAAAACATCGCCTTTTTAAGGCCGGTCAGGCTCTTTCCTTTTGAAACAATACTATCATAAACTTTCTCTAATACACGCGGAACAGTTGTAAATCCACTAGGTTTAATTTCATTGATATCTTTTATAATGGTATCCATACTTTCAGCATAATAAACCGATATACCCAATGAATAATACATATACACAACCATCCTTTCAAAAACATGCGATAAAGGAAGGAAACTTATAGCTGATCTATATTCAGCAGGAAATAAAGTTTTAGAGGCCACTACATTACTTATTAAATTCTTATGGCTTAAACATACTCCCTTTGGTTTCCCTGTAGTACCTGAAGTATAAATTAATGTCAATAAATCGTCTTCAGAAACTTCGTTCTTATAGTCATCAAGATTAATTCCCCTTAATCTTCCAGTCTCAAGAAAATCAAGCCAATAATTTACACTAGGAATCTTATCAAAAGAATATACTTGTATTTCAGATGGAAATGTTTCCAATGCAATTTTTAATTTTCCATAAAGATCCGCATTGGAAACAAAGATCATTTTCACATCAGCGTCCTTCAAAATATGCTGCAAATCCAAGTTTGATAAAGTTGGATATAGAGGAACTATTGCAGCGCCTAATTGCATAACTCCAAAATCACAAAAATTCCATTCAGGTCGGTTAGCCGACATTAATGCTACCTTATCGTTCTTAGCAATTCCATTATGAACGAGCGCACGGCTAAAATCATTTACAATACTGATAAAATTCTTTGTATTATAAGTTTTCCATTCTCCAGCAAACTTCCCAGCTACCATAACCTCTTTTGAAAAATGCTTTTCGTAATTGTTCAGTAAATCAAATACTCGTTTTAGCTCAGCCATAGAATGTAAAAGTTTGTGGTTATTCTTTTGACCCTAAATTAAGAATTTATCTGAATAATATCTGACTTAATAAATCATTTCATGAAATAAAGTCCTTTTCACCTACGCTTGGCATTAAATTTGGGGTAGGTGCTCAATCACAAAACAAAACAAAAATGAAAAAACTATTTTTACTTTTATTATTGATCGGGTCTTTCGGTCTATTTCAACAAGAAGCAAAAGCTCAGGCATTGGGAACCGATTATAATAATGCAATTGGAGGTCGTTTTGGAATCGCTAATGGTATTACATTTAAACATTTCATGAACAACAATGATGCGTTAGACTTTATTGTAAACTTCAAAAGCAAAAAGAATCAATATTCTACATTCCGTATAATAGGCCTATATGAAAAACATATTCCTATTAATGATGCCCCTGGCTTAAAATGGTATTACGGTGGTGGTGGTGGAATCGGTGTTTATGATGACAAACGTGCCGACAATTCTGAAGTTGCATTAAGTTTAGACGGCGTTTTAGGGTTAGATTATAAATTTAATGGTGCACCAATAAATGTTTCTTTGGATTGGAAACCGGCTCTTGAACTCGCTCCTGATACAGGTTTTGACGCCGAAGGCTTTGGACTAGCAATCCGTTTCGCATTTTAAAAAATAATTCAGATTAATCACAATAATAGAAAAAGGCGGTTAAAACCGCCTTTTTCTATTATTGCTCAATCTAGTGACAGCCATGTATGTCTTAATTTTATCTGCTCGTCTGTCGCTTTTTCCAAAGGTTGAATAACATAGTCCCCCTTTTTACTGGCAGTAAGCTTTACCTTAAATTCCTTTATTATTCCATCTCTGGAAACCAATACCTGAAGCTCATCACCTACCTTTGAACCAGATAAAATTCGTTGAAGCTCTTTTCCTGTTTCATCAACCCTATAATTATTGATTGCAATCAATTCATCACGAACATTGATTCCGGCATTCCATGCACCACTTCCCCTACTAACCGATGTGATTTTATTATTTAAAAGCTGAGCTCCAAAGTCAGGAATTGATAAACCTTCCATCTGATTTATCAGTTCCATTCCTGCATAATTCAAAAATACATTATAATCAATTGGTTTAGCTTCGTTTACATATTCATAAATATTATCCATGGAAACCCCTGCAACCTTTTCTGCCATCAATTTAAATTCACTATCCGTAAAACCCCGGTTCAATTTCTGATAATATTCATCATACATGGCTCTCATAATATCATCAAGCCGTTTTGAACCATTGGTAGCATAAAGCGTTTTTAAATCCATTAACATCCCTATTAATGCTCCTTTATTGTAATAAGACACCATCGTATTTATTGAATTTTCATCGGGGCGATATTGTTTTATCCAGGCATCAAAGCTTGAAAGACTTAAAGGTTGAATCAAATTACCTTCCCTATTTTCAACGGCTTCAATATCATTTGCCAAAACTCTTAAATAAGCCGGTTCATCATAAAAGCCAGCTCTGCGAACTATTAAATTATCATAGTAGGCTGTAAATCCTTCAGAAATCCAAAGATCTGTTGTATAATTTTCTGCATCATAATTAAAAGGACCTAAAACTTCCGGTCTCAATCGTTTTATATTCCAGACATGAAAATATTCATGAGCAACCAATCCCAGAAATCCGATATAACCATTAAAATTTTTATAAGCAAAACGAGAGACTCCCAGTACTGTCGAATTCAAATGCTCTAATCCCCCACCGCCAGAAGAGTAGTGGTGAATAATGAAAACATAGCGTTTATTCGGATTGTCACCAAATACTTTTGTTTCCTCTTCCACAATTTTTGCCATATCTCTTTGCAAAAGCTCTTTATCATAATCACCATCCCCTACCATAACAACTTCATGCTCTACGCCAGCAGCTGTAAAATAAAATATGTCCTGATTTCCTACCTCAATTGGAGAATCAAATAAAATATCAAAATCAGGAGCGTAAAATGTGTTTTGTTTACCCTTTACAGATTCCAAACCAGTAGAGACTTTGGCCCAACCTGCATAGGGATTAATTTTTATTTCGGCAGAGTGTTTAATCAACCCATCTACATACATAAAGATTCCAGTGGGTGAGAGAAATGCATGACTTTCATCCACAAAGCTTGTCCGCACCGACACCTCAAAAGCATAAACACGATAGGTTACAACAATTTTATTCTCCTTCAAAGTTTCAACACGCCAGGTATTCTTATTTATTTTCCTTGAGCTTAAGAGTTTATTACTTCCAGCCATTGCAGAAAAACTTTCTATATTTTTAGGGTACTCCCGGATTAAATAGGAGCCTGGAGACCAAACCGGCATTTTTAAATCCACAAATTCTTCTTTAAAACCAGATAACTCCATTCTAACTTCAACATAGTGAGCCTGAGGCTCCTTAAATGAAACTTCAAATGATATTTTCTTTTGGGCATTCGCAAAGGTTACGGTTGACATCATAATTAGAATTAAAAGGATAAAACGAATTTTCATAAACATTCTTTGAACAGATTGAAAACTATGGATGGCATTAAACGAATTTCAAATTTAGATAAAATCATTTAAAGCTTCCGGGCGCAGCTTAGAAAATATATCTAAAAATTAATTAGTAAATTTGAAACTACACAAATGCGAACCATTTTTATTTATGATTATAGTTGTTGATAGTGGCTCTTATAAATCGGATTGGATGCTTACTCCTCCGGGATCCGAACCATTGACCTTTAGAACAGTAGGAATAAACCCTTTTTTTACCCCGGAAAAGGAGATCGTCAGAATTATTCAGCATTTCAAGGAAATTACGCCGTATATTGATCAAGCTACTGAAATTTACTTTTTTGGATCAGGTTGCACATCTCCTGATCGTCGCGAAATTATTTCTAATGCGGTTTCACATGTATTCAAAAATGCATTTGTTTCAGTAGATACCGATTTAATAGGTTCCACCTATGCAACTTGTGGCGATAAACCAGGATTTATCAGTACAATGGGAACGGGTTCTAATATTTCATTTTTTGATGGCAAAATCGTACAACCTAGTAAACATGGAACTGGTTTTATTCTCGGTGATTCAGGATCAGGAGCCTGGTTTGGAAAAAAACTAATTACAGATTATTTATATGGTCTTTTACCAGCAGAATTAAGCATTGATTTTGGCTCTAGTTATGAAGTCAGCAAAGA
>Ga0160445_100187_pt1 | contig 48873 bp, 45 predicted proteins | sample HID1972M_E1MG_FD_108215 | JGI IMG/M metagenome (GOLD analysis project Ga0160445, IMG submission 108215) | Enriched pill bug-associated microbial communities from UW Madison campus, WI, USA - HID1972M_E1 MG | ecosystem: Host-associated > Arthropoda: Insects > Digestive system > Unclassified ... | reverse complement strand
TCATAAGCTCCTCCTTTAAGAAGCAATTGTCAGGAGATAACCTTATTGGACTTCAGGAAAGCTGGGTACTACCGTGAAATATTAATATTCCATTTTATCCTTTTTAGCTCTTTCATCTTCGCTTTTTGCTTCCTGCTCATATGTTCTAACTAGACTTTCAAATATTGTCGCTAGTTGAGGGAAAGAAGCTGCCTTTTTTGAGGCCAGTTCTTTAAAATAAGCAGATATTTCCCATTCACGTGCTCCTCCCTCAAAGACACTTCTGCTAGAGGATCCTCGTTTATTGTAGACTGCTGAATAGAAGTTTGATTTTATCGATCCTGTACCAATATTTTCAATAGTCCGACATATTGCATCTGGAGGCCAGCTCATGTCTTTTTCAGGATACTGCGCCAGTACTGTAGCTATGTATGCATCAGCCTTGTCTAATCTATCTATACCTTTTGCTTTCTCACGGACAACAGTAATCCATTCATTCAATTTTACTTCATCTATATTACCAGAATCGTCAGATCCAGGTATCTTCTTCCAATGACTTAAAAGATTATAAGCTTGCAAGCTTAAATCTGTTTTTTTAATTAAAGAATCATCTTCAACATTACTTTCTTTAGTATCAACTTCAGATGGGAAAATTAAATTTAAAACCTGAATAAAGAAGTCGGGATTTTCAGCCAACTCATTCTCTAATCTAGGTGTTTTTGAATCACCGTAAGAACCTAATAAAGGCAAATAAGCCCACTCAAGTTGTATTAAAGTATCTTTATCATCAAACCCCCTTTTTTCGAGTTCGTCAAAAATTCTTTCGATCTCATAACCATTTAACTGTGCATGTTCTGTTGGTTTATTGCGGACTAATACCTGTAGAGCATGGACCAATAATTCGGTTTCAAAATCCTCAGGATGGTGCCAACATTCACTGATTGCAGAAATATATCTTCCATATTCTATTAACTTTAGGACACCGATTTTTTTAGAATCTCTATTGAGGTTGTAAAGGTTTACACGAACATTTTGCCAATATTCGGATTTAATTATTTCGTCAGTATTATCAATAAAGTTCCAGAGTTCTTCATTCTGTATTAGCGGTAAAAATATTCTCGATAAGATTTTTGAAGAGTATTCTTTTGCTTTAAGCTTATTAAACAATTCAAATACCCAGCTATTTCCATGCAAAATAGATTTCCTGAAAATGAAGCTCTTTATGAAGTGTAATTTGTTGTCATCTTCTTTTAAAAATTCACAAAGGTGCATAATTTCGGCCTCGTCATTTATGAGTTTTGCAGAAGTATTACCTAAAATCCAAGCGTGTTCAGTTGGAACTATATCAATAAGCTGAATAATTTTGTCTAAACCAGATTTTGAATAAATAACTGATAAAGCTTCCTCTCGGCTTTTATTGATTTTCTCATCTCTTGCATCAACTGTTTCTTTTTTGTAAACAAGTCCTTCGGGAAATGCTGGCCAATGCTCATTAAAAAGCCATAATATTTTGTCTGTCTCGTCTGTTGGTTCTAGCGTCTTGTAAAGTGCATCATAGCGATTTAGATCTTCTTCTGGCAATGACCAATGTGCCGTCGGGTGTGATCGGTGGTCTGATAGTTCTTTTCGTAACTTGTGCCATAGCATATTTGTTGTATGTTTAATAGTATTAGCTTTGGTCTCTATAAAAGTTAAAAGCTTATCTCTTTCCAGTGGTTGTAATTTGTCAGCTTTGTCTAATAATGCAGATAATTGCGCCTCGGTACCGTCATAGTGCTTAATTAACATATCAACTATCACGGAGTGAGTTTTGTAGATTTCTGCATAGGTTATAGTAGTTGGTAGTATCTCGTTTAACAACCTCCAACGCATTTTATGGGTTGGGTGGGCGATCGCATGACTAGATGGTAGTAGTCTCATTAAGAGGGTGTTGGTTGTATGTGGTTCTTTGGCTAAAATGAGCTTTAATGCGGCAATTCTTGCGTCAAGGTCTGCTAAAGTTTGTGGATGCCATGGCTTGAAAATTTCTGTCAGGCTATTGATTGGTCTATTGGATAATCTCCCACCAGGGTCATTTGATGCAAGTTTGGCCATGCAGACAGATGCTTGTGACAAGTATTCAGGCATCCAAGCAACATTTTCTAGTGCCCACAGTAAACCAGTATGGTAGGAATGAGCACTCATGAAACCAGGATCTTCCTCAAATAAGGCTAGAATCGGAGATTTTTCCTGTTGAAGTAGCTCTTCTACAATATTTAAAAAAACTGATGGTGAGGCCTCTGCAATTAATGGCATTTCAGAATCTAAAGTCTTCCAAAGTTCGGGATTGTCTGTATTTAAGAGAGTGCGGATAATTCCATTTACCCAGCTAATCGGATTGTTAGGAGTATCCATATTTAAATTTTCTCCAAAAACTGAAACTAAAATTAGAGATTGGGTAAGCCCTTCTCTTAGCCATCTTGAGTGGTTTTCTGTTTTCCCATACCATGATGCTCTGTGCCTCTCAGCTGGCGGAAGTTCAAATATAGAACTCGTTTGCTGAAATCCCTCTAGGTAATTCTTTTTTAATAGTTCAAAATCACTCTTAGTACAATATTTGGCAGCTTGTGTCCACGCATCAAGCGGTGAAGTTAGGCGCCAAGAAGTGCCTATTTGTACAATAGGCGAATCAGCAGTAAAACACCATTTTTTAAGCTTTTTGACATATTCATCGTAAGTCTCCCCAGCTACACTCGAAACGACGTTTCTATCTTCTTCGTATGCTTCGTCCCATCTTCCAACCAACATAGCGGGAATTAGTTCTCTTACAACATCCTTATGTGCCCATTCTGGATTTGAGCGTTTGAATTCTAACTGTCTCCTTAATACTGCAATATTTCTTGCGGATTTTTTAGAAATATCTTCTGCCTGATGTTCATTCAATCCGCTAGCTTTCATAGCCTTAACAAAGGCTTCACGTTCTAAAGCTGGAAGAGTAATTTTTCCATCCCAATTCCCAGACGTTTCAATTCCAAGTGGAACTAATACACAGTGCCCTTTTGCTCTTGCACGATTTATAACGCTGTCGTCGTCAAATCTTATTATTAAGAACATTGGTTTGTCTAAAATCATTAAAGCCCTGAAGGCATCAGGGGTATCAACAATAAGGCTTCGAGAGAAAAAATCTTCCTTCCTTTCTTCATTTGCTAGAAACGTTGAAAGAATAAAAGCTGTGGCCTCTTCTCTTGAGGATGCTTCAACTGGAATAATTGACGGACTAGCGGACTGAGCTATCAATTTATCGGCTTCGATTTCACGACCACCTAAAAGTACATGAGGCAAAAGATTTATAGTTGATCCAGTCGACCATTCCTCCCAAAAGTCATCAGTTGCTTGTACGCCATTTGATGGATAGACATTAAGATGTTTCACTGCTAGCCAAGCACCGACACTTGGGGCAGTCTCAATCCATTCCTCTAGGTCTTCAGCATCATATACTCTTATTTCTTTCCAAACTCCTTCGGCCATTCTCGTTTCTAACCATTTATCCTTATTCTGCCAGATGCGGGGAGTAACGAAAATGTAAGTAGCTTCTGAAGGATTAAACCCTAAAGATGACTTCGTTCTTTTTTCGTAATCCTCATCTGCTTTCCCTTTAACATCTTTACTTGTTCCAAATTCCCATAGCGAAATTCCTAAAGGAAGAAACTCAGTTTCTTCATATACTTCTAAAACTCCGTCCCAACCGCCAATTGTAATGTTATCTCCAGATGGGAATTTTATATTTTTTATTGATTGTGTTGTAGCCCTTATTAATCTTCTAACAAGATAGGGTAGGTGTTCTTGGCAATCTCTTCGCTGTGCCCAAGTTTTTAAATGAGTAGCATCAATCCATTTCATAATAGTTACTTTCATTAAGGTTAATCTTAAAGGTAAATATTAGTTGTTAGAATATTTTGCTTATGCCAATCATTATCTTTTTCACCCCACTACCGAACATTACTGAAGTTCCTATAATTCGACTATACAACTTTGTGCTATCAAATTGTATAGTCATGAAAAACCATCAAATCAATTCAGATCTGAAAGGCCGTCCGTTCAAGGGCAGACCTTATCTCAAATTAAAGCGGATTCGCACAGAACCACGACAACGGATCAGGCAACTCCTACGTTCATTCATCTCGCTCAACGAGATACGAAATAGGAAGGGAAGTGACCCTAATATTCCTCAATAAACGATAAGTGTTTTAAAGGACCCATTAATCTTTATTTAATCACATACCAAAGTTCGAAAGCACTTTTGGGAGGTCAGCGATGGCCAACGTGGGTTGGCAGCAAAGATGTATTTCCGTATACGGAAATATCTTTGCCCGGCTTGGGCCGGGGACTTTGCTCGGAACTCGCAAAGTCTTATAACTTTTTAAAATGTAGTCTATGTCAAGAAAAAAAGCCAAAGATCAGGACAGCATATTAAGCCATCCCATTATCATCAGGGTAACTGAAAACACTTTTAACCGATTGGAGGAAATCCGAAGAGACAGTGACTATAAAACCATTGGTGAAGTCGCTCGGAACATCCTTTCCAATCGAAAGATTAAGGTGTTCTATCAGGATATATCCATGAACGCCCCGATGGAAGAAATGGCATTGATACGAAAAGAACTGAAGGCAATCGGTGTTAACATCAATCAGATTACCAGAAGTTTTAATCAGAACAAAACAGAAACACATCAAGCATTTTACGTGCTTAAAGTGGCAGACCTCTATAAAAACGTTGATGAAAAAGTCGATCGGCTACTTGTCATTATATCACAACTGGCAGAAAAATGGTTGCAAAAATCGTGATCGGGAAAAGTATAAGGGGTATTCTGAACTATAATGAAAATAAAGTGTCAGAAGGCGAAGCAAAACTGATTTTGGCGAGCGGATTTGCGGGCGAAATCGAAACGATGGGTTTCCAAAACAAAGTGCAAAGATTTCAACATTTGACCGTACTAAAGCCAAGTGTAAAGACCAATGCTCTACACATTACGCTCAATTTTGATGCAAGTGAGAGGATTGATAATGCCAAAATGCAACAGATTGCTCTAGCGTATATGGAGCGTATCGGTTTTGGAGAACAGCCTTTTCTGGTGTATAGGCATAATGATGTGGCCCATCAACATGTCCACATTGCCACCACCAGTATTCAACGGAATGGCGAATCTATCAATTTGCATAATATCGGTAGGGAACTTTCTGAGCCAGCAAGAAAGTCAATAGAGAAGGAGTTTAACCTTGTTGTCGCCGAAAGCAAAAAGTATAAACCACAACCGGGAATAAAACCTGCTAATCTTGAAAAGATTGAATATGGTCATATTTCAACCAAACGGGCGATCAGCAATGTTGTAACCGCTGTAATGAACACCTACAAGTTTACCTCACTTGCTGAATATAACGCTGTCTTAAAGCAGTTCAATATAATCGCGGATCGAGGTAAGGAAGAAACCGAAATGTTCCAAAAGAAGGGACTCATCTATTTTTTGCTTGATAAAATGGGTAATAAAATTGGTGTGCCTATAAAAGCCAGTTCATTTTATAGTAAACCCACCTTACGGAACTTGGAAAAGAAGTTTGAGCAGAATCATGAAAAACGAAAACCTTATAAGAGTAGTTTGACCAGCCGGATAGACAAGGTATTGGCAAGATATGAAATGCTTACAACAAACACTCTTTTGACAGAATTGGGAAAACAAGGTATTATCCTCACATTAAGGCAAAACGAACAAGGGTTTATTTATGGAACAACATTTATAGACCATCAGAACAAAACGGTCTTTAATGGCAGTGATTTGGGCAAAGCTTACAGTGCCAAAGCATTGACTGAGCATATAAGCAATACCGATAAAGTAAAAACTTATCTCCAGCCACAGCAAAAGAGCTACTTGAAAGAGGAAAGCCAGCAACCCATCATGACCTATCTGGAACCAAAGGCATCTACCAATTACCTTGACGACCTGCTCGGTAAATCACAGCCCGATTACGTGGCAACGGTAACCCTCAAAAAGAAGAAGAAAAAAGGAGTAATCCGATAAACCCATTCATTATGAACACAGGAGAAGATATTCAGGGATTAAGAAAGATCATCGATTTTACCCGTTTGATAAGCATATTTGTATTGAGCATCCATTTTTATTTGTGTTGTTATGTAGTCTTTAAACATTGGGGCTGGACAGCTGAGATTACGGACAGGCTTATCGAGAACATCGCAAGGACGGGCTTGTTTGATACAATTGCCAGACCGAAACTTGCCAGCCTACTTTGCCTGATTATTTCTCTTGTTGGGGTTAAAGGCAAAAAGGATGAAAAGATGGTTGGGGGTACCATTATAGCTTATCTTTTAACTGGATTACTCCTGTATTTTAGCAGTGTTTTGTGCTTTTATCTGAGTGCCGAGAAAGAACTGATTGCGATATTATATATTGGTATTACTTCAATCGGTTACATGCTCGTCCTCACAGGTGGCGGTCTGTTGTCGAGATTGATAAGGGAAAAATTGAGCAAGGATATATTCAATACGGAAAATGAGACCTTCCCACAGGAAGAAAGGTTGCTTGAAAACGAATATTCTATTAATCTGCCCGCCAAATACCGTTTGAAGGATAAGGTACACCATAGTTGGATAAACTTTATCAATCCGTTTCGTGGAATGCTCGTGGCCGGAACTCCCGGTGCCGGTAAATCTTATTTTGTTATCCGCCATATTATAGACCAGCATATCAAAAAGGGCTTTTCGATGTTTCTTTACGATTTTAAATATGATGACCTTAGCAAGATCGCTTATAATAAACTGCTGAAGTATCAGAACAACTACAAGGTAAAGCCCTCGTTTTATGTGATCAACTTTGATGATCTGAATCGAAGCCACCGTTGTAATCCGCTCGATCCAGCGGGAATGGAAGATATAACTGATGCAACCGAAGCAAGCCGTACCATTATGTTAGGGCTGAACCGTGACTGGATAAAGAAACAGGGTGATTTCTTTGTGGAGAGCCCTATCAACTTTCTAACCGCTATTATCTGGTATTTGCGCAGGTATGAGAATGGGAAGTATTGTACATTGCCTCATGTGATCGAATTGATGCAAGCCGATTACGACCCATTGTTTGCGATTCTGCAACAGGAAGAGGAAATAAAGGTGTTGATCAATCCGTTTGTTTCAGCTTTCCAAAATAAGGCAAAGGAACAACTCGAAGGGCAGATTGCCAGTGCAAAAATCGGATTGGCGAGATTGTCGTCTCCGCAACTCTATTATGTGTTGAGCGGTAACGATTTTACGCTCGATGTGAACAATCCGCTCAAACCAAAGATTGTCTGTATAGGTAACAATCCGCAGAAACTGCAAACCTATGGGGCGGTCCTTTCACTTTATATCTCTCGTATGATCAAACTGGTTAATCGTAAAGACCAACTGAAAAGTAGCTTGGTTTTTGATGAATTTCCGACGATATACTTTAACAATATGGACAGCTTGATTGCTACCGCTCGGAGCAACAAGGTCGCTACGACTTTGGCGGTTCAGGATTTCAGTCAGCTAAAAAAGGATTATGGGGGAGAGCAGGCAGATGTGATAACAGGTATAGTCGGTAATATTATAAGTGGACAGGTTACGGGTGACACGGCACGCAAATTATCAGAAACTTTTGGTAAAATAATGCAGGACAGACAAAGCTTAAGTATTAATAGCTCGGATACCTCTATATCTAAATCTACCCAATTGGATTATGCCATTCCTGCATCAAAAATTGCTTCCCTGTCTTCTGGTGAATTTGTGGGTATTGTTGCCGATAATCCCGATTGTAAAATCAGGCTAAAGGTGTTTCATAGTGAAATCCAGAATGACCACGCAAGCATTAAAGTCGAAGAAGATGCCTATCAGCCAATACCTGTAATTGCGGAAGTTAACCTACAGGATATTGAAGAAAACTACAAAAAGATCAAGCAGGATATTGAGGATTTATTTGATAATGAATTGAAAAACTTAAACAGTAATAAAAGCATAGAAATACCAACACACACGGAAGGTGAAAATCAAGAAAATGACTCTCACGGCAACATAATCCATGATAGCTCCATTATGTCGATGTAAGATTCTTATATTTTATTGATGTGATTTTTTATTTGATACTGCCTAAAATTAATAATTCTAATATTTCAGGCGCATCCTCTTTTAATTGTTTCGGAAAGTTCAGAAACTTTCCGAAACAAAAAATATGTTTTTTGTTGTTGTTGAGCCGTTGGAGGGAACAGAATCTCGTTCACGTCCATATCTTCAGGCTGATTGATCATAAATTCCAATGATCTGGCGAATGAGTCAGCCGAAATGGTGTTTTGTGCGTAATAGGTCTGGATATCTTTTAACACATCTTCTGCGGTGAATATCAAAGGTATGCTTTACGGTATTGCCGCAGCTTTACCACATTGTGGTAACGGCCAATCCTTTCCGTCTTTAGACTTAATTTACTCGACCAAGTTCTCAATTTTCGCTGTGCGGCGAGCCCCAATACAACGATTGCTCCCAAAATCGGATAGATGACAGGCTGAGATTTCACCAAACCCGCTACTCGCTCCTGTAATTACAATTACCTTTCCGTTAATATTACCCTCCATTTGTTCTAAATTTTATTGTTTGCTCCTTACTTCATAACGCAACCAAAGACCTCCTTCAGCAAGCTTTTCCACATCTTTCAGTGAAAACTCAACGGGCTTTATTTTGTTCAAATAATCGCCGGTTTCAAAAAGCGTTGAAGTGTCAGAGGCTGCATCAGTTACGGGCGCCATAACAAGGCTCAGTTCATCAATCAGTCCTTCACTTAAAAATGAGCCATTGATGTACCCTCCGCCCGACACCATCAGTGTGTTTACACCGAAAAGGGTTTTCAGTTTTTTGGATGCCAATGTACAATTAATATATTCCTCACCGGCAATAATGTAGGAAATATTCAATCTTCGAAGCAGATCGCGGTAGGCATTTGAGGCCTGTTCGCTCAACACTTCAATGATATAGGATTCTGGACGATCCATATAATGTATTGTATTCTTTGTCCAGCCTACTTTTCCCAGGCGGTCAATGGATATATAATACATTTCTGCATTTGGATTGGCGACAAAATCCCCCTCAGGAACCGGTAATGCATCTTCCCGCAGTTCGGGTTTACGGAATTTTGTGAAATTCTCTTCCGTTGTAACCCTTCCGCACAGAAAAGCGTCAGGGTTATAGGTTTTGTTCGTTCGTTCATATTCATGATCAACTGCTCTAGTAACAGGGGAACCCATAAAGGCGCCGTGTATCTTGCCATCTAATGAAGTCATCATATGGCAGATAATACGCGGAAGTTCATTCTCCTTATTCATTATCTCGTTTTGTTTAGTCATTATGTTATTTATTTTTAGTTATGTTTAATATTAGCGTTCTTCCTTTACCTCCCTGCTGGTTGTTAATGTTCTTCTCAAGCATCGTAAAGGTCTCAGCTGTTTCTCGATGGCTGTCATCGCTACCCCCAATATCGCTACCGTTTTTGTTATCAATCCGCAGGAAAATTGATTCCCGTAGCTTCCTTGCAAAATGTTAAAAGCTCTTCCTGTACCGATATATCATCTACTTCTCTTAAATAGCGAACTTCCTGTTGATGATGAAAATAAAGACCGCTCACCTGAGCTTGCTTGTCGTTGCTTACGGCAAGCCATACCTGCGTTTCGTACCCCTTTTGTAAATCATCGGGCGCACCTACACCACCCATCTTGGTCGGGACCCAGCCCGGGCCAACTGCATTGGAATACACATCTGGCCATTTGCGGGCGACTGCTTTGGATAAAATCAGATCGTGCAATTTCGAATCGGAATAAGTAATTCTTGGCTTGCTGTCATGCAGTCCTTTGAGTATAGGGTTACCCTGCATGTGCATCCCAGAACTAAGGTATATAAGTCGTTTAGGTTTGAGCATCAGGGATGTGAGAATATAGGGAGCGATGGTATTAATCGCAAGTAAAAGTGGAAATCCATCGATACTTAGCTCTTGTTCAGAAACTTGGTAAACCCCTGCATTGTGAATTACAGCATCAAAACGACCCAGCCCATTGACTTCACGACCCAGTTTTTTAACCTCGTCAATACTGGATAAATCTGCTGTCAGAACATTCTCTGCTCCAGGTACTTTCTGCATTGCTTCTCTTGCGCGCTGAGCATTACGAGCGTGAAGGACAACCTGGTGTCCTAGAGATATCAGTGATCTTGCCGCTAATTGTCCAAGGCCGTCCGCCGAGCCTGTAATAAATATTCTTGCCATATCGTTTAGTTTTTATCAATTGAGTTTGGACGTTGTACTCTTCGGTAAATCTAGAACCTCATGAATAATCATACAGATATAAAAACGGATCAAATCATCTTTGGCAAAATACCCCGAATCGAATTCCGATAGCATTTCTTGAAAAATTGTCGTAATAATTTTCGTCTCCGCCTCAGTTAAAATGAAAAAAGGACTAAAACCTGAGTTTAAAAATGGAAAATGATGAATAGTGTAGTTATCATCGTTTTCAAAGAATTCCGGAGTAAAAACACAAGCATATCCATTATAGCCTGGTAAATGCATATTCACGAAATAAGGATGATGTGGTGTTCCGAAAAGTAAAATGGCACCCTCGTGTTCAAAAGTTTTGCTTTGGTATTGAATCCTGCTGATCCCATCGATCAAGCAAATCTTGTAAAGATCCCTACGGCTGTGTACGGGAGTCGGATTGCTTTTTTCCTCCAATTTATAGACCTTGAACCCTTTTAGCTTCAAACTGTATGGTTTTAAATCAATTTCGGACAATACTATCGAACTTTTTTTTAATGGAAAAGACAGATTATGCACTTTTTCTGACCTCTAAAACTTCTTCCAATATTTTTCTTCCAGTATTTGCTTCGTTCTTTCCAACTTTACTTTCTACCATTTCCAAAAGCTCTCTAAGTTGCCCTTCTGTGACACCAACATTCAATGCTCCTTCAATGTGTGAACGTACAAAGGGATCATGCAAACTCGCCAGTGAAGATACCGTTAGAATTTCCCGGTCCACGTAGCTTAAAATATCCCTGTCGAAGATGTCAGCAAAAAGATGTTCTTTCAGAAATACATCGATCAGTGGATTAAAGGCGAACAAGGTTGTAAGCTGCTCCGCAGTCATGGCAGTTACGATCATTTGGGCTTTTTCCCCACGCTCGTAACGATTGGACTTATCAGAAACAGGCGTTGCTTCCTGTCCAATTTCATCTTTTAACCCATTAGCCTTTCTTTCTTCAACCACTTCTTTGAACAGGTGTATCCCTCTTATACTTGGCGGGAAGCCGACATAGGCGTACAGGTGAGCAAGCACTTCATTGATTTCGTTGATTGTTAGTCCGGCATCTAGTGCTTCATTCAAAATGATTTTCAGATTTTCAACATCGCTTTTAGAGGTGAAAATTGAAATTGCTATTAATTTTTGCTGTCTTGTAGTCAGCGTTTCATTTTTATTTTCCATTGTCTTTATTTTACAATTTGAGGGAGCTATTCTATAAATGTGTCATTAACCGATTAACCTACTTATATATCTTTAAAAACAGAATCTGGATTCCTGAAACCGATCAATTTTATTTTTTCAATTGCTGGGCGAAACTCATTCAATTCTTCTGCCGTAAACGTTACGTTAAAGGCACCCAGATCTTCCTTCAGGTGGTGCAGTTTCGTGGTACCCGGAATAGGAACAATGAACGGTTTCTGGGCCAACAGCCACGCCAGTGATATTTGTATCGGGGTCGCATCTTTACGGTCTGCCCATTCACGAACAAGATCAAGTAGTGCCATGTTATTATCAATGGCTTCGGGGCTGAAATACGGCACTGGTGCAAAACGGGAATTTTCGGAAAAACGGGTGTATTCATTAAACTTATCTCCCATAAATCCTCTTACCACAGGACACCAGGGAACAAAACCGATACCCAATTCCTCACACAGATCCAGTGTTTTGTACTCGTGTACACGTTCCATAATGGAGTACTCATTCTGAAGCGCGGCTACAGGATGCACAGCGTGGGCTTTCCTGATATTGTCCAACGAAGCTTCGGACAAACCAAAATGCAGGACTTTCCCTTCGCTAATCAGGTCTTTCACTGTTCCGGCAACATCTTCGATCGGTACATTGGGATCCACTCGATGCAGATAAAGCAAATCAATATAGTCGGTCTGCAAACGTTTCAATGAACCTTCTACCGCTTTGCGGATACTTGCGGGACGAGCATCACGATCGGTACTCTTTCCGTCTTTATCAATGCGAAAACCAAACTTAGTGCCGATAACCACTTTGTCCCTTATGGGTTTTAATGCTTCCCCGACATATTCCTCGTTGGTATAGGCTCCATATACTTCCGCGGTATCAAAAAACGTAACACCCCTGTCGTAAGCACTACGTATCAATTTTACCATATCCGCTTTTGGACGGGGCGGATTATAACTGTTGCTCGACATGCTCATACACCCAAGACCAATGCCCGTTACTTTCAAAGCACCCAGTTTTCGGGTAGGCAAAGAGGAATTGCTTGTGCCTTTATTCAAATCAGTACCGGCGCTATTGCTACTTTGGGCAAAACTCAATTGTGCAAGTGCAAGTGCCGATGTGGCCATAATGCCCGATGCAAGAAATTTCCTTCTGTTAAAATTATCGTTTTCCATGATGTATTATTTTAAATAATGCTTTAATTTAATCGTCCAAAAGACTGGCTGAATGCCTTTCCCGACTGTACAGCTTCGCGAACATATTTCAGACGGAGCGACTCATACTCCAAAAGTGCATCTGCAACGCTATTTCCATTAACACTTTTTGCCACACAGTCGGCCAGCGTAGCCGCATCCTGTAAAGAATTATTAAAGCCTGATGCAGATAATGGGGTAAGCACATGCGCAGCATCTCCAACTAGGGCTATTCGTCCATTCACAAGTTGATCAGGAATATATTCGGAAACGGGTGTCCCTATAAGATTACGTGTTTCAATGCTATGAAGAGTTGCGGCAAGCCATGGTTGTGGCCATCTGTCGGCCGCTTGATCGGATAACTCAACGAGTGTCTTCTCGGGAATATCCGGAGCATTAAGCGAATGTTGCACCATTTTCCCTTTCACGCATCCCATTCGGCGCAACAGATCATTTCGTGTATTGTCATACCATGCCCATCCAAATCTTCTCTCCCCCAAGGCTCGGGAACCGTTTGTTGCCGGAATAATCGAACCGAGCAGAAAATCACCGATACCATTTGGCATATCAACCAATGGGGCATGAAGAGAGGGGCGATGTTCTTTAGGGATATCTTTCTCCTCTACAATTGCTACCCATATCATATATCCTGCAAAAATTGCGTTTGGTTTATCTGGCGCAACGAGTTTTCGAACAATACTTCGGTGACCATCTGCTCCGATCAACATATCTCCGCGGAAGATTTCTTTTTTATCGGTAACGATCCATGCAGAGGATGAATCCTGATGTGCGGCTTCAACCTGGGTATCATAACGAAGCTCAATTTCCGGATGTTTTTCTATTTCTGCACGCAATCGGGACTGAACCGATGACCATGCCTCAACTGACCTTTTCCCACCAGAAGCTAGGTTTCTTAATAACTTCGCCGTCTTGGACCGATCAAGATCTCCACTCTCAACCTGAAGAACTGCACCACTTCGTGGTTTGGAACTGGCTCTCTCTAAAATGGTCACCTTCAATCCAGCCCGTGCAAGCGCAATTCCTGTCATCAGTCCGGAAAGTGACGCGCCGACAATAACTGCGGATTCATTTGCTTTTTCTGTGGGCTGGCACATGTTATCTATGATACTTTTCCTCTTTCCACCTGCTCTTGGGTGTATCTTTCCCCGACAATCTTAATTTTATCGACCGTATCGGTAAACTGCTGAAATTCATCAGGCGTGAACTGAAAATCGTGCGATGCTAAATTTTCATTCAGATGTGCCAGTTTGGTAGTACCGGGAATTGGAACGATCCACGGCTTGTCTGCCAATAACCAGGCAAGTGCGACCTGCGATTCTGTCAAACCTCTTTTGTGTCCGAACTCATGAAGTGCGGTAATCAATGGCCAGTTTGCTTTCATTCCTTCGGGTGTATATCGAGGCAATGCCTGTCTGTTATCATTTTCGGGATAAAACTTCGTGTCTTGGTTCAGCATACCGGAAAGGAAACCTCTTCCAAGTGGACTGTAGGGAACGAAGCCTATTCCAAGTTCTTCGAGTGTGGAAAAAATTTCTTTTTTTGCAGCTCTATCCAGCAAAGAATACTCGCTTTGTAAAGCGGTTATCGGCTGCACTGAGTGTGCTTTTCTAATGGATTCAGGACTGGCTTCAGAAAGTCCAAAGTATTTTACCTTTCCTTCTTGAATGAGTTCCTTTACCGTGCCCGCAACATCTTCTATCGGAACGAATGGATCCTCTCGGTGCTGATACAATAAATCAATGCGGTCGGTCCTGAGCCTTTTTAATGATGCATCTACCACTTTACGGATTTGTTCGGTGCGGCTGTCCAGTCCTGCTATTTTACCATTTGTTATCGTAAAACCAAACTTAGTGGCGATCTGAATGTCATTACGCAAGGGTTCCAGTGCTTCTCCGACCAACTCCTCATTGCTGTAGGGACCATAAACTTCCGCAGTATCAAAAAATGTTACTCCTGCCTCTGCGGCTTTTTGTATCAATTGAATCATGAATTTCCGGTCCGGTATTAGTCCCCGGTGATAATTCATGCCCATACATCCCAGACCAATTGAAGAAACCGTCATGCTACTGTTTCCTGTTCCCAGGGTTCTAGTTTTGGCAATGATGTGCTTAGGAGTGTTTTTCACATTGGCTGACTCTTCTTTCCGTCCCGCTCCGGCATATGAAACTAAGGGCGAGGCGATGACAGCTGTGCCCAATAGCGTTCCCATCTTAAGAAAGGTACGTCGTCCTCGGTAATTGTCTTTTTGATTGTTCATAGTTATTAAATGATGAGAAAATTTCATTGCTCTTTTATGGCTGGTGATCCATCTTTTGAAAGATCGCCAGCCATAATCCTTTCCTTATTTCGCTTTGGGATTTTCCCTGATACCTTCTCCAAGCACAACGGAGCCTTTTGTTGCCGCGATCCTGAATTTTCTTGCGGCGGTATACTCTGGAGAATTGTAAAAGCGGTCCAAGTCTGCAAAACTTGCGAACTCCATCACCGCAATAATATGTTCTCCATTTCCTTCAACTGTTTTTGCATCAACATCGTAAATAAGGGTGTTCCCGTTGAATTTCCCAACGAGTGAACCTCCCGATTCGATATACTTCTTGAAAGTGTCCTGGTCTTGGATCGTAAAATTTGCTACCAAGTAGCCTTTGGCCTGGCCCGAATCTTTCGGTTCGTTCTCGGGAAATATTCCTTTTGCCAGTATAACCAGTCTTTCTGCCGCAGCGATGCCAAACACTCTCGCCGCGGTATACTCGGGAGAGTTGTAATAACCTTCGGCATGGTCAAAACTTGGAAATTCGATGATCGCCGTGATTTCTCTTGGTGCATCTCCTTCCACTGTCTTTGAATTCACATCCCGCATAATCATCTTTCCCTGATACTTTTGGGCAAGTCCAGCCGCTGCATTTCTGTACTTTTGGAAGGTTACAGAATCATTAACTGTAAAGTTTGCGATCAAATATCCTTTTTGTTGTCCGGCTTTTTGAGCGGTAACCGCTACTTCTCCTGAAAGGGTTTCTTGGGCTCTTGTTGGGAACCATAAACTGAGTACAATGGTCATCACCGTTATTGCACGGGTAATTTGTCTGGTCATCCTCTTATTTGAATTCATTAACGATTGACTGTCTTTTGCTGAGTGGCAGTATAACGATCACCCTGTATCTGTATTTTCGAAGCGGTTTCTTCGATTTCTTTCAATTCACTATCAGACAGCTCCACATTTACCGCTCCGATATTTTCTTTCAGACGGTGTAGTTTGGTTGTGCCGGGAATTGGAACGATCCAAGGTTTCTGAGCCAGTACCCAAGCCAGCGCAATCTGTGCAGGTGTCGCGTCTTTGGATGTGGCAATGCGACTTACTAGGTCTACCATCTTCTGGTTGTTCTCTATGGCTTCTTGGCTAAAACGGGGTAACGTATTGCGGATGTCTCCTTTTTCAAATGCAGTTTCTGTACTGATCTTCCCTGTCAGAAACCCCTTGCCCAATGGACTGAAAGGGACGAATCCGATACCCAGCTCTTCCAATGTTGGTAGAATTGTCTGCTCAGGCTCTCTCCACCATAAGGAGTACTCACTTTGTATCGCGGTTACTGGCTGAACCGCATGTGCCTTGCGAATGGCATCAGCACCTACTTCACACATGCCGAAATTCCTTATCTTACCCGCTTGGATCAAATCTTTTATAGCACCTGCCATCTCTTCAATAGGCACATTGGGATCAAGACGATGTTGGTAATAAAGGTCAATGGCCTCTAGCTTTAAGCGCTTTAAGGAGCCTTCCACTGCTTCTTTGATATGCTCAGGACGGCTATCCAGTCCATCTGTCGGTGTCGGGCCATTGGCGCCGTATTTGAAGCCAAACTTGGTAGCGATAACCACCTTGTCACCAAATGGAGCAAGTGCTTCACCCAATAACTCTTCGTTGTCGTATGGGCCGTAAACTTCAGCGGTGTCAAAAAAAGTTACGCCTTGTTCAACCGCACTACGGATTAATTTGATCATATCGTTTTTATCGGCAGCAGGGCCGTAACCAAAACTCATTCCCATACACCCCAAACCAAGTGCTGAAACCTCTAAATTGTTGCTTCCTAATTTTCTTGTTTTCATAATATTTAATTTATTATTATTTTAAAAAAGTTTACCTTACCTATTGTTGGTATTTATATATTAAAGCGGACAGTACCCAGAAATCTCACTTTAGCAGGATCGTGGTGGTCAAAAATCGTCGTCCTTCCTGTGTCCAGTGTTTTGATCGCATCCATATCCTCAATGCTCAACTCAAAATCAAAAATGTTGAGGTTTTCAATAATTCGTTCCTTGTTCACTGACTTAGGGATTACGACCACCCCACGCTGCGTCAGCCAGCGTAAAATAATCTGTGCCACCGACCGCTGGTACCTAGCGGCAATCGTTTTAAGCAATTCATTATTGAAGATATTTTTGTCTTGAGCAAAAGGGCTCCATGACTGGATCTGAACATTGCTTTGCTGTAAAAAATCATGCGTTTCAATTTGCTGCCAGAAAGGATGCAGTTCGATCTGATTTACGGCAGGTATAATTTCGTTGTGAACGATCAAGTCCATCAATCTGTCGGGATATAGATTACTCACACCGATAGCTTTGATTCTCCCTTCTTTATATAACTCTTCCATAGCTCTCCAAGACCCATAGATGTCGCCAAAAGGCTGGTGGATCAAGTATAGATCCATATAATCTAGTTGTAACTTCTTTAAAGACTTTTCAAAGGCCAGCTTAGTGCTTTCATATCCTGCATCTTGAATCCAAAGTTTGGTAGTGATGAACAATTCTTCTCTGGCAATACCACTTCTTTTTATTCCTCTCCCAACGGCCTCTTCATTTTCATATGCTGCTGCCGTATCGATCAGGCGGTAACCGGCTTTGATCGCCTCGTACACACTGTTTTCACATTCCTCTGGATCCGATACCTGAAAGACACCTAAACCTAAAATAGGCATTTCTACCCCATTGTTCAATTTGACTTTCTGCATATTTTTCTAATTAATAGTGATTTCTAATATTTATTTACTTCAACATTTCCTTACAAAACAAATTCGTTTTCTTTGAGTTTGTTTTCATTTACAAACTTCCGACAAAAAGGGATGGTAGTGTTAATGACAATCAAACCAATAAGTATAATAATCAAACCTTTTCGAGATCTATTGAGCCATATTATAAAAAGTCCTTTTCAAGCAGAGGCTAAGCAGTTTTGTTTTGAAGCTTATCTTTTTTATAGTTGATTTTATTAACTTTGCAGAATGAACGCGACTTTTGCACAACTAGCAGAATATCCATTAGGGGATTTGCAGCTTAGAGGATTTAAGGGCTATGAGGTAGAAACCTCAATTGACCCTATCCCGCATTATGGAAGACGAGACTTTTATAAGGTCTGCCTGATGGAAGGAAGGTCACTGCTTAATTATGCGGATCGAAGTATCGACATTGATGATACATTTTTATTTTTTGGAAATCCACATATTCCTTACTCATCTCATATACTTTCAGAGAAGATGACGGGCTATGCCTGTGTTTTTTCGGAAGAGTTTTTAAAATTGAACGATCGTCCGGGCAGCCATCACCAGTCACCATTATTTAAACTTGCCAGCTCTCCTGTAGTGGCTATAAATGAACAACAAACAGAATTTCTGGTTACAATATTTAAAAAGATACTTGCAGAGCAACACAGTGATTATTCCTATAAAGACGATCTGGTTCGCAGCTACCTTCATCTTATAATACAGGAAGCGCTTAAGATGACGCCCCAGAATCACCTGGTTAAATACAAGAACGCAGCATCACGTATTACTTTTTTGTTTTTGGAGCTTCTGGAGCGTCAATTCCCAATTGAAAGCATCAATGAGCCGCTTAAACTAAGGACGGCTCAGCATTTTGCTCAGGAATTTAATGTCCATGTCAACTACCTTAACCGATCGGTTAAGGAAACTACAGGCAAGCCCACTACTGCTCATATTGCCGAAAGGATTACTACAGAGGCCAAAGCGTTATTGCAGTATACCGACTGGCCTGTAACCGAAATAGCCTATAGTCTGGGTTTTGAATACCCAACTTATTTTAATAATTACTTTAAAAAAATGACCGGAACAATTCCAAAATCATTCAGGTCAAAGACAACGCAAGGTTGATAGGTTTGAATATTATACTTTTCGGATTGAATATCTTTAAAGAACCAGAGTTAGATGGCTTAATTTTGTATTGATAATTTCAATCATTGTGAAAAATAATCCAGAAAAAATCAAATGGACTTTAGCCTTTACCTCCGCTATGCTGACCGGGACAACCTTTGTAGTTAATGGTCAAGCTGTACCCGGTTCATCGATCAAGTGGCACCCATTTTTCCAAAAGGAAAAAAAAACGGATAGCACCATGCTGAACAGTTCCTTGAAAAATAAAACTGGATTACAAATAGAACTGTTACCGAGACTGCGGAATATAGACAAGCATCACGGATTATTCATCTTAAAATAAATCTCAAAATGGAATCTCAAGTATTAAAAGGAAAGGTAGCATTGGTTACCGGTGGTAATTCTGGAATCGGCTTTGGAGCTGCTAAATCCCTTGTAGAGGCAGGTGCCTTCGTATATATCACTGGGCGCAGAATGCCTCAGTTAGATACAGCGTTGACAGCACTTGGAGAAAATGTCCGGGCCATCCAGGCTGACGTCACAAGCAAAGAGGCAATGGAACAGGTGGCCGCAATCATCAAGGAAGAAAAAGGGGCACTCGATATCGTTTTTGCCAATGCCGGAGGTGGCAATCCTATTCCTCTAGAAGAGGTCACCGAAGAATACTTTGACAAGACATTTAATGTTAATGTAAAAGGAGTAGTCTTTACCGTGCAGTCCATGTTGCCGATCTTGAAAAATGGCAGTTCGATTATTCTCAATGCATCGATCACCGCCTATATGGGCCTACCAGGCTTTGGTATCTATGCTGCTACAAAGGCAGCCGTTCGTTCCCTCGCAAGAAGTTGGACCACCGACCTGAAAGACAAGAGGATACGCGTTAATGCACTTAGTCCTGGTGTGGTTCCCACTGAAGGCTATAGAACCGAACAGGGCATGACCGAACAGCAGGTACAAGATTACATTGACCGTGTTACTACGGAAATCCCTGCTGGCCGTGTAGGTACTGCTGAAGATATGGGGAATGCAGTTGTCTTTTTGGCATCAGAGGCCAGTAGCTTTATTACCGGTATTGAACTGACAGTAGATGGTGGACAAACGATGGTTTACGCTGGAAAAAATTAATTATGGTTTAAGGCTATATTCAAGAACTACTTATTGCCATTTAGTATTGAATAAATATTTGTGTTAGTAATAGGCTTATATCTTAATAAGCTTTCGCCAATGATAAGTTGATTATTCGTTATTATCTATAACCTTCAGGGGTGAAAAACATTAGAATAACATTAGTGAAGAACTATGCTTGTATTCGGAACAGAAATGCACATCGTTACTTTATTGTTTATCATTGTGGAGCTGGTCATGCTCGGGGTGCAACTTGGATATTACCTGAATCAACCGACTGATAAACCCCGTTTCTGGTATTTGATCTTACTTTTCCTGCTGATCATCTATAACATTACCGGAGGGCTATTCCCTGATCCCGAAATAACAGCGATATCCATACGTTTTCAGAACATGATCGCTTTCGGCTCTGGCTTTCTCATGGCCTCTTACTTCCCTTTCTATTTTTACAAGGCGTTTGAGCTAAAGTTGCTTCGCTTTCATGCTGTTTATGGTGTAACCATTTTTTTGCTGCTCCCTTATGTGGTATTCTTCATCGTTTCTTATTCTATGTATGATAATCTGGAGCTTGCGATCAACTACGGAATTGTTATTCCTTTTTTCTATTCCTTTATTTTATTGCGTGCGATATTGATTGCGATAAAGGAACGCTACCAAGAAAGCCGGAACCGTGGCTTCTATATAGAGAAGATTGCTGTTTATTGCGCAGTGGCTCCATGGGCACTGATGACCCTGATAGTTTACTTTGATTTCAGCCAATTGGTGGAAGTCCTTTTTGCCAATTTGGGTTTCTTGGTCATAACAGGGATGTTTATATGGAAGTCTGTCAAAAAAGCCAGAAAGGAAAGTGAATTGTATCTGGAACTTGACCTGATTCCAATGAACCCTTCTTTTGTAGCAATGAACAGTAAAAAGTTTAGAATGTCAACAAGGGAAGAAGATGTGATCATGCTGATCTGTCAACGATTAAAATACCGGGAAATTGCAGAGAAACTCTTTATCTCTGAACGGACCGTCAATAAACATGTGCAGAATATCTTCAGCAAGGCCGAGGTAACCACCAAGACTGAACTGATCCGCAAGATGAATAATCTTTGATCGGTTATTAAAATCAGTAGTGCTGTTCGTTGGACACTTTCCTTCCAAATAATAGAATACGTACCCATTGCGTAGCAAAATACGTAGACATTGCTTACGCATTTGGATAAAATCTTCCCCAATTTTATCGTCCATTAAATCCGCGCTCCTATGGATAAACAAGTACTCTTTTCCCGTCCCATGTGATAATCGTCGCCAGTCAACGGGCAGGCCGGGATTTACTATAAATCGTTTGTTTATGACACAGGAAATGAGCTCCAAGCTGCTCCAAGAACTGGAGTTAGGATTGGAACGTTTTACCGCCCAGGTTAGTGATCCATTGGAAAGATTGGTACAAAGCCTAAAATTGATACGGGACAGTCTTCATAAGTTAAAACAACTGATGGAAACTTATCCCTTTGATACCAAGGAAGAAGAGATCTATTTTTTCAAATGCATCAAGCCCGCCTTTTACTGCCACCAGATTTATTGCACCGAAATGTACACGATTGAAACGGGATTCCCTTTTGGTGATGTCGGCAAGCAACTGTTTTTTTTAGAGGGTGAGCTGACCTACATTGACCGTTACTTTAAAAAACATGCTTTCCTGTACCAGTATTATAAACTCGGTGCCAATGATCTGGACAGTCTTTATTTTGTTCGTGGCGTAACGGTACAAACGGTATTGCTGCCGAATGTTCCGGAACTGGACCCTGCTTTTTCAACCAGTTGCGATTACCTGTTTTCCAAGTTCAAAGCCTTTGATATGCTGAAAGCTTGGTTGCAGGAAAAGCAGCTCTATCTGAATGGGAATTCCGAAAATCCAATAACCGATTTTAATGCACCAGCCAAGAACGACCTGCACTGGACGGGGGATACGATCAACCTTGCTGAGTTGGGGTATGGGTTATTTCATTCAGGCCAGATCAATAATGGAACGGCGGGCATAAGCCAAATATTTCGATGGTTGGAGGAAAGATTAAAAGTCAATATCGGTATTCCCGCCAAACGGTTTGCCGAGATCAGGGGAAGGAAGCGTGTAAGCCGTACCCGTTTTATGGACGATATGAAAGAAGCCCTGATCCGAAAAATGGAACAGGATGAAGGTCATAATACAGGTAAGATCAAATAGCGGGAAAGGCGAGTTAGCGTAAGGATTATCAATCATTTGCTTTTTATTTCTCGGTAGTACCGAGGTTTACCCAAACCGAAATTTTGGGACTGTGAATCTTTGCTTATCGAAATCCCGGTGCAATGGAGCATCGGGATAAAAAGCAAAAAATATGGTACAACAATTCACATGGCAAGAGTTTCTGATTGCCGCACTGGTGCTGACCATCATTTGGTACGTGTCCGTAATCCTCCTCTTTTACCGAAAAGAAATGAAGGCTTTTTTGAACAAAAAGCAGGTAGGGAAATCGGAGGGAAAATCGTTACCACACCGATGGGAAAAGGATGTTGATCTGCTCGAGGAAGAGGAGCAGGAAGAACTGATGGGCAAATCGAAAATGCCCGAAGGCATGACAACGGTCAGTATGGAGGACGTTGGGTTTGCAGGAGATGATGATGATCGGGAAGATCGGCTAGGACTGATTTCCGATGTATTGGAAGAGGTGAAATCAATCTTTAGCATCCTTGCAAAAGAGGATGGAAACAAGAAAGACTTCTTTAGTTTGATGAAGCTGGTCAGGGAGAAATACCCAAAGATCGGCACTCACCCCAGTGTGAAGCACATCAACGGGTACATCAGCGAACATGCCCCTTTCCATTTATCTCCCGAAGAACTGGAAAATCTTTGGGATTGATCGCTGTCTTCTCAGCTTAAATCACTCATTTATTTTACCCCAAAAACTGAAATCAAATGAACAATCCATTCAATAACCCCAAAAAACAAGCACTGTTAAAAACGATGATGTTCGCTTTTGCATTGCTGACGATGAATCTATTGTACACCATCTGCTATGGACAGGATGGAAACGCCGGCATTCAGGAAGCGACCAATAAAGTCAAGGGCTATTTTGATACCGGAACCGATCTCATGTACGCCATTGGTGCAGTCGTGGGCATTATCGGTGCCATCAAAGTATTCAACAAATGGAATGCAGGGGAACCGGATACCAATAAGGTTGCTGCGGCATGGTTCGGGAGTTGTATTTTCTTGGTCATCGTGGCCACCGTTCTAAAATCCTTTTTCGGAATATAGCCATGGCAAGCATCTATCAGATTAATAAAGGGGTATCCAAACCCATTATGTTCAAGGGGCTGAAAGCACAGTACATTGCCTATTTGGCCGGTGGCCTGGTCTTGCTTTTGATTTCCTTTGCCATTTTGTACATATCAAGGGTAAGCCTGTTTGTGATCTTGCCGCTCATTATTGGCTTGGGTACTACCTTGTTCATGGCCACCTTCCGATTAAGCCACCGTTTCGGCGAACATGGACTCATGAAGTTTCTTGCCAAACGTAGCCTACCCAGCCACCTGAAGTTCCGTTCAAGGAGATTGTTCACCAACCTAAAAAATAAATCGTTATGGTAGAAGCCACAAATGTATTGCCAATTTACAAGGTAGAGCATAATGCCATACTTTCCATGCAGGGTGATATTACCATTGCCTATGAAGTCACCCTACCGGAAATCTTCACCCTTTCGGAGCGGGATTATGAAGCCTACCACCAGATTTGGATCAAGGCCATCAAGGTATTGCCCCGATACAGTGTATTCCACAAACAAGATTGGTTTACCGAAAGTGCCTATAAAGCCGATTTTGAAAAAGCGGGCGGCAGTTTTTTATCCCGTAGCAGCGAAACTTTCTTTAACGAAAGGCCATTCCTTGACCACCGTTGTTATATTTTTCTCACCAAAAAGCCCAAAGACCGAAGGCTTTCGAGTTCGGTTTACAGCAACATCCTGCGGAAATCCATTGTACCCGTTCAAACCACCAACCCTATTCTATTCAGGGATTTTCTGGATTGTGCCGGACAATTTGAACGAATCCTGATCGATAGTTGTTTTATTAGACTAAAAAGATTGGATGATGAAGACTTGGCGGGAACGGCCAATCGGGCGGGTATCATTGAACGCTATTGTTTTCTTCTCCATCCCGACCAGCAGCCGATCATTGTGGATATTCAGGTCAGGGACGGAATCCGAATCGGGGAAAAACAGTGCGAGCTGTATACGCTTTCAGATGCCGATCATTTGCCGGCCTTGTGCGGTAGTCGCATCAATTACGATAAATACAGCACAGACCGAACCAAGTTCAGCATTGGTTTTGCAAGTCCATTAGGCCAGCTGCTCAACTGCAACCACATTCTTAACCAGTATGTATTCATTGAAGATGCGCAGAAAACGATCAAACGTTTAGAAGCGAAGAAACTGCGATTGCAATCTCTTTCGACTTATAGTAGGGAAAATTCAATTTCAAGGGATGCGACCAATGATTTTCTGAACGAAGCCATAGGGCAGCAACGTTTACCCATCAAGGCGCATTTTAATGTGCTCGCTTGGTCGGAGGAGCCTGAAAAGGCCAAAGACCTGAAAAATCTGGTCAGTTCGGCAATGGCTCAACTGGATGCAACGGCCAAACAGGAAACGGATGGCCAGGCACAGATCTGGTTTGCAGGATTACCGGGCAACGAAGCTGATTTTCCCATGAACGATACCTTTGACACGTTTGTGGAACAGGCAACCTGTTTCTTTAACCTCGAAACCAATTACCGTTCGAGTGTAAGTCCCTTTGGCATCCGTCTAGGGGATCGCTTATCGGGGAGGCCTGTTCATGTCGATATATCGGATGAGCCGATACGCTTGGGATATACCACCAATCGTAATAAATTCATTTTGGGACCCAGTGGTAGCGGTAAAAGTTTTTACACCAACCATATGGTGCGTTCCTATTATGAGCAGGGAACCCATGTGGTCATGGTTGATGTGGGTCATAGTTATAAGGGACTTTGTGAACTCGTGGGCGGGTATTATTTTACCTATTCCGAAAGCGATCCCATCAAATTCAATCCTTTTTACCTAGCGGACGGGGATGTATTGGATACGGAGAAAAAAGAGAGCATCAAAACTTTACTCCTTGCTCTTTGGAAAAAGGATGATGAAAGCTTTCGACGTTCAGAGTATGTTGCGCTTTCCAATGCCTTGACGCTCTACTTTGCCCATCTGAAAAATTGCCCTGATTTATTCCCATCCTTCAATACCTTTTACGAATTCCTGTTATCGGAGTACATGCAGGTGCTGGAAGATGGCAAGGTCAAGGAAAAGGATTTTGATATCGGAAACTTCCTGTATGTACTGAATCCTTATTACCGAGGCGGAGAGTTTGATTATTTGTTGAATGCTACCGGAAACCTGGACCTGTTGAACGAACCTTTTATCGTGTTTGAGCTGGATGCGATCAAAGACCATCCGATCTTGTTTCCCGCCGTTACGCTCATCATCATGGAGGTTTTTATCTCCAAAATGCGCAAACTGAAAGGCATCCGAAAGATGATATTGATCGAAGAATGCTGGAAAGCCATCGCAAAAGAAGGCATGGCCGAATACATCAAATATCTTTTTAAGACCGTGCGTAAATTCTTCGGTGAAGCAGTCGTGGTGACGCAAGAAGTGGAGGATATTATTTCTTCCCCGATTGTCAAGCAGGCCATCATTAATAATTCGGACTGCAAAATATTGCTGGATCAAAGTAAATACCAGAATAAGTTCGATGCAATACAGGAACTGTTGGGATTGACCGAGAAAGAGAAAGCTCAGATCCTTTCCATGAACAAGGCCAATGACCCCAAACGGAGGTATAAAGAGGTGTTCATTTCACTGGGAGGACAGTACAGCAAAGTGTACCGTACGGAGGTTTCTACAGAAGAATACCTGACCTACACCACCGAAGAAAGTGAAAAAATAAAGGTACAACAGTACGCTGAAAAATATGGCAGCATGCAAAAAGGTATCGCTGTACTGGCTCAAGAATTCAAAAACAAAATCTGATCATCATGAAAAAAATCCTTCTAGTATTGGCAATGGCATCAGGGCTGATGGCTGCCTGTAACACCGACCAGACACGGTTATTTATTCCCGGAACCTACATCAACAACGCAAGGAGTGAATACAGTATTGCAAACGATACACTGGTGATTGACCCCTCGGAAAGCGACCGTTTTGTCATTCACCGAAAGACGGGGTTCAATGTAATCAGGGACAAAAAAGTTGGGAAGCGGGAATATGAAACCGAGCAGTGGAACGCGCTGTATGACCCGGGTACGCAGTCACTGAGCGAAACCCGCAAGGGCAAGTTGATTACATTTTATCCGAAGGACAACAAGCTGATGGTTGGTAAACGGGAATACGAAAAAATCAATTAAAAAATATCACCATGAAACTGCTAAAGAAAAGGAGGTGCCTAACATGGGACCTGAATGCTTTGAAGTATAAAATTAAAAAAGTTATGAAGACATACATGGTTATCCTACCGATGAGCGCCATGACGTTGTTCGTTGCATTGCCCAAAGGAGCCAATGCACAAATAGCGGTAGTGGAAGTCATCAAAGCGGGAGTAAAAAAAGTCATCAAGGCTGTTGATCTGAAAATACAGCGCTTGCAAAATGAGACAATCTGGCTCCAGAATGCCCAAAAGGTACTTGAAAACCAGTTGTCTAAATTAAAGCTTACCGAAATTGCCGATTGGACGGAAAAACAAAAAGACCTCTATGGCAACTACTATGAGGAGCTCTGGAAAATAAAATCTGCCATTGCGTATTACAAGCGTATTAAGGACTTGACCGAAAAACAGGTGGCCATTGTCGATGAGTATAAATGGGCTTGGAACCTGTTCCGACAGGATAAGCACTTTCAATCTGGAGAATTGGACTACATGGAAAACGTGTACAGGGGTATTCTGGACGAGAGTGTTAAAAATCTGGATAGGATTCTGCTAGTGGTAGGTTCCTTTAAGACCCAAATGAGCGATGCCAAAAGGTTGGAGATCATTAACGAGGTCGCAGATCAAATGGACATCAATTACAATGACCTCAAACAGTTCAATACCCAAAACAGCCTGCTGAGTATCCAAAGGGCTGGATCACTGGATGAGGTTGTAAAACTCAAGGAAATTTATGGAATTGAATAGATCAAAAGCGGTTGTTCTTGTCTTGCTATTGTTTATAATGAGCGCGAACCATTCGTATGGACAGACTTTTTCAGAGTGGTTCAGCCAGAAGAAAACGCAGAAAAAATATTTGGTGCAACAGATTGTGGCCTTGGAACTTTATTCAGGTTATCTGAAAAAGGGTTATAACATTGCCAGCAATGGATTGGAAACCGTCAGAAGTTTTACAAACGGTGAATTCAGCCTGCATCATACCTTTATTAGTTCGCTAAAGGCGGTGAGCCCAGCGGTCAGGAACAATGTATTGGTCACGGAAATTATTGCCCTTCAGCTTTCCATTTCAAAAGCTTTCTCTGGGATCAGAAACAACGGAATGCTCAACCTTTCCCATCAACGCTATGTGCTAAATGTGAGAGATCAGGTCATGGAAGAGTGTGGTAAAGATCTGGAAGAGCTGCTTTTGGTCATGACTTCGGGTAAAGTAGAAATGACTGATGATCAGCGGATCGAACGGTTGGAAAAGGTCTACAGGGCCATGCAGGATAAATCGGCTTTTACCCAAAGTTTCTGTAATCAGGTCGGGCTGCTTATCCAGCAAAAAACAAAAGAACAGGAATCCATTAACCAATTAAAAAACAGCTATGGAATCATCGATTAAGAATCCTTTATGGATTGCGGCCTTTGGTCTGATGTTATTGTTTGCCGGTTCCGTTCGGGCGCAATCTACCGAAGTGCAGCAATTGCTTTTAAACGTAGAAAAGCTGAGCCAGTTCAAAAACATCCTTGCGGACATGAAGAAAGGCTATACCGTGTTGAGTTCGGGCTACAATGCGGTGAAGGATATTTCAAAAGGGAATTTTTCCTTGCATGAAGTTTTCTTGGACGGATTGATGGTCGTTAATCCTGAAATCAAAACCTATAGACGGGTGGCCGATATCATCAATGACCAGACTGCTATCGTTTCTGAATATAAGTCCGCATTCAAACGCTTTAAGAGCTCTGCCAACTTCAATAGTCAGGAGATTAATTATTTGGGCAAGGTGTACAAGCAGTTGTTTGACCAAAGCCTGAATAATCTGGATGAACTGATTACGGTGATTACTTCCTCCCAATTGCGGATGAGTGATGATGAACGGTTACAGGCCATCGACCGCATTTTCTCCGATACACAGGACAAGCTGATGTTCTTACAGAATTTCAACAAGGAAGCCAGCATGCTGAACCTGCAAAGGCAGAAGGAAAAAGCAGACATCGGGGCAACAGGACGATTGTATAACCTCAACTAACGATTATGAAACCATCATGAGTTCACAAAGCTCAGATACAGCAATGAATAGATGCTCATGATCGCTTCATCACCTTTAATAAACAAATTATGGAGATGAAAAAAATAAGAATAGTGATTGCCGTATGTGTTGCGGCGTCGATACTGCTGCCCGAACATTCATATGCCCAAGGCATGGCCGAAACGCTTACGGGAATGCAACCTGTCCTAGATCAGGTTTATTCTGAGATGCTTCCGCTTTGTAGCCGCCTCATCGATGTGGCACGGGGCATAGCGGGATTCGGTGCACTTTGGTACATCGCCAGCCGGGTTTGGCGCCAAATAGCGAACGCCGAACCCATCGATTTTTATCCATTGTTGCGCCCCTTTGCATTGGGCATGGCAATTATCATGTTCCCCATGGTGATTGCCCTGATGAACGGGGTGCTGCAACCAACGGTTTCTGCAACAGGTGCAATGGTCAAGGATAGCAACAAAGCAATCGCCAGCCTATTGAAACGGAAAGAAGAAGCGGTAAAAAACAGCGATAGCTACAAGATGTATGTGGGCGATAATGGTCGGGGTGATAGCGACAAATGGTATAAATATACCCACCCAAAAGACCCTGATCGAGCAGACGAAGGGATGTTCGAGGGAATTGGCAATGATATAAAATTCTGGATGGACAAGCAGAGCTATAATTTCCGTAATTCCATCAAGCAATGGATGAGCGAGGTGCTGGAGGTTTTGTATGCTGCCGCTGCGCTTTGCATCAATACCATCCGAACGTTTTTCCTGATTATCCTGGCAATTCTAGGGCCACTTGTTTTCGGGTTTGCGGTCTTCGATGGATTTCAGAATACGCTTACGGTATGGTTTGCAAGGTATGTGAACATTTTTCTATGGCTGCCCATTGCCAATATCTTCGGCAGTATTTTGGGGAAAATACAGGAAAATATGCTCAAACTGGATCTATCACAGATCGACCAGCAAGGAGATACCTTTTTCAGCAGTACCGATACGGCTTACCTGATTTTCTTGGTCATTGGTATTGTCGGTTATTTCTCTGTTCCTAACATCGCCAATTATGTGGTTCATGCAGGAGGTGGCAATACCATTTTGCAAAAAGTAAATTCAATCGTCAGCAGTACCAGTAGTGCAGGGATGAGTGCCGCTTCGGCAGGCATGGGAATGACAGCAGATGCGCTCGGGGATGGTGCCCGGAGTTTGAGACAAAGTTTTTCAGGTTCAGGCAATGGGGATTATTTTCCTGATAAGCAAGCCAGTGGTTCAGACCATCAGCATGACAGGCTGAGTGGTAAATAAAAACATAAAAATCAAACATCATGTTTACACAATTCAAAAATATAGACACGGCTTTCAAGCATATTAAAACCTTCAGTGTGTTGTTGATCCTGGCATGTGCAGGAATTTCAGGTTTTTCCGTTTGGAAAAGCTTGGAGATGGTCAAGACGGTTCAAGGGAAAATATACATTCTGGCCAATGGGAAGGCGATTGAAGCGTTCAGCGCAGAACGGAAGGACAATATTCCCGTTGAGGCCAAAGACCACATTCGCATGTTCCACCATTACTTTTTTTCCCTCGACCCTGATGATAAGGTCATACAGGCTAATATAGGCAATGCGCTGAATTTAGCGGATGGAAGTGCAAAAAAAGCGTACGATAACCTGAAAGAGAAAGGATTCTACAGCAACCTCATCGCTGCCAATATTTCGCAGGAAATTGCAATGGATAGCATCGTTTTGGACATCGATCAATACCCTTTTTATTTCAGGTGTTATGCCACGCAAAAGTTGGTGCGTTCCACTTCAACGGTGGTCAGAAAACTATTGACACAGGGGTATTTACGGAATGTCAGTCGAAGTGATAACAATCCGCATGGCTTTCTGATCCAGCGGTGGGAAACTCTTGATAATCGGGATGTACCGACTAAGCCTTGATTGATGGGCGTATTCAAAAAAACACGGAAAACGGATCATGATCGGATTGCAAAAAGGATCGCCGAAAATATCATGGATACACAAAAACGATTGGCAGACTACCTGAATGGGAAAGTCGAAAAGATGCCCCGAAAATACTGGCTCTTGATCGTGGTCTGTTTTTGCATGGTATTCGGTGCTTACTGCCTATTCTTACTGATCCACGGAACAAATTAACAAGCTAATTCATAAAAAACAATTGATATGGAAACAAAGACAAAAGACAAGCGCAAGGTATTATTGATACTGCCGGTATTGGTGCTGCCCTTTATGGCGCTTGCATTTTACGCAATGAGTGGTGGTAGGGGAACAGTCAACCTAGATCAGCAAACGGTGCAAAAGGGGATCAATGTTGATTTGCCAGATGCCTCTTTCAAAAAAGATGAACCCACCAATAAGTTGGGCTTTTACCAACAAGCGGATCGGAACGGCGACAGTATAGAGGAAGAGGATAACGGGATTGAAAACATGGCTACCCGCTTGGGATTTAACAATTTGGACGAAGACTTACAGACCAAAGCGATTGAGCAGAAGCTGGAAGCCTTGAATAAGGAGATCACCAAGCCCGTTGAACCGAAAATATCATACCCAGCTACAGAGTACTCGCCTCAGCCAATTGGAATGAAAAGTGACGTTGATCGGTTAGAAAATTTAATGAAATCCATGCAGCAGGATAAAGAAGAAGATCCTGAAATGGCACAGCTCAACGAGATGCTTCAAAGTATACTGGACATTCAACACCCCGATCGAGTTGAACAGCGGATACCAAAAACGGAACCTACTAATCCTGATAGTTTGTTTAAAGCTATACCTGCCGTTATCGTGGACAACCAGAAAGCGGTTCAGGGTGCAACAATTAAAATCCGTTTGCAGGATAGCATCCACATCAACGGGGTAATCATCCCGAAAGGACACGAGCTGTTTGGGATTTGCAGAATAACCAACCAGCGATTGTTGTTGGATATCAAAAATATACGCTTGGGGACTTCCATTATCCCTGTTGATCTAACGGTTTATAGTCTTGATGGCATGGTGGGGATCAATGCGCCAGAGGCCATGCTTGCAGATGCGATAGGTGGTGGAGCCGATGATGCGATCCGTGGCATGCGGATTATGAGTTTTGACCAAACGATTGGTGCGCAGGCCGCAGGCGCAGGCATTGATGCCGCTAAATCCCTGTTTAGCAAAAAGGTAAAACGCATCAAGGTCAAACTCAATGCAGGGAGCGCTATCCTGTTGCGCAACAACAAAGCAAACAAATCCATTCACTAAAAATATTAATACCATGAATTTAAACAATTTAGAAAACCTGAAAGGGGAAATGAAGAATTTAGGCTTCAAGGCTAAGCTTATTGAACAGATGGAGGAGTATATGAAAAAGGATGTTCCCGATTTTAAACTCCATGATGCATTGCCTGCCACCAAAGGACAGGTTGACCTGACCTTGCACTTCAAACAATCTGGGCAATCTGATTTTTACTACTTCAATAAATTTGAAGTAGCGCACAATCAGGGCAAACCGTTGGAGGAAGGGCAAAAGTACATGGTCATCACTCCCACTGAGGACGGAAAGAACATGGTCAAGAAATTGGAGAATGTGGCAGAAGCCATTGAGTTCTTCAAAGAACAAAAAGGCAACAGTGAATTGGCATTGGGCAAGGATGCGGCACACAAAACGGGACTGGCCACGATGGAAAACGGTAAAATAAACTATGTGGACAAAGATTTCCAACGTGCCTTTTATGCCAAACCGATCGCACAGACTTTCTGGATTGAGCGTGGGAAGGGGTTTACCGCAGAGCAGGCTTCCAATTTGGTTCAGGGACGTTCAGTATACCGAGATGATATGATGAATTTGAGCGGTGAACCCTACAAAGCGTGGGTAAAGCTTGATTTTGATAAGGGTAAAGACCGGTTTCAGAATTTCAAGTTGAACCAGTACCATGATCCTTCCTACGGATTTGATTTGACCAAGGTTATGGATAAGTTCAACATCAAAGAACTGGAGACCCCTGCAAAAAGGGCTTCACTTGAAGCTTCATTGAGAAACGGTAATCGTCCATTGATCACCACACAAAAAGAGGGTCAACCAGTGAAACTGTTTATTGAGGCCATACCTCGCTATAGCCAGCTCAATATGTATGCAGAGAACGGGAGGCCAGAAAAAAGGGAGCAGTTTTTAAAAGAACCTACTATTTCCCGTAGTCAGTCAAAAGGAAATACTAAAGAAATGGAGTTAAGTGAAAGCCAAGGGGTAAAAAGGTAATCTACAAGCCGCTGGTAAATAAAAACAATAAATGGCACATCATTGAATTTTAAGCCTGATCAGAAATGGTCAGGCTTTTTGGTTTTAAAGGCTTAAGGACAGCGGGACAGCCGCTTCATTCGTTCCTCATTCCAGCCACTGTTCCCGCGTTTCTGCAACAGGTAGGCTCGTGCCTCACCCACCAGTTGCTCCACATTTACGGAGAATCCTTTTTTATAATCCGTGTAAGGTTTTCCATAACAAGTTAAAAATCCACACAGACTTTTTGGGTAGCAAATTTCTGAACAATCCCTCAGCCGCCAAGACCAAGCCCTACGGGTTTGCTGAAAAAAAATCTTCCTCTTTCGCTGCGCTACAGAGCGTATTTTTTTTTTTCGCAAAGTCTTGTCTTGCTATGGGATTGCATTCAGGTGCGGGTGCTTAACAAAAAGCCAGGAGGCTCTGCCGACTGACTTTATAAATGAAACAGAACCATGAAAATACTTAAAAGCAGAAGCCCGCCCACGAACTAAAGCGCCATGTTATGGCAACTAGTAAGCAATTGTAAAATCATTTTTTAAAATCATTAAACATAAAGTCATGAAAACCACAGTAATCAACAGCACAAAAGGAAACGAAAAAGTGAACGTTTTAGCGGTAAACCCTAAAATTGAACCGCCAAAAACAAATGGTTTGCCACTGAGCAAAGAGTTTGACAAGAAAGAAACCGAATCGAAAGAAGCGGGAACGCCTGCAAAATCTAGCCCACAGCTAGAGGCACCCAAAAAGGAAGGAGAAAACCCATCGACTGAATCCCGAATCCCGAAAACAGAAACTGAGGGAACAAAAAATGAATCCCTCCAAAAAGACCCGAAAACGGAATTAAAGGAAAAGCCAGTGATGAACCTTGAAAGCACTTTGAAACTGGTGGAGGAACTGCACCGCAGAAAAATGCAACGGGATAGGCTCATGGGTACGATTGATACCTTGGAAACCTTTGAAATCGCCCAACAGGAAGATGCGGAAGAAACCGATAGTAACCATTTTCAGGGTTGTACGCTAACCATTGAAGATGATGAACGCAGAAAGTTTACCACTAAAAACCCTGTTATCATTCAGGCGGTAGCACAATTTGTAAACCGCATGTGTGTTGACCGTTTGGCGGAAATTGAGGCGGGTATTATTATTCCTGCATAATCGAAATGAATCCCCCCTGCACGTATTGTGCAGGGGATATTAAATAGAATAAAAATATTAAAAAACACGAATCATGGCACACAATATTAATTATAATGAAAAGACAGGTAAACACAGCTTTTTTTCGGTTAAAGAAAAAGTATGGCACGGATTGGGGGCGATCATAGAAGATTACCCCACGAGTACAGAAGCAATTAAACACGCTGGATTGGATTATACTGTTGAAAAACGCACCTTGTTTACTTTTGATAATGAAAACCAAACGGGTAACCCCGATACAGGTTTATTGATTCCTGAAATTGAAGTACCCGATTTTTTTGCTACCGTCCGCACGGATACCGAGCAGGTTTTGGGTGTGGTGGGAAAAGATTACAGTGTGGTGCAGAAAGTCGATGCTTTTTCATTTTTTGATAGCATCGTAGGGGGCAAGGAAGGCATTTTATATGAGACAGCGGGCGCATTGGGGAAGGGGGAACGTATATTTATTACGGCAAAACTCCCTGATTATATCAGGGTGGGCAAAAATGACCTGATCGAAAACTATCTATTTTTAACGACTTCACACGATGGATATGGCAGTATAACGGCAGCGTTTACACCTGTACGAGTTGTTTGTAACAATACGTTGAATGCAGCTCTTAAGGGTGCGGTAAACAATATCAAGATACGCCATACTTTGGGTGCATTTGAAAGATTGAAACAGGCACATAAATTATTGGGCATTTCAAATCAGTTAACGCATGAACTGGAGGAAGTCTTTAACCATTGGTCTAAAATTCGTATTACCGATGTTGCCGTCAAACGTTTGGTACAGGTTGCCATGGCACCGAGTAAGGAATTCTTACATAATCTGCAAAATGGGAGAGATGATGAACTATCAAGCATGTATAATAACATGGTGAGTAGTGTAATGGATTATGCCATGACAAGCCCCGCACAACAGGAAGCCACCACAAAAGGCACTTTGTATGGCGTATACAATGCCGTAACAGGATATTTTCAGAATGTGCGGAATTATCAGGATGAGGAAAGCAAATTGAAATCCATTATGTTTGGAACAGGGTTACAGCGTTCACAAACGGCTTTTAATCTTTGTGAAGAATTTGCAGCACATGGTAGTTTAGGCTTGAATTAATATTTTGAAATGACAGTCGGGGACGTTTATTTCCTTGACTGTTGTTTTTTTACCTGAATTTCCGAGCGGCCCTTGCGGGCAAAAAGTGCTTATTATCCCTTTTTATAGTTCTTTCGATGTTTAATTCTAATTCTTCTAAATTTAGAATACTTACCTTGAAAAATTGCCTTAAGAAAGTGTAATAATTTGATTTTAGGAGGAAAGTAATCTGTTTGTAATCAATATGGAAATGCTTATCTGGACAAATATATCGTAAAAATCTAACGGTTAAAGAATCATTATCTTTGTTAAAACTCAACGAAAAATAGTGGAACATACTTTTAAATGGTTTTTACCAACTTCGATACGAAGTAAGAGTAAATATATAGAATTTGATATTACCAAGTATTGTAAGACTTTTTTCGCACATGAATTTTATTTCAAGCGAAAAATAAGTTTTGACAAGCAATATGATTTTGATCAAACATTTACCGAAAGAATAAGTGAAATTAAGCTTAAGTTACATCCATTCACCGATGCTCCAATGAGTAATACGAATGAAGCAGAATTAATTATTGAAAAAGAAATAGGCAACTTTCAAAACTATCAACATATCGTAACACGTGGAAATTTGCGACGAGCTCATGGCTTGGTTATCATTGAAATTAAACTCCAAGATGATTTAAAATACACGCCGAATTTAAAATCTGAAGATGAGTATGATATTGATAAAATATTTAACTGGAATCATGATTTTGAGCAATTTAAATCCAAGATGATCTCTATTGCAAATGATATTTGTTCCTTTTTTCTTTTAGGAATGCATATTACATACCCTACACATTCAAATTTCACTGAATCGTCTAGACCACAAACAAGTGGACTATTGTCTTTTGAAGGGGGTGGACAAAGGTATATAATGGATGAGCATTCAGATATGCTATCCTATCCCTTATTCTTTGAAGAAGATCGACTCGGTGCACTTAAAATCATCTGGGGGCAGATTTCTCAGGTATGGCATAAGGACATTTGGTCTTTCCATCGGTTTATTAAAGGTGTACGTTCGAATTATACTACCATTGATAACTTCTTGGATTTAGTTTTTACTTTAGAGAGCTTTTTTAATCAGAATACATCAACAGAGACGATGAGGTTAATCTCATCAGTTATTGCTGGGAAAGATAAATCTGATGCAAAAAGAATCGATCAGTTACTTGCTGATAGCTTTCGTATTCGCAATGAAGTTGTCCATGGCGGTGTGCATTATAGACTTTATGATTATTTACCAAGGAAACCGAAGGGAAATGAGAAACGAAAAATGATAATGCATTTATACTGGGAACTAAAAAACCTAAATATAATTTTAATTTATTTAGGAATTCAAAAGTTAATAAAAGATAAAAACCCCGTTCCTGCCTCATCTATAAGGTTTGGAACTGACGATATATTAAATAAATATTTTTGATGAATTCTATGGACGAAAAATCAGACAACCTGAGAATAGATGATGGTATTTATGGGTTTGAACTGCGCCAGCATATACATAAATGGCGATTAGGAGTTACCCACAAAAACATGTTTTCTTTAATTTCTAAGCTTTTAAAAGTCAATTTAATAGATGCTACAAAAGAAAGTATCAGGAATGAATTTAACGATGAAGATTTGTCCATGCTAAAAGCAGTCGACTTGATTTCTCAAGTCAACAATAAAGAAGTTATAGCAAGGTGGTTCGATGCTCTCTTGACCCTTGATAATAAGAGCCTCGGAAAGGTCGTTAAGTTGGCTAGGTCAAACTATGCTGATGTTTATCACGCAACATCAGATCTCATGTACTTGATTCGTTCCCTCGCATTAGTTAAATATGCGAAAAATATTTTTCAAGAGGAAATCAATGCGATTTTTGAAGAAGCAAAAGTAGCAATAATTAAATCAGATGCCCCCTATCTACAACAGAAAGCATTGATTGAGTTAGTTTCAATTAGTGGTCACAACAAATGTAATCAAATCTTTTCTAGAGTGTTGAATGAACAGATTTTGGAATTCTGTCAAAGCACTGACTTCAGGTCCGCACGTTTCGGTATCAAATCCTTGAACATAATCAAATCAATTTCATTGAATGAATGCCGCATAAGATTAGGTGAAAATTACGAACTCGAAGGAGATCATCATGTTTCTCAGAAAGAATCGAATACCTATTATCCAACTATATCAAAAACATATCTTAAAGGATTGAGAATAATAGAATCGGCTAAAGAATGTGGGGAATTGCGAAAGAGATTGGTTAAGAAAGTGGCTCAGGAACAAGCATTGGATTTTGAGATGATCCAAAGAGTTGGTGTGAATATTTCTCCGCCGATAAATATGGAAGAAATTCACAACATTGTGCTGGATTTACATATAGATAGCTTCGCATCCGCCTATCATCAATTACTCGGTCTTCCTATTATTCCCCAAAATGCTATTGATCTGCATGCATCAAAGGCAATGGAGTCGAGTGATTTTTTCACAACAGCATTTCCAACACATGTGAAGATTAATGATAAAGGTGCGAAAATAGCCATGCAGAATTCACAGGAAGCTCATGCAAATAGCTTCCGCACATTTTCAAGAGAAAGAATTTTGGCATTGATACACATAATCAAGGACAAGATGGACGTTTTTGGTGAAGTTAGTACCTCTTTTGTTGAACATCTTTTATTAGAGACGAAGAGTCCTTTTATTCCAGAAAGTCGCATCCATCTTTATGTAATAGGCCTAACAGAAGGATTTAATAATAATTTTATAAGCTCTGCTCATATTTTGACACCGCAGATTGAAAGTAGCTTAAGGTACATGGCTGATCAGAATAGTATTAATATAACGATGCTGGAAAAGGAATTGCAGTTTGAAAATTTATTGGGTGGATGTCTAGAAAAAATCCGCCCATTGGCTAATCTCGATATAATAGGTGAATTGAAAAGTTTTCTAATTGATGGCAATAGCATTAATTTTAGAAACAATTTGCTTCATGGATTATTGGATCCCATATTTATTCAAAAATATGGAATGTATTTATGGTGGTTAAGCCTAAAATTAATCACACAAACGAAAGAGTTGTTTCCAGAGGCTAACAATACTCCTAATATTTAAATTTGACAACAAATCAACCGATTGTAGTGGATTCAGCATATAAATATTTTCATGCAAATAAGAAATCAGTTTTTCGAAGTTTGTTTCATGCTTACGCATATTGCTGTTCCGACCCCGTAGGAGTTCTTTTATCATCCCCAAAATGCTGAGCAGCTGGTAATACACAATCGGGGAACTGGCCACATCTTTGCTTTGGCGTCAGTTTCAATGACATGAATCAGGAATGCTTTCGTATATCGGTTCACACTCATTCAGAATGATCGATCAAAATATTTATGTTTACAACAATTATTTCATAGATTTAAAAATCTAAATAACAAATTACACTGAAAGTACTTGCATGGTAGAAAACGCCAAACTCGGGAACCGAAGTCAGCTTCTGGTTTTACCCGCATTCCATGGTGATTGCTTGATTTTAAAAACATTTGATGCCAAGGGCTGTCCTTTTGCTATGCTAATTGATGGCGGAACTTCAAGTACTTTCGATTTATCATTAAAAAGGGCTTTAAAAGAAATACCAAAAATAGATGTGGTCGTACTCACCCATATTGATTCTGATCATATTGGTGGTTTGATCAAATTTATCAAGCATGCCTACTTCCGTCCTGAACAGGTTGGCCAATACTGGTTCAATTCTAAAAATTTACGGTTCATTAATACTGGTGACCAAATAAGCTACGGGCAAGCGAAGTCCTTTGAAGAACTTTTGATTGAAAAAGGAGAAATCAAAGAGAAGTGGACCGAAGAATTGTATGTCGGAAAAATACCAAACATGCCAGAAGGAATCGCTGTGGAAATTTTGTCCCCTACCACTGATGTTCTGGACAAGCTAAATCAGGGTTGGCTTGAATTAAGCGACGAATATCAAAGAAAGCTTGTAGATATCTCCATTGCCGAATTCAAATCTTCACAGCTTGATAGAGGTTCCTTGGAAAAATTAGCCCTTGCTGACGATAGGCCCGAAAAAACTATTATTGGTGATTTGTTTAATAGTTCTTCTCTCGCGTTCGTGCTGAAAACATTTGACCTAAGCATTTTTTTTATGGGAGATGCACACCCCTACTTAATAAAAGAACAGATGGAAATGATTGGTTATTCATCATCTAAAAAGCTACAGGTGGATTTGGTCAAGGTATCCCATCATGGCAGTAAGAACAATACCGTTAATGATATTCTGGACATGATCGACTGCGAAAGGTTTATCATTTCGACTAATGGTGGGAGCTCAACACACACACATCCGGACAGGGAAACCATCGCACGCATCATCCACCATCCCGAGCGGGTTAAGAGCGATTATGAAAATCAACGCAAAATTTATCTTAACTATCCACGTGCTTTAGTCGAAAGAAAAGCTGGAGTTTTTGTAGAAGATCAAGATTTTGATATGGGCAACTGGCAATTAATAGAAAACCAAACAGTATTTGAGTATGAGTGAGGAGCTGCTGAATCGCCCTTGCGTCAGGGTATCTGTTCGAGTTGACGGTAAGATAGTAAACCATGGCACGGGTACGCTCGTAAAAGGCATCAATGGTTTTTTTGTTATCACCGCATATCATTGTCTATTTGGCGAAGATGATCAATTGGTTGATTGCGGGATTGAAAACTTTGACGTAGAGCGTCAGGAAACCTTCAATTCACCTTTTCAGCAAATAACAGTCAATGAGGTAATAGCATCAGATAAACAAGATGATTGGGCAGTTCTAAAGGTTGAGTATGACGATACAGATAATCCATTCCCAGAAATACTGACTTCAGACAGCTTTAAACTTGACACCCCTGTTCAATTCACGGGATTTCAGGCATTAAATAAAGAAGAAGCGAGACGATTCAAAAGCAGGGTGCTCAATGGTATTACGAGGAATGAATTTAGAATTACACTTGCTGATCAAGACAATTTCCAAGGTGGAGCTGATGATGCAAAAGGACTCTCAGGTAGTGGCGCATTCGTACTGCATGATAGAAGACTTTATCTCCTAGGGATACTAAAAAATGTTAAAGGTGATGAGGCCAGTAACAATGACATCAAGTGTTGTCCTATGACAAAGATGATTAATCTCATCGGCCTTGAGTCAATAGATATTTCCAACGACACATTTGGGGATGACTGGGGCAGCGATATGTTTGGTAAACTCGACATCAGTGACGTAAGAAATTTGGAAGATAAAATTAAGGCTGTAAATAGCACCATTTCAGATAGACGGATTAATAGGTTTTGCAGGGATCTTGCCCTCGGAAAAGCCGAATTATCGAATTTGCTGGATCGCGACCTCAGTGCAATAAAATATAGAATTTTCGAAGCTTGCCAACAAGAGCTCGTTGATTTTGTTGATCAAGATAACAGCGGAAAGTTGTCAAACGAACAAATCATGGCAATAATTGATCGTTTCACTCAAAAAGCTATAGAGATTATCGACGTAAAGTCTAAAAGTTATAAATATCCAATTTTGGACGCAGATTTAATGCGAAAAGTAGTGCTTGACTTAATCAATGATTGCTATCTTTCGTTCGATGAGGAGGGTATTTATGAATAAAAGTGCAGCAAAAAAACGCTTGATGTTTATCCAGAAAGAGGATTATAACTTTCTGGCTTATAATACCATTATCCTGCTTAATGTCCTTGAATGTACCTCGGAAGCAAAAAGATTCCGGGATTTCAGGAAGATAGCCTATCTAATTGATTTTATTACAGAGGCTGGAGACCCGAAAGAATTAGATCAGAAACAGCTGGCTGAAATTTACTCGAGGGCACAGATTAAAAAGAAATTACTTCACCATTTACTGGTTGTACTAAAAAATAAAAAGATAGTAGGAGTTTCGGTCAATGAAACCACAAGAACAATAGACTTTTGGCTTAATAAAGAGATGATCCCAACAGATTTTCTGAACAGTGATTTTTTCCAAAAAGAGATGGACAACATTAAAAAACTTAAGATTGCTTTAGGGGCATTGAGAATATTAACTATGAAAACCCTGGCCGATAAGATTTTCACTCAAAATAATGTACTGACATGGGAAGTCTAATTATTACAAAAGTATCTTATTCCGGTGATAATTATCAATATCAATCGCCTCTGCTCAAAGGAGGAATAAACGTCATTCTTGGTGACAACGGATCCGGTAAAAGCACGTTCAGCTACTTTATTGAATATGGCCTAGGTGGCAAGGTTAAGCCATTCATGAACGACGATGCTGATGCTAGGTATTCTTTGATCTTGGAAGACAGTAATAACTACATTCAAATAGAGCTTTTGATAAATCAGACCCCATATATCTTGAAAAGATTCATTAATTCACAAGATATATTCATTGAAGATGCGGGGATTGTTGAATCCCTTCCATTAGACAGGAGATCGGCAAAGTATATTTTTTCTGACTGGTTGTTAGAAAAACTCGGAATCCCGGTTTTTGAATTACAGATAGGGGCGTCACACTGGTACTTTAATTTCAATGACCTCTTCCGGCTGTTAAACTACGATCAAAATACAGAAACAAGAAAAATTTATAAAGCGCCAATCGCTGAAAATTTCATTGCAGATTCGATTACCATTCGTAAATCCATATTTGAGATTTTGTTGGGAATTTCTTCTGTCGACTATTTTAAAAAAGTAGATAAGGCCAGAGCCGCAATGAAGGTTAGAGACGTTGCAAAAGCATTATATGAGACTTTCGTTGACAATCATGAGATTGCCGGGGATTATGACAAATTAACCGCAAAAAAAGTTATTGCATCCAGAACTCTGGAAGAACTCGAATCCCAACGGAATACTCAGCTGAAACAAAATACTACTGTTGATGATAAAGTTGGCGAGCTCGCGCAAATCCAGGCCAAGCTAATCGAGTTACAACTACATGCCTCGCAAGACAGGATTGCCTCAACCAATCTTGCCAATGAGCAAAGCAAGGTATCTGCGTTACATGAAGGGCTTGAGCAGGAAATTAGCCAAATTGAAAAAATCATTTTTACTCATGACAAACTGGATCTTTTTGCTATGGAATTGTGCCCTTTTTGCATGAATAAGAAGGACGTAGCTGTTGGTTATTGCATTTGTGGGTCAAAATTCAACGATGATGATTATGAAAAATTTGTCTATAATTCCAGTGAATACAAAGATATCTTAGCTCGCAAACAGAAAAGTATTGAAACGATCAAATTAGCCGATAATTCCTACAAAGAGGAAGTTGCCTTTATTCAAGCTAGGCTCGTGAGTACCAATACGCAGATTGAAGAATATACTACAAAATTAAAAAACGTGATCAGTACTGCTGAATACGCAGGTGATTCTACAGTGATCGATGATTTCAATGATCAGATATTCAAATTAAAGGAAGAATTACTGAAGATTAACTTCGGGCTACAAAATAGCCAACAGGAACAAAGGCTCCGGGCGGATTACGAGCAAAAGAACAAGGCTTTTGGCATCGCCCAAGCAAGTCTGAACAAGGCTAAGGCAGCCTATGACGAAAACAATGCTGCAATCATTCAACGGTTTAATACGGTTTATAGTTCTCTACTAGCGAAGTCTTCGTACGAAAGTAAAGAGGCATACATTGATGAAGATTATATGCCTTTTATTGATAACCGGGAATATAAAGCCAATAGTAGTGAAGTTCCCAAACGCCTCATGTATTATTTCACTATATTAAGTTTGGCTTTACAGTTCAACTCCGTAAAACATCCAAGGTTCTTGCTGATCGATACACCTGAAGATTCAGGAATTGATACCGACGCTTTAAATATGAATTTGGCTCTATTGGAAGATGCCATTGTCATTGGGACACCGGAAGGAACAGTTGTCAGAGACTATCAAGTGATCTTAACTACAGGATATGGGAAGTTTCCCCAAGAATTTGAAAAGTATATCATCGAACGTTTTTCTAAAAAAGACGGAAGCTATATATTGAAACCCAAAACACCTTAAGAGTCTATTGATTAACATACCGGCTTTTGGATTTCTCTGATCAATTAACGCTCTCTTATATCAATCGACGCTAAGGCGGGTTTATTGTGCTATTCATTTTTTTTTAATACCCTTGCGCTGATTCGAGCCGTCTTTTTGCATCTTTAATATCAGCAGACTTCACGTTCCCTTTACCTGCTTCGTACTTGATTTCATTCGGCTGCTTCGACACCGAATTCCTTTCCAATGGCTTCAGGTCTTTTATAAAATGGTTCGACTTCCTTCCCTAAGGGCTACAGAAATAGTTCGGTACTACCGAGGTTTACCTAAGAAAATTCCTGAAAAGAGGGCTTTTCTCGTTTATAAGAACTGCAAAATACTAGAATAGCGATCAAAGTTGCAGAGATCAAGTATAGTAACTCTAAAGGATATTTTCCAATGTCAATTTTGCCTATGAGACAGGTTAATCGATAAATCAATCGTCTTTCAAAGGCTTTAACTTTGAAAATCGTCCTAGGCTCATTTTTGGTTCTTCTTGGCTCATACAGTTCATTTTGAAGAGGTCTTACTTGCTCCTTGTTAAGCAGGTATGGAAATAACCGTACTCGCGTTAAAATTGAAATTTACCTGTAAGGGGGTAAACAGCATTAATTTTTTATAGCAGATATTTACGTATTAACCCGCAAGACATTTTGAAATATTTTATGAAATGGTTCAACTTTCCTCCCTTAACTAAGGGCTACATAAAAAGTAAAAACTGGATTAAGGCAATACCGTTGGACACCAGTTTTTTTTCGTTTACGGGTATCGTTTGGTAACGCCGTATTTAGAGGTTTTGTTTCCCCTTTAACTGTACTATGTGTGTTTTGAATGAAAAGTAAAATTCTTATCTTTACTAAAATAACAGTATGAAGCAAGATGAACAATTTAATAATAACACTAAAATTACTAGCGATCTAAGTTCAGGGATATCTTCTGCTATTACTGATAGTCTGGATATGCTTAAACCTACTCATACCCAAGACCTCAATAACAGCATTGGCTTAGGCTTAGGAATGTTAACTGCTGTTACCGATAGTCTGAATATATATAGCAAAGACTACATTAAAACCATTAGTTTAGGTTCAGGGATATCTTCTGCTATTGCTGATAGTCTAAATATGCTTAAACCTACTCATACCCAAGACCTCATTAACGGCGTTGGTTTAGGATCAGGCATGTTAACTGCTATTACCGATAGTCTGAATATACTTAATTCTGCATATAACAAAGACCACGTTAATACCATTAGTTTAAGTTCAGGAATGTCTTCTGCTATTACCGATAGTCTGAATACGCTTAAACTCACTCATACCCAAGACCTCATTAACGGCGTTGGTTTAGGATCAGGCATGTTAACTGCTATTACCGATAGTCCGAATATACCTAAACCTACTCATACCCAAGACCTCATTAATACCGTTAGTTTAGGTTCAGGAATGTCTCCTGCTATTATTGATAGACTGAATATGCTTAAACCTACTCATACCCAAGACCTCATTAATACCGTTAGTTTGGGTTCAAGAATGTCTACAGCTATTACTGATAGTCTGAATATACTTAGTTCTACTCATAAGAAAAGCTACATTAACACTATTGGTTTAAGTTCAGCAATGTCTACTGCTGTTACCGATAGTCTGAATATGCTTAAATCTACTCATAGACAAGGTCTTATTGCCGGATTTGGTTTGAGTTCCGCAATGTCTACCGCTGTTATTGATAGTTTGAATATACTTAGTTCTGCTTATACCAAAGATTACATTAATACTGTTTGTTTAAATTCACCATTGTCTTCTGGTGTTAGTTGTAATCTTGGGGTGCTTAGCTTTAGAGGGGAAATTTGTGAGAGTACTGGTTTAGTCAATAATAATACTGATCGAGTATCTAGAAGTGTGCAGTCTTCTGAATTAAAGCGAACTACTTTAGTAAAATCACTAATTAAAGAGATAGATAATCATCTAATGGCTGGTAGGGCTGATGCTATAAATACTAGGTATGAAATCGAAGGAACAAGCGTTAACCTACATGTTAATATTCATGTGACAATAAATGCTACAAATATACGAGGTGAGGTTGTGCAAATAGGTCTTAAAAATTTGATAGAATATGATAAAAATTAATGCTTCTAATATTTCAGGAAACGTTGTTCAAATAGGGAGAAATAATCAAGTTGATAAAAGTCTGGCCGAGGGTACTACATTGTTACAATCTGTAAGCCAAAAAAATAAAGTATTTGTCACCTATGCATGGGGAAATGAAGAGCATAATGAACAAGTAATTAGTTTTACAAATCATTTAAGGGAAAATGGATTTGATGCTTTTAACGATAGTTATCTAATTCAAAAGTCAGCTAGTACTGATTTGCAGGCTATGATGTTGAAAAATATTCATGAGGCGAATAAGGTTATTGTTATTTTAACAAAGAGATATGCTGAGAAGGCTGATAAATTGGAGGGCGGCGTAGGTATTGAGTATCAACTAATTTTAAAGGATATAGATATTAAACCTCAGAAATATATCCTAGTTTCATTTGACCCCTATGATGAATCCGTGTTCCCGTTAAGTTTCCGTAAAAGGGAGTTGGTAAGTTTGACTAATAAACAAAGTATGAATAACCTGTTTCGAAAGTTAAAAGACGTAGAGGTTTATAAATTCTCTGAGGTGGCTAATGAGACACCAGTTATTGAGGTCAAAGCTATTCCTGCTTTTGAGTTCAAAACGAAGCATGCAGTCGATGTGACTATGCTGGAATCGTATGATGATGAGACTCCTAATGTTTGGGACGTGATAGAAGTGGAAAAAGCATTTTTGATAGCAATTGAAGCGAATGATCTTGTTGAAGTTAAGCAAATCGTTCAAAAAAATGCTTTTTTACTTTACGATATATACGAGCGAAAAGGTGGAGCTCTTCCTATTTTTCATGATATTACTTTTGGTAAGCACAACGTCGATTTCGTTTGGCTCAACGATTCGTCTGCTGGTCCAGAATGGGTTCTTCTTAGTGTCTCTAAACCAGATCTACAGGTTATGGATAAGGATGGAAATATCAGTTTGGATATATTGGCAGAAATCGAATCAGTTAAGGGGTGGCAAAATTATTTTGAGCTTAATCCAGCAGAAAAGAAACGCGTTTTTGGAGCAGTAGCGAATTTTAAATTTCAATTGATTATCGGTAATTATGACCAGTGGCAAGATGAGAATGCTTCGAAGTGGCGTTTACTTCATAATAATACTAGCCCTGTACAAATCCGTAGCTATAACTCTTTTGCTAGGTCGCTGGCAGAAATTAAAGCGAAGCCAGATCTTTTTTTTAGATTTAATCAGTTTCACCATACAAGCTGTCAAGATAAACTAGAACAACATTGGAAAAGTTACGGTTATATGGATTATTGGCGTAAAGTTCTTTAAATAATTTACGGTTTTAATAATTCTGATGATTTCTAAATACATGCTCAAAGTGTTATAATCGTTTGATATGCTTCCACTACAATCTATCAAACTCAGTTTCTGATCCTACTTGGTTCAAATGAAATGCATTCTATTACCAAATGATTAGAATGCTTAATTAAATAGACGCTTAATTTAACCTGCCAATCTCTTTAAATCTTTTATAAAATGGTTCGACTTCCTTCCCCTAAGGGCTACAAAAAGAGTTCGGTACTACCGAAGTTTACTTAAGAAAAGTCCTCTTTAATTTATAAGGAGGACTTTTCTTGCTTCTAAGGATTTTTTAGATTGGTTTTCGAGATATGAATGATACTCATTCAAAGTTGAGCAACAGGCCATAGAGCCGTTTATCGAAAATATGTACTAACATTCTTAGATTAAGGGAATAAGCCTTCAATTCCTAAGCAATTTCAATACTAACAAAAGAATCTTTAATTTACAGTTGCTGTGTTGTAGGTCTGTAAAAAAAATCGTTTATATCGATATTCTCCGTTTGGCTAATTGCGAAAGCTACTATCCTTGCAAAAGAATTCGGGGGAAGAAAAGCGTATGCTTCTGTTTTTGTCCAAATGCTTTGTAATTCCGCGCCTGAAATTTGATCGAGCAGTTCCATAGCAACCGAATCGGGTGAGATAATGGTGGTGCAAACGTTAAGGGTTTCAATGATACTTATAATATAGAAGGCTGCCTTTTTTTAAAGACAAATTTTAAAAAATAACGACTCCAAAATTTGCAAATTTTACATTAATCCCTTAAGCGCACCCTCTCAGTAAGTTGACTCTGATAGGGGGAACCATATTTTCGTTTGCTTTACTAATACCGAGAAATCGCAGTTTTTTCCCAAGAATTAGTATGAAATCAATAAGTTTGTTAAATCTACATGGCAAAAAAGAACTTCATACCGATATTTAACCCCTCTCTTTTTAAAAGTATATTAATCGAGGAAAATGACGAGCAGTTATTGGATAAGATGATTATCAATGATTTTTTTATCCATAACCTATCCCAAGATGTGGTTAGTTTAAAGCTACCATTGCCACCCCATAGAAAAACGGTACACGATTTTGTTTTAATAACCAAAGGGAAAATGGTGAGAAGCCTTGGAATAGAACGTTTTGAAATAGACAGTGGTTCTGCCTTTTTTGCTCCTGCTGGAAGTATCACAACAACGGAATATATGTCCGATGATATCGATGGGTATTTTTGCCATTTTTCGGACGATTTTTTAGCAATGGGAAATAATCAACTCAATACTCATTCGCACACTGATCTTTTTGATAACCTTAAATATCCTCTTCAGGAGGTACCGCTTTCAGGTATGGAAACGATTTTGTTCTTATTAAATCGTATTCTAGATATATATAAACACACAAATAACCTAAACTTAATTAGAAAATATTTAATTACGCTATTTGCTGAATATGAAAGCTTTTGTATAAAGGAAGAGGCAAGACAAGATTCCCTCACGCGAAAATTCCAAGAATTGGTAATAAAGAATTTTAAAAACGTACATGCCATTGCTACTTATGCTGAAATGCTGAATGTCTCCCCAAATCATTTAAATAAACATATTAAGGCTAACACCGGAAATACAGCTTCTCATTTTTTAAGAGAACATTTGGTGTTGGAATCGAAAGTGCTTCTTTACCAGACTGGCCTTTCGATTAAAGAAATAAGTATGGATCTGGGGTTTAAGGATGTCTCTTACTTTGGAAGGTTTTTTAAGATAAACACAGGTTATTCACCATCTGGATTTAAGAAAAGGATTGATTAATCCTGTTTTTCGATTGTTTTCTCCTAACCCTCCTTTGAGGATTGCTCTATCTTTGTTTAAAAATAAATTGAGGATTATGATGAAACAATGGGGTTATTTTATGGCTGTTTTATGCCTACTTATTACGGCTTGTACTTCAGATGGAGGTGAGGGGAATGAAAAGACTACACGGGGCGAGATAATTGGCCAAGATACCGTTAGGATCACAGTAAATTCAAATGATCAAATGAAATTTGATGTAAATGAGATTGTTGTAAAAGAAAATCAAGTCGTTGTTTTGATTCTTCATCATACAGGAACGATGCCTAAAGCCTCCATGGGTCATAATTTAGTAATTATAGACAATGATATTTCTCTTTCTAACTTTGCTAAAAAGTCATTTTCTGCAAAAGAGAATGATTATATTCCTGAAAGTGAATTGCAAAATATAATTGCTTATACAAGCCTTTTAGGAGGCGGCGAAAGTGATACCATAACCTTTATAGCTCCTGTTAAAGGTTCGTATGATTTCTTGTGTTCTTTCCCTGGGCATTATAGCATTATGAAAGGAAAGTTTATTGTGGAATAAATAGCCTG
>Ga0160445_100185_pt1 | contig 49498 bp, 43 predicted proteins | sample HID1972M_E1MG_FD_108215 | JGI IMG/M metagenome (GOLD analysis project Ga0160445, IMG submission 108215) | Enriched pill bug-associated microbial communities from UW Madison campus, WI, USA - HID1972M_E1 MG | ecosystem: Host-associated > Arthropoda: Insects > Digestive system > Unclassified ... | reverse complement strand
CTCGGAAGTGAAACGTACATGCGCCGATGGTAGTGTGCATCCAGCATGCGAGAGTAGGTCATCGCCAGGGTTTTTACCCAAAACCCCCGCCGGATTTCCGGCGGGGGTTTTTCTTTGCAGGGGAGAACGGAAATCCTGACGTGTGGAGAAACCTGGGCGCCAGCAAACAGCGAGTGCATTGAGTTTCGCCGGAATCGCAGAGATGGAGAGAAAGTCGAAACTGACGTAGCGAGGACTCGCTGCGTCCGATCCCGGCATTCCGCTTCTGCCGGGTGAATTGCTACGATTGCCGGCCGCGGGCCTATAGCTCAATGGTTAGAGCAGAGGACTCATAATCCTTTGGTTCCAGGTTCGAGTCCTGGTGGGCCCACCATCTGCAGTGCGCCGAGACGATCATTCGTGCTGTCCGTGTGATCGCCATCCTTTGCGCCCGGAGGGACGGTTGAAGCAAGCCGCCCCGCCGCGGTGGCAAGCCACTCTAGCCGGTAGGCGGTGCAGGCTTCGAATTCTGACTGTGCGCCGTTGATGCGGCGCAGACGGTTCATGTGTTTCGCAGCATCCTTACACCTGCACCGCTACATTGCGCCGGACCTGAATACGATCGGTAGGCTTTCGGTGCGACGACGCGATGTTCTGAAGACGGCCATGGCCGCCCCGTTACTGGGTGGCGGGTGGTTTGCGCTGGCTGCGGCGGCGGAGGGTGTGACGACTACGCCGTTCGATTCCGACACGGTCGTGCAGTTGGCGCGTGCCCTTGCGGCCCACGCCTATGTGCCACCAGAGACGACGTTGCCGCCCGCACTCGCCGGCGCGAATTACGACCAGTACCGGGACTTCCGCTATCGACCTGAGAAGGCGCTGTGGCGTGATCTGCCGAGCGTCGATTTCCAGGCGCAGTTCTTCCATCGCGGATTCCTGTTCAAACCGCGTATCGAGATCCACGTCGTCGACGGCGACCGGGCCCGCGAGCTGCCGTTCTCGACATCGCTGTTCGATTACAGCCCGAACCCGACGCCCGTTCTCGACGACAGCCTCGGCTTTGCCGGCTTCCGTCTGCATGCGCCCTTGAACAGCCGTGCGTACTTCGACGAACTCTGCGTGTTCCTCGGCGCGAGCTACTTCCGCGCTGTCGGCAAGGGACTCGCCTATGGACTGTCTGCGCGCGGGCTCGCGCTCGGTAGTGGCGATCCGGGCCCGGAAGAATTTCCGGTGTTCCGCGCGTTCTGGCTGCACCGGCCGGAGGCCGGCAGCACGACGATCACGATCGATGCGTTGCTGGACGGTCCGAGCGTGTCGGGTGCGTACCGCTTCCGGATCCAGCCGGGCGAGGACACCGTGTTCGAGGTGGATGCGCGTCTGTTCCCGCGCGTGGATCTGGCGCATGCCGGCATCGCGCCGTTGACCAGCATGTACCAGTTCGATGCATCCGATCGCACCGGCATCGATGACTATCGTCCCTCCGTGCACGACTCCGACGGTCTCGGCCTGTTGACCGGCACAGACGAGCAGGTCTGGCGACCGCTGCACAATCCCTCCGCGATCCAGCACAGCGGTTTCCAGGATCGGACGCCGCGTGGTTTCGGCCTGATGCAGCGCAAGCGCGGTTTCGACGATTTCCAGGATGCCGAAGCCGGCTACGAGAAACGTCCTTCGGCGTGGGTCGAGCCGCTCGACGACTGGGGCGTCGGCGAGGTGCACCTGGTGGAGATTCCGACGGCGGACGAGTACCAGGACAACATCGTTGCCTTCTGGCGACCGGCCGAACCCTTGAAAGCAGGCAGCGAAAGCCGATGGCGCTATCGGCTGCACTGGACGGCGAACCAGCTGTGGAGGCCGGAACTCGCACATGTCGCGGCGACACGGATCGGCGCGCGGCCCGGCGAGGACCGTTCGATCCGGTTGCTCGTCATCGATTTCGAGGGCGGCGACCTCGGCAGTGACGCGCCGCAGATCGAAGTGACGGCAAGCACCGGACGCATCGCCAATCCCGTCGTGCATGCGCGGCCGGGCGGCGGCTGGCGTGTGGGTTTCGAGTTCAAACCTGACGGACGGACGGAAAGCGAGTTGCGCGCGCGCCTGTATCGCGGCAACGCTGCGGCCTCGGAGACCTGGGTCTACCGGTGGAGCGCATGAGCGCCGTCGAAGAACGCCCCGTCATGCCGGAGATGGCGCCGTTGCAGATGCCGATCCAGTCGCTGCGCGACGGCACGCTGACCCGGCGGCCGCTGCCGAGTGCGCCGACCGGAATGGCGTGGCGCCGCGCGTTCGTGGTGACGACCGCGGCGGTGCTGACGATCTTCGCGACCTATCAGATCTGGTGGCTGCTGCGCATCGGTGGCATCGACCTGCTTGAAGCCCTGCTGCTGCTGGTCTTCGTGCCGCTGTTCGCATGGATCGTGCAGTCGTTCGCGAGTTCGGTCGCCGGTTTCGTGCTGGTGTTGATGAAGCGACCGGCGCGACTCGGGATCGATCCGCAGGCCCCGCTGCCTGCGCTCGCTGTGCGCACGGCGCTGCTGATGCCAACCTACAACGAGGATCCCGAGCGCCTGTTCGCCGGACTGCAGGCGATCGTCGAATCACTGCAGGCAACCGGCCGCGGCGACCACTTCGACCTGTTTGTGCTCAGCGATACACGCGATACCGACATCCAGCAGCGCGAAGTGCGCGCATTCGATCGACTGCGCGCGGCGATGCCGCAGGCACGGCTCTATTACCGCCTGCGCGAGGACAACCATGAGCGCAAGGCCGGCAATATCGCCGACTGGGTGCGGCGCTGGGGGGGCGCGTATCCACAGTTCCTGATCCTCGATGCCGACAGCCTGATGACCGGGGACACGCTGGTGCGCCTGGCGGCGGCAATGGACGCCAATGACGACGTCGCGCTGATCCAGACGCTGCCTGTCATCGTCAACGGGGCGACGGTGTTTGCGCGCATGCAGGAATTCTCGGGGCGCATGTATGGCCCGGTGATCGCGCATGGCGTTGCCTGGTGGCACGGCGCGGAGAGCAACTACTGGGGCCACAACGCATTGATCCGTACCGCGACGTTCGCCGCGCACGGTGGACTGCCGGAACTGCGCGGCACCACGCCGTTCCGAGGCACCGTGCTGAGCCACGATTTCGTCGAGGCTGCGCTGATCCGGCGCGGTGGCTGGGCCCTGCACATGATTCCGACGCTCGAAGGCAGCTACGAGGAAGGCCCGCCCACGCTGACCGACATGCTGGTGCGCGACCGGCGCTGGTGCCAGGGCAACCTGCAGCACGGCGGCGTGCTGCCGGCGCGCGGCCTGCACTGGGTGAGTCGCTGGCATCTGCTGATCGGCATCGGTCATTACCTCACCGCGCCGCTGTGGGCGATGCTGGTGCTGATCGGCCTGGCCGTGCCGTTGCAGCACGGCGCGTTCAACGAAGGCGTGTCGCCGGCGGCGTACTGGATGGCGATCGACGACGGCCGCTTCCTCGGCGTGTTCGTGCTGACGATGGTGCTGCTGTTCGCGCCCAAGATTCTGGGCTACATCGCAACCCTGGCCGATGCGCGCATGCGGCGCGGCACTGGTGGTGCGGTACGCGGCTTCATCAGTTTGCTGGTCGAGAACGTGCTCGCCGCGCTGATGGCGCCGATCACGATGTATGTGCAGTCGCGCGGCGTCGCTGAAGTACTGGCGGGTCGCGACTCGGGCTGGGATGCGCAGCGACGCGACGACGGGCGCCAGACCTGGGGCGACCTGTGGCGCAACTATCGCGGCACAACACTGCTCGGCGTGATCATGGGCGTGGGCGCGTGGACGATGTCGCCGGGCTTGGCCTTGTGGATGTCACCGATGATCGTCGGCCTCGTCGGTTCGATTCCCATCGTGCGGTTCACATCGTCGCGCCGTGTCGGCCTGGCGATGCGGCGCGCGGGACTCTTCTCGACGCCGGAAGAGCACGCGCCGCCCGATGTGCTCGTGCGTGCCGCCGCGTTGCGTGCCGAAGCGCATCCGCCGGAAGTCGCGACACCTGCGCCGGTGGCGCGCAGCTAGGCGGGCCGGACGGAGCGCTTACACTGGCGATTCCGACCGACTCCCGACTGCGCATGGATTCCAATACGCCCCCATTGCTCGAGTGCATTGAACGCGAGACCGGCCCCGCGCCGACCTGGAGCGTGATCTGGCTGCACGGCCTTGGCGCCGACGCCAACGATTTCGTGCCGCTGGTGCCCGAGCTTGTGCGCAAGCACTGGCCGGCGATCCGCTTCGTGTTTCCCGATGCGCCGGTGCGCGCGGTGACGATCAACAACGGCGTGCGCATGCGTGCCTGGTACGACATCGTCGACTTCGATCTTGCCAATCGCGCGGATGAGGCCGGTGTGCTCGAGTCCGTGGCGCAGGTGGATGCGTTGATCGATCGCGAAGCCGCGCGTGGTGTGCCGGCATCGCGGGTGTTTCTTGCGGGATTCTCACAGGGCGGTGCGGTGACGTTGGCGGCCGGGCTGCGCCGCAGCGTACCGCTGGCCGGCCTGGTCGCGTTGTCCACGTACCTGCCCGCGGTGCGCAACGCCGCCGCACTGGTCGACGGCGCGGTGCGCCAGCCGGTGTTCATGGCCCATGGCGTGCAGGACCCGGTGGTGCCGCTGGGCGCCGGGGCGCAGAGCGCCGCCTGGTTGCGTCAGGCGGGTTTCGACGTCGCCTGGCAGCAGTATCCGATGCCGCATTCGGTCTGCGCCGAAGAAGTCGCCGCTCTCGGCGACTGGTTCGACGCGCGGTTCGCGGCCGGCTGAGCATGGCCGCGCCGGCGGTCGACACACTCTGGCTGCCGGATCTGTGCCGGCTGCCGCGCATGCTGGCGATGCTGGGCCTCGCCCAGCTGACCGTGCTGGTAGTTCTGCTGGTGCCGAACCCGGCGGCGCCCTGGGATGTCTCCGCCTTCGTGTCCGCGAGCGGCTATGCGCTGTGGCTCGCCCTGTCGGTTGCCGTTTTGCTGTGCGCATGCAGGCGGCCGCTGTCGCGGCTGCCCGTGCGCCTGGGCGCAGTGGCCGCAGTCGCACTGGCGATGGCGGTCGCGGTGGTCGCCTCGGCGATCGTGCATGGCCTGTTCGCCAGTGTCGGTGGTGCTGCAGCGCTGCCGGGTTTCGGCCGTTTCGTCGGCGGCAGCGGTGCGGTCGTCGTGCTGCTCACCGGCATCGCGCTGCGCTATTTCTATGTCATCGATCGTTGGCAGGGGCAGGTGGCCGCACACGCGCGCGCCGAAGCCGATGCGTTGCAGGCGCGCATTCGCCCGCATTTCCTGTTCAACAGCATGAACATGATCGCCACGCTGCTGCGTCGTGATCCCGTCGTTGCCGAGCGCGCGGTGCTCGATCTGTCCGATCTGTTCCGTGCCGCGCTCGGCGCGGGCGAAGGCACGTCGACGCTGTCGGAGGAGGTGTCGCTGGCCGAGCGCTATCTCTCGATCGAACAGCTTCGCCTCGGCGATCGGCTGCGGGTGGCGTGGCACAAGGCGGACGATCTGCCGTGGACGCTGCGGATGCCGCGTCTGGTCCTGCAGCCGGTGCTTGAGAACGCGGTACTGCACGGCATCTCGCGATTGCCGGAAGGCGGCACCATCGACGTGCGCCTCGCGGTGGAGGACGGTGTACTCGAGATCGAGGTCGCCAATCCGTCGCTGCCCCCCGACAACGCGCCCGCGCAGGGCGCCGGGCATGCCCAGCGCAGCATCGCCCATCGGCTCGGCTTCGCATTCGGGCCGCGTGCGCGCATGCGCTACGGGTGGAATGACGGACGCTATGCGTGCACCATCCGGATGCCGGTGCCGACGGACGGTGCCGCGCCGGCCCCGGGAGGACACGCGCCATGAAAGTGGTGATCGCCGATGACGAACCGCTCGCGCGCGAGCGCTTGCGGGTGCTGCTGGCGCAGCATGCCGGCATCGAGATCGTGGCCGAGGTCGGCGATGGGCGCAGCGCGCTGGAAGCCTGCGCCGCGCACGATCCGGCGCTGGTGCTGCTGGACATCGCGATGCCCGGCATCGACGGGCTGGAGGTCGCGCGGCACCTGAGTGCGTTCGAGCCACGGCCCGCGATCGTGTTCTGCACTGCGTACGATGCGCATGCGCTGAAGGCCTTCGAGGCCGCGGCCGTGGATTATCTGGTCAAGCCGGTGCGCCCCGAACGTCTGCAGGTGGCGGTGGAGCGTGCGCGCACGTTCACCGCGGGTCGCGATGCGACCACGGATGGTGGTGGGCAAGGCGACAAGCGGCGCACGCATCTGTGCGCGCGTCTGCGCGGCAGCCTGCGGCTGATACCGGTGGAGGACATCCGCTATCTGCAGGCCGAGGAGAAGTACGTCGTCGTGCATCACGCGCGTGGCGAAGATCTGGTCGAGGAATCGCTGAAATCGATCGAGGACGAGTTCGGCGACCGCTTCGTGCGCATCCACCGCAACTGTCTGGTCGCCAGGCACGAGCTGGTCGAACTGCGGCGCGATCTCGAAGGCCATGTGCATGCCGTGCTGCGCCACGGTGATCGGCCGCTGGACGTCAGCCGCCGCTGCGTGTCGCAGTTGCGCGACACCGTGCGTCAGCTCTGACCCCGCGGCAAGCGGGCGCGGCGGCGATCGCCGATAATGTGTGGATGGATCGACTGCGCATCGCCACCCGCAAGAGTCCGCTCGCCCTGTGGCAGAGCGAGCACGTGGCCGCCGCGCTGCGCGCGCGCCACCCGGGTCTTGATGTCGAACTGGTGCCGCTGAGCACGCGCGGCGACGAGGTGCTGGACCGTTCGCTGGCGGCGATTGGCGGCAAGGGCCTGTTCCTCAAGGAACTCGAAGTCGCGATGCAGGCCGGCGAGGCCGACTGCGCGGTGCATTCGCTCAAGGACGTGCCGATGGCGCTCGAGCCCGGCTTCGCATTGCCGGCGATCCTCGCGCGCGCAGACCATGCGGACGGCTTCATCAGCAATCACCATGACAGGCTCGATGCGTTGCCCGAGGGCGCGCGCGTCGGCACCTCGTCGCTGCGGCGCCAGGCGCAGTTGCGGGCGCGGCGGCCCGATCTCGAACTCCGCGACCTGCGCGGCAACGTCAACACGCGCCTGGCCAAGCTCGATGCCGGCGAGTACGACGCCATCGTGCTCGCCTGCGCGGGCCTGCAGCGACTGGGACTGGAGGCGCGCATCCGTGCGCGGCTCGATGCCCCCGACTGGCTGCCGGCGCCGGCGCAGGGTGCGATCGCGATCGAATGCCGCGACGACGCGCCCCAGCTGCACGCGTTGCTGGCCGCGCTCGACCATGCGCCGACGCGGCACTGCGTCGAGGCCGAGCGCGCGATGAACCGGGCGCTGCATGGCAGTTGCCACGTGCCGGTGGCGGCATACGCCTGGCTCGCGGGCGATCGGCTGCGGCTCGAAGGCCTGGTCGGTTCTGCCCAGGACGGGCGGGCGGTGCGCGCCGGCGGCGAGTCGTCGCATGCAGAAGGCGATGCGCTCGGTGCGCGGGTGGCGTCGCTGTTGCTGGAGGCCGGGGCCGGCGCGTTCCTGCCGGGGTGAGCGCGATGCGCGACTGCGTCAGAACGCGCGGCGAAGCTTGACCGAGCCTTCAGTGTCGGTGCTGCCGCGGCCGCCGTTGCCCAGCGTGTCATGGCGCAGTTCGAAATCCGAACGCAGCGTCCATTGCGGGAACAGTTCGTAGTCGAACGCCAGCGTCTGCCGCACGAAGGTGTTCTCGCGCCCGGTCTCCACCTGCACCTGCTGGGTGAACGATGCGCGTTTGCCGAGTTCCTGCGACAGCTGCAGCTGACCGGTGGCGATCGGACCCATCACCGCGGTACCGAAATCGGTGTAGGGCTCGATCCGCACGCCGGTGCCGAACTCGATGCGCAGCGAGGTCTCCGGGCTGCGGATCGCTTCGAGGCCGTAGCGGGTGTCCCACTTCACGTGGTTGCCCCCCGAACGGACGAAATCGCGGCTGGAGTAGGGGGAATGCAGCGGCGCCAAGCGGCGGTCCGGCAATTTGACCAGCGGATGCGCGACCGTGCGCGGACGCACGCCGGGTGCCTTCGGCGCCCAGATCCGCTGGCGCGACGCCACAGCGGCCGTCCACTCTGCGTCCCGGCACGACAGCCGATAGCAGGGGCGGCGCAGCGGTACCTGCCGCGCGGCGACGGCGGCGACGGCAGGCAGCTCCGGTGCGGCGGGGAGCGGTTGTGTGTAGATCGGCAGGCCCGCGATGGCCAGCCACCAGCCAGCAAGCATTTCAGCCATTCATGTAAGCGGTTACAAGCCCATTATGCCGAAGCCCGAGTGGCAGTTGCCATCGCTGGCGGTCCGCTGTCGAAGCAGGCTTCAGGAAGCGTGACCGGCATCGCGCTGCGGCCCCGCGCCTTCATCGAGGAACAGCCGGTGTTCCAGCGCGGCCGCGCCCATCAGTGCCGCGGCCGCCACCAGCAGGAGTACGAGCGGCGGCACCATGCCGATCGTTGCGAGCAACCAGCACAGCAGGGGGACCGCGGCAGCAAGGCCCAGCACCGCCACGCGCGTACCGCGGAACGGCGGCGGTGCGATGCCCGGCGAGGGCATCCGGTCTACCGCGCGCCAGTAGAGTCCCTTGCACAGGGCGAGGCATGCGCCGAGCCCGGTCAGCGTTGCCAGCATCGTACGACCGTCGTTGCCGGACACGAACAGACGCTCCATCAGCACGTACAGCAGCGCGAGGCCGGTGCTCATCGCGAACAGCAGATGGACTGGCAAGACCAGCGGCTGCTGCCAGGGCGCAGGCGCTGCCGGCCCTGCGTAGCCACTGGCGATCGCGGCCACGGTGCCGAATGCGGCGAGCAACAGCAGCAGTCCCAGCGCGACCAGCAGCGGGCCGAGCGTGGTCCATGCGCCGGCCACGAGCAGCGCCAGCAGCAGTGCGGCCATCGTCAACGTGAGCAGGATCAGCCCGCGCACTCGACGCGGCGCAGTCGATGCGACGGGACGCGCGAAACGCCGCGCGAGCAGACCGGCGGCGACGAATACCACGCCCAGCAGCAGGCCGAACAGCTGCAGCTGGTGCAGCGTCGATGTCGCTTCGGGCCGCACCTGCAGCAGCGCGGTCGTCATGCCGCTCCACATCAACAGGCCCAGCCCGGCGCCCGTCAACGGCATCTCGGCGATCCTCAGCATCTGGCGCATCCTGCATTCCGTCGGGTGATCGACCGGCAGCGTGCCATGCGGGTCGGGTGCTGCAAAGCCGCCATGTCGGGGCTCGTGATTGGCAGCGTGGTAACGGGACTTCAAAGCCAAGGGTTTGCCGCGCCGAGAGAACATGCGGCAGTTCGAATGGTGGGGTTGCGGAGAACGATGACGTCACGAACCTGCAACGCCCGGTACGGGTATGCATCACCGCCGCTCACATGCTGGGCAGCCCCCTGCGTCTGCGCCGGCGCGGATGGGATACTGCGCACTCCCGTCGTCGCAGGATCCCCAATGACCGCAGCCGTGCCCGAACCCGTCGACGTGCTCGTGATCGGTGGCGGCGCCTGTGGTGCGCTGGTGGCGCTGCACCTGCTGGATCAGAACGGCTTGCATGTCGCGCTGGCCGAGCCCAGGCACGCGCCCGCGCGCGGCGCGGCGTACTCGACACCACGCGCCGAGCACGTGCTCAACGTCAACGCCGCGCGCATGAGCGCCTTCGATGGCGTGCCGGACGATTTCGTCGCCTGGCTGCGCACGCAGCCGGAATCCGCCGGGCTCGAGGACGCGGCGCTGGCCGCGCAGTTCGCGCCGCGACGTGTCTACGGGCGTTATCTGCAAGCGCGGCTCGATGCGCATCCCGCGCGTGCATCGCTGGCTCCGCTTGCGGAGGCGGTCGTGGATCTCGAGCGCGACGGTTCGGGCTTCATCGCGACGTTCGCGTCCGGTGCGCGATTGCATGCACGCGCCGTCGTGCTGGCCACCGGCAATCTGCCCGCGGCATTGCCGGGCGGCGCGCCGGTTGGCGCGTTGGTCGAGGCCTGGGATTACGAAGCGGTTGCCGCGATCGCGCCTGATGCCGACGTCGGCATCGTCGGCGCGGGCCTGAGCATGGTCGATGTGCTGCTGACCCTGCAGGCGAACGGCCATCGCGGGCGCGTGCTCGCGATCTCGCGCAATGGCCTGATGCCGCTGGCGCATGCGCCGGGCACCGTGGCACAGCCCGGCGGCGTCGATGCGCTGATGCCGCTGGGTGTGCGGGCCCGCATGCGTCTGCTGCGGCAGTGGGCGGCCGATGCGGTCACGCAGGGACGCCCTTGGCAGGACGCGGTCGAGCGCCTGCGTCCGCACGTGCGTGCGCTGTGGCAGGCCTGGCCCGAGACCGAACGCCGCCGCTTCCTGCGCCACGCGGTGCGGCAATGGGATATCCATCGCCATCGCATCGCGCCCGGCGTCGGCGCGATCGTCGACGACATGGCGGCGACGGGCCGGTTCTCGCTGCAGGCCGGGCGGCTGTCGCGGATCGAAGCGCGCGACGGCCGGGTTTCCATCGACTGGACGCCACGTGGCGGCACACCGGCCACCACGGTCGTCGATGTCGTGGTCAACGCGACCGGCATGGAGAAGCGTCTTGCGCGCGCGCCGGGCCGGCTCCTGCCTGCCTTGCACGCGCGCGGTCTGGTCGCGCCCGGGCCACTCGATCTGGGGCTCGCGACCCGTGGCGACGGCGAAGTGCTCGATTCGAACGGTGAGGTCGTGCCGGGCCTCTGGACGCTCGGCGCGACCCGCATCGGCGATCTGTGGGAAACCATCGCGATGCCCGAATTGCGCGGCCAGGCCGAGCGCGTGGCGGTCGGCGTGCGGCAGACACTCGCCGGCCGCTGAGCGCTACAGGCAGTACTGCTGCAGGCGACGGATTTCTTCGCGGGTCAGTTCCGCGTCGCCGCCGGCGCCGAGGTTGGCGATGTTGCGGCGGATGCGAGGGCAGGGATCGCTGGGGCCGCCACCGAACAGCTTGCCGACCGCGATCACGACATCCTCGACCGACACCGGATCGCGCATCGCGAACCGGCCATCTACCGCGGGTGGCGCGCGATGCTGCAGCGGATCGTGTGAAAAATCCGCGGCCGGCGCTTGCTGGCGCGCCCAGTCACCGGCCTGTTCCAGCAGCGCGCTGGCGGTCGGCAATGGCACCTGCTCATCGATCGACGAGGTCGCCACTTCGACTGCCTGCAATGCACTGCTGCGTGGCGCACGCGGCGGCGGCGGAGTCGCGGTGTCGGACGTGGCGGGGCCGGGCGAGGGCGGCGGAGTGGGCGGCGGAAGGACCGGCTCCGGTCGCTCGATCCAGGCCACCGTCAGCGCGTCCGTTTCGCGATCGGGCGATGTCTGCCGCAAGGTCAGCAGCCACCACGCGATGCCCACATGCATCACCACCGTCGCGGCCAGCGCGATGCTGACAGTCCCATTCCGCATTCCCTGCGCCATGTCGATCCGGTCGAACTCAGATGGCGGAGTCTAGGGTCGCCAGCCGGCGGTCTGCGTTAACCACCGGTTATCCGCACGCGGTCACGCCGTCGCCGCCGACTGGCGCCATAATCGGCCGCATGGACCGATACGAACGCATCCTCTCGCTGCACCGCATTCTCAAGACCTCGCGCTATCCGGTGACGGTGGCCAAGCTGCAGGACGAGCTGGAATGCTCGCGGGCGACGGTCTATCGCGATCTGGCCTTCCTGCGCGACGCGCTGATGGCGCCGATCGTCGGTGACGGCGATGCGGGTTTCCGCTACGACAACGACGAGGGCGGCCGCTTCGAACTCCCGGGGCTGTGGCTCAACTCCGAGGAACTGCATGCGCTGCTCGCGGCGCAGCAGTTGATGTCGCGCAGCAGCGGCGGCGTGCTGTCGAGCGCGCTGGCACCGCTGCAGTCGCGCATCGAGAAGTTGCTCGACGAACACTCGGCCGGCAAGCAGTGGCCGGTGCAGCGCGTGCGGGTGATTCCGCATCGCGGCCGGCGCATGGACGAACACGCGTTCCGCAACGTCTGTTCGGCGGTGCTGCAGCGCAAGCAGCTGTCGTTCGACTACCGCGCGCGCTCGACCGACGAGCGCACCAAGCGCACGGTGTCGCCGCAGCGCATCACCCACTACCGCGACAACTGGTATCTCGATGCCTGGGACCAGGATCGCGATGCGCTGCGCAGTTTCTCGGTCGACCGCATCACCAACGCGCGCGTGCTCGCCGCCGATGCACGCGACATCGAGGATGCCGAACTCGACACGCATCTGGCCGGCAGCTACGGCATCTTTTCCGGTCCGCCCAAGGGCATCGCAACGATCCTCTTCAGCGCCAAGGCCGCGCGCTGGGTCGCCGACGAGCACTGGCATTCGCAGCAGCAGGGCCGGTTCCTGCCCGATGGCCGTTTCGAGCTGAAAGTGCCCTACAGCGGCGCGCGCGAGCTGTTGATGGACGTGCTGCATTACGGGGCCGATGCCGAAGTCGTGGAGCCGGTCGCCCTGCGCGAGCAGGCGCGTTCGCTGCTGATGATGGCGCTGCAGAAGTACGAAGGCTGAGAACTCCATGATGAGCACGCGCGAGCCTGTCGCCCTGGCACTGGGTGCCGGTGGTGCGCGCGGTCTGGCGCAGATCGGCGTCATCGAAGTGCTGGAGGAGCGCGGCTTTCCGATCGTCGCGATCTCGGGCGCGTCCAGCGGTGCGCTGGTCGGCGGCGTCCATGCGGCCGGGCGTCTGCGCGAATTCGATGCGCGCATCCGCGCGATGTCGCGGCGCGATTTCATCCGCCTGCTCGATCCCGGCTTCCGTCGCGCGGGCGTGCTCGGCGGTGTGCGACTCGTCGAGGCGATGCGCGAGGTGGTCGGCGATCCGCTGATCGAGACGTTGCCGGTCCAATTCACTGCCGTCGCGGTCGATCTGCAGCGCCAGCGTGAAGTCTGGATCCAGGACGGTCCGCTGTGGGATGCGCTGCGCGCCTCGTTCGCGATCCCCGGCGTGTTCACGCCGCACGTGGTCAACGGTCGCCCGCTGGTCGACGGCGGCCTGCTGGCACCGTTGCCGATCGCCGCGACACGGCTGTCGGATGCGACACGCCTGATCGCGGTCGACATGCATGGCTGGCCCACGCAGCCGCCCGGTACACCTGCGCGACAGGGCGAGGCGCAGCACGACACCGACGCCGCGCCGCGCGGCCTGGTCGAAGTGATGTCGCGCTCGCTCGACACCATGCAGGCGCAGATCTCGCGCGTGCAACTGGCACTCGATCCGCCGGAACTGGTGATCCGCATTCCGCGCGACGTCTGCCAGTTCTACGAGTTCTGGCGTGCTGCGGAACTGATCGATATCGGTCGTCACCAGGCGGCGCGCGCGCTGGACGAAGCCGGCTACTGGGCGGCTGACCCATAAAGGACGGGCACATCGCCCTCCGGGAGAGCACCTGCCCCGGACTCGATCCGGGGGTCAGGGCCGGGCTTTCAAGTGGCATCAGCGATCTGTCTACACGTTGCGCCTCGAACTTTTCTTCGGAAAGCCCCAAGGGTCGCAGCCCATGAGATGCGCGCCGCACAGACTGCGGCCATGCCCAGCCGGGCCATCGATCACCGCGTCCACAGGAGCTGCGCAGATGTCCCGTATCGCCCAAGCCTCGCCTGATGCCGATATCCCCGCCGATGCCACCCTGCGCGCGTTGCTGGTCGGCGCGCTGTTGCTCGGCGTGGTCGCGCTGCTGTCGTTTCCCGGTCTGCGGACCGGTGTCACTGCGGTCGGCTGGCCGCCGCTGTGGCTGATCGGCATGCCGGCGGTCGCCTGGCTCACCCTGTTCCTGCGTCGCCTGCCGCGCCGCCGCAAGCTGGCCTCGTCAGCGGTCTTGCGGCGGCGTCGGCCAGGCCTTGCCCAGGCGCGGCGCCGGCCCGCACCACGTCGTCGCGGGCGGATCTCGGTCCGCGCGGCCCTGGTCGCGACCGGCCTGCTGCCGCTGCTGCGCTGATCCGCACCGGGGGCGTCCGGCGCCGCCGGATCGTGACTTTGGTCATGCGGCCCGCGGCCATGCTGCGTGCTAGCGTTGGCGGTTATCCGTCCATGCGCCACCGGAGTCGCCATGTCCCAACTGTCCAAGCTCTGCCTCGCCGCCGGCATCGCCGCCGGTCTGTCGATGGGCGCCGCATCTGCCCAGGAGGCCGCCGTGTCCGATCCCCACCAGTGGCTCGAAGCCGTCACCGACGAGAAGGCACTCGACTGGGTTCGCGCGCAGAACGCCAAGTCCGAAGCCGAACTGGCCGCGACGCCCGAATTCAAGCAGCTCGAATCCGACCTGCTGGGCATCTACGACTCCGACGACAAGATTCCGGCCGTCTACAAGCAGGGCGAGTGGTACTACAACTTCTGGCGCGACCGGAACCACGAGCGCGGCATCTGGCGCCGCACCACGCTCGAGGAATACCGCAAGCCGCAGCCGAAGTGGGAGACCGTGCTCGACCTCGACGCGCTCAACAAGGCCGAAGGCGAGAACTGGGTGTGGCACGGCGCGAGCTGCCTGCGTCCGGCCTACACGCGCTGCCTGATCGCGCTGTCGCGCGGCGGCGCCGATGCCGACGTCACCCGCGAATTCGACGTCGCATCGAAGTCCTGGGTCGAAGGCGGCTTCTTCCGCGAGGAAGCCAAGGGCGCGCTGGGCTGGATCGACCAGGACAACGTCTACGTCTACACCGATTTCGGCGACGGCTCGCTGACCTCGTCGGGCTACCCGCGCATCGTCAAGCAGCTCGCGCGCGGCCAGTCGATGGACCAGGCCACGCTGGTCTACGAAGGCAAGCCGGACGACATGTACATCGCCGCGATGCACGACGACACGCCGGGCTTCCAGCGTGATTTCGTCAGCCGCACGCTGGCCTTCTACAACGACGAGCTCTACCTGCGCGGCGCCGATGGTCAGCTGACCAGGATCGACGCGCCGAACTCGGCGAACAAGTCCGTCCATCACGACTGGCTGATGCTGGAATTGCGCGAAGCCTGGGAGGTCGGCGGCCGCACGTATCCGGCCGGCTCGCTGCTCGCAGCGAACTTCGACGCCTTCATGGGCGGCAAGCGCGAGTTCGACGTGCTGTTCGAGCCGAGCGAGACCACCTCGCTTGCCGGCGCCACTTGGACCAAGCACCACCTCGTCCTCAACGTGCTCGAGGACGTCAAGAACACGCTCACCGTGCTGACGCCGGGTGCGGATGGCTGGGCGCGCAGCGCCCTGACCGGCGTGCCGGAACTCGGCACCGTTGCGGTCAGCGCCGTCGACAGTGACGAGTCCGACGCGGTCTGGATGACGGTCACCGACTACCTGACGCCGAGTACGCTGATGCTGGCCGAGGTGGGCGGCAATGCCGCGCCGGAAACGCTCAAGACCATGCCGGCGTTCTTCGACGCCAGCACGCATGAAGTCGAGCAGCACTTCGCCACGTCCAAGGACGGCACACGCGTGCCGTACTTCCTCGTGCGTCCGAAGGACATGCAGCTCGACGGCAGCAATCCGACGCTGCTCTACGGCTACGGCGGCTTCGAGATTTCGCTGACACCCGGCTACTCCGGCGGCGTCGGCAAGGGCTGGCTGGAGAAGGGCGGCGTGTACGCGGTCGCCAACATCCGCGGCGGTGGCGAGTACGGTCCGCGCTGGCACCAGGCGGCGCTGAAGCAGAACCGCCACAAGGCCTACGAGGACTTCGCCGCGGTTGCGCAGGACATGATCCAGCGCAAGATCACGTCCCCGGCGCACCTGGGCATCCGTGGCGGCAGCAACGGCGGTCTGCTGACCGGCAACATGCTCACGCAGTATCCGGAGCTGTTCGGCGCTGTCGTGATCCAGGTGCCGCTGCTCGACATGCAGCGGTATCACCAGCTGCTGGCGGGTGCGTCTTGGATGGCCGAGTACGGCAATCCCGACAAGCCGGAAGAGTGGGAATTCATCCGCACCTTCTCGCCCTACCACCTGTTCGATCCGGCGAAGGACTATCCGCCGACGCTGATCCTGACCTCGACCCGCGACGACCGCGTCCACCCCGGCCACGCCCGCAAGATGATGGCGAAGATGTCCGAGGCCGGTAAGGACGTGCGTTACTACGAGAACATCGAAGGCGGCCACGGCGGCGCAGCCAACAACCGGCAGCAGGCGCACATGGACGCGCTCTACCTGACGTTCCTGTGGCAGCAGCTGGGCAAGTGATCCGATCCCGCACCGGCCGCTGCAGGGCCTGTCGCCGCTTGCCGGACAGGCCGCGCCACGCCCGTGCGGGTCCAGGACGAGGAAGAGTGAGGAAGTGGACGTCCGTCCACGCCCGAATGATGACGCTGTACTGGGCTTGCACGGGCGTGGCCCTCCGGGTCGGGCCTTGCAGACCGCCATCCGGCGCCGCGCGGCTTGACCTGACGGCCAGTCAGGCGCTGCGCCACGCAACACCAGCTGACGGTCTGCAAGACCCGACGCGACCTGTCCGGCAAGCGGCGACACGCCCTTGCCGGTGTTCTTTTCAGCGTTGCATCGGCAGCGAGTGGACCCACCTATGAAGACATCTTTCCCCCGGGCGGCCCTGTTTCTGGCCGCGCCGTTCCTGACGAGCCTGAGCCTGATGAGTGTTTCTCCCGCTGCACACGCCGCCGCGCCGGCCCCGCCCGACGCGGAACAGCGCCCGCATACCGTCACCGCGCCGCATGGCGCGTCGCGCGAGGACGTCTACTACTGGCTGCGCGACGACAAGCGCGAAGACCCGGCGATGCTCGCGTATCTCAACGCCGAGAACGCCTACGCCGATGCGATGCTCGCGTCGCTGAAGCCGGTCGAGAACACGCTGTACGACGAGATCGTCGGCCGCATCCAGCAGGACGACAGCTCGGTGCCGTACCGCGATCGCGGCTTCTGGTACTACTCACGCTTCGAGACCGGCAAGGACTATCCGGTGCACGCGCGCCGCGCCGATGGCGCGGGTGTCGATGCGCTGTCGATCCAGGCTGCGAATGCGAAGGGCGACTTCAGCGGCGAGCAGGTCATGCTCGACGTCAACCAGCTGGCCGACGGCAAGGATTATTACGCGGTCGGCGACTGGGACGTGACCCGCGACAACCGCATCCTCGCCTACGCCGACGACACCAACGGCCGTCGCCAGTACACGGTGCGCTTCAAGAATCTGGAAACGGGTGAGGTCTATCCGGATGTCATCACCGGCGTGTCGGCGAACCTGGTCTGGGCCGACGACAACAAGACCCTGTTCTATGTCGAGAACGATCCCGAAACCCTGCTGACCGTGCGCGTGAAGAAGCACGTGCTCGGCACGCCGGTCGCCGATGACGTGCTGGTGTATGAGGAAAAAGACGACAGCTTCTACATGGGTATCGACCGCACGCGCGACGACAGGTACATCGTCATCGGCGTCGGCAGCACCGTGTCGAGCGAAACGCGCTACGCGCCGGCCGACAATCCCGAGACCTTCGCCGTGCTCGCGCCGCGCGCGCGCGATGTCGAATACGACGCCGACCATTACGGTGGCCGATGGGTGATCCGCACCAACGCCGACAAGGCGACGAACTTCAAGCTCGTCACCGCGCCGAGTGATGCGACCTCGCGCCGCCAGTGGACCGATTTCGTGCCGCATCGTGACGACGTCTACATCGAAGGTTACGAACTGTTCGACGGCTTCACCGCGATCGAGGAACGCGCGCAGGCGCTGACCCGCGTGCGCGTGCTCAAGACCGATGGCAGCGATGAATTCGTGCAGGCCGACGAGCCGGCGTATGCGATGGGTCTGGCGGTGAACTCCGAGCCCGATACCGACTGGCTGCGCTACGGCTACACCTCGCTGACCACACCGGCGACGACCTTCGAGGTCAACACGCAGACCGGTGAGCGTCGCCAGCTCAAGCAGCAGGCGGTGATCGGCTATGACCCGTCGAACTACGTCACCGAGCGCGTGTGGACGACGGCGCGCGACGGCAAGCGCATTCCGGTGTCGCTGGTCTACCGCAAGGGCTTCGAGAAGAACGGCACCGCGGCGCTGCTGCAGTACGGCTACGGCAGCTACGGCGCGTCGATGGATCCGGGTTTCTCGGTCACCAACGTCAGCCTGCTCGATCGCGGCATGGTCTACGCCATCGCGCACATCCGCGGCGGCGAAGAGATGGGCCGCGCCTGGTACGACGACGGCAAGCTGCTCAACAAGATCAACACTTTCACCGACTTCATCGACGTCACCGACGATCTGGTCAAGCAGGGTTATGCGGCGCCGGATCGCGTCGCGGCCTACGGCGGCAGCGCCGGCGGCCTGCTGATGGGCGCGATCTCGAACATGGCGCCGGAGAAGTACCGCGCGATCCTGTCGCAGGTGCCGTTCGTCGACGTGGTCACGACGATGCTCGATCCGAGCATTCCGCTGACCACCAACGAGTACGACGAGTGGGGCAACCCGGAGGAGAAGCGCTACTACGACTACATCGTGAAGTACTCGCCCTACGACAACCTCGAAGCCAAGGCCTACCCGGCGATGTTCGTCGGCACCGGCCTGTGGGATTCGCAGGTCCAGTACTGGGAGCCGGCGAAGTATGTGGCGAAGCTGCGCGACCTCAACACCGGCGCGCATCCGGTGGTGTTCCGCACCAACATGGAAGCCGGGCACGGCGGCAAGTCGGGTCGCTTCCGTCGCTACCGCGAGTCGGCGGAGATGTATGCGTTCATGCTCGAGCAGTTGGGTCTGGGCGCGGCGCAAGTCCAGCAGTGACCCGGTCCGGCGCGATCGGCGGGGCCGGTCGCGCCGATTGACGCAGGCGCAGCGCTTGGGCAGAATGCGCGGCTCGTCGCGAGAACATCCGCACGAGCCGATGGCTATGTAGCTCAGCCGGTTAGAGCACGTCACTCATAATGACGGGGTCGGTGGTTCGAGTCCACCCATAGCCACCAACGCGAAAGCGTTGACGAAAACCCGCCCGATGGCGGGTTTTTTGTGCCTGCGCATCGGCGTTCAGTTCCGGCTTGTTCCCTGGAGCGGCGCGTGGCAGAGTCGATGCCAGTGACGCAAGTCAATCGCATTAGGAGTCCGCATCGTGATCGATCCGGACGGGTTCAGGCCCAATGTCGGCATCGTGTTGATGCACCCGGATGGCCGCGTCTTCTGGGCGCGTCGGGTCCGGCGTGATGGCTGGCAGTTCCCGCAGGGCGGGATGAACACCGACGAGACGCCGCTCGAGGCCATGTACCGCGAGTTGCGTGAGGAGACCGGGCTGCTGCCCGAACACGTCGCCGTGCTCGGCGCCACGCCCGGCTGGTTGCGCTATCGCCTGCCGCAGCGCGCGATCCGGCGCAACGACCGCATCGTCTGCGTGGGCCAGAAGCAGGTCTGGTTCCTGCTGCAGTTCGTGGGCGAAGAAGCGCATCTGCAGCTCGATCTCACCGAGACGCCGGAGTTCGATCACTGGCGCTGGGTCGATTTCTGGTACCCGCTCGAGCACGTGGTGATGTTCAAGCGGGGGGTTTACACCAGCGCTCTGAGCCATCTGGCCAAGTACGCCCGCCAGGTCGCGGGTGCCCAGGCGATTCCGCAGCCCGCGATCGAGACCCGGCCGCGCAGCCGCCGCCCCCAGCGGCGTGGGGGTGTCCGTCGTACGCCAGACGCTGCCGCGCGCGGGCGCGACGAGGGCGGTACGGGCTGAACGGTTCTTGTTTGACACTGATTCTCGTTTATGGCGGAATGGCGACTCCAGCCCTCCGCCAGGACCACAGCCTTGTACGTGTGCATCTGCAACGGCGTCACCGACTCCCAGATCCGCCAGGCGGCCGCCAATGGTTGCCGGGAAGTCAGTGAGCTGACGATGCGCACCGGCTGTGGTGCGACCTGCGGCAGCTGTCTGGACATGGCCTCGGGCCTGCTCGACGACTTCCATGCCGCGCGCCGTGCGCCGGTCATCGATCTGCCGCTGATCGCCTCGGCCGCCTGAGGCTGCATCGCGCGGCGCCGGTCTGCGCCGAATAATGATCACGATTCGCGTTCCGTCATCACCTGTGGCGGCTCGCTAGAGTGTGCGCATTCCGCGATATCAGGAGCATCCTTCGATGAAGGGCGACGCGCAGGTCATCCGTTTTCTCAACCAGGCGCTCTACAACGAGCTCACCGCGATCAACCAGTACTTCCTGCACGCCAAGATGCTGAAGAACTGGGGCCTCGATGAACTCGGCAAGCACGCCTACAAGGCGTCGATCGACGAGATGAAGCATGCCGATGCGCTGTCGGAGCGGATCCTGTTCCTCGAAGGCCTGCCGAACTTCCAGGCGCTGGGCAAGCTGCGCATCGGCGAGGCGCCGGTCGAGACGCTCGAATGCGATCTCGCGCTCGAGATGGACGGCCTGCCGACGCTGCGCGAGGGCATCGCGCATTGCGAGGACGCCGGTGATTTCGTCAGTCGCAAGCTGCTGGTCGACATCCTCGAATCGGAAGAAGAGCACGTCGACTGGCTGGAAACCCAGCTCGATCTCGTCTCGCGCATCGGCGTCGAGAACTATCTGCAGAGCCAGCTCGAAGACTGAGCCACAACGCGCGCCTGCAGGCCCGCACGCGACGCGTGCCGACCTCAGGCCGTGTCCGAGAACCGGCCTTCGCGCAGCATGCGCCGCGCACGTGCGAACTCGTTGGACGCCAGCGCCACGGCGACCGCCGGGCGCTCGAGGTTGCGCTCGCGGGCGCCGGCTTCGATCCGGCGCGCGGCCGCCGACAGCGACATCGCGCCGAGATTCGCACTCGAGGACTTCAGCGAATGCGCGGCGTCGCGCAGCCCGTCGTAATCCGGACCATCGACCGCATTCTCCAGCGCCGAAAGCAGGCGTGGTGTGTCATCGAGGAACACGTCGATCAGGCGGTCGACCTCGTCGCCGAGCATGGTGCGCAGATCGTCGAGTACTTCGTGGTCGATGACCGGCGGCAGCGGGCCGCGGTCCACGATCGGTGACGGCATGGGGATCGCGATGGGCATCGGCTCGGCTTGGGTCGCATCGGGAATCTGCTGCGCCGGCGCGATCCACTCCGCGGCCGACATCGGTTCGCTGGTCGCGACGGCCGAGGGCGCCGCGGGTTCGACAGCCGCCGACGCGGCCTCCGGATCCCACCAGCGGTGGACACAGCGTTCGAGTTCGCTGCGCGTGACCGGCTTGGCAAGGTAGTCGTCCATGCCTGCATCGAGGCATTTCTGGCGATCGCCGGCCATCGCGTTGGCGGTCATCGCAATGATCGGCAGGCGGCGCGCGCTGTGTTCGGCGGCTTCGTGCTCGCGCCAGCGACGCGTTGCGGTGTAGCCGTCCATGACCGGCATCTGGCAGTCCATCAGCACGAGGTCGTAGCGCGATGCGGCGATGCGCAGCAGGGCGGCCTCGCCGTTGCTGGCGGTGTCGCAGGTGATGCCCAACACGGCCAGCAACCGCTGGCCGACCATCAGGTTGACCGGATTGTCCTCGACCAGCAGCACGCGTGGCTTGCGCAGGCTGGTGCGCGGGCCATCGACGGCCGCGTCGGCGACCGGCGGTGTCACGGGCATGGTCTCGAAGGCGGACGGCAGCGGTGCATCGATCGGTTCCGGCGTGGCGCCGTGGACGGACAGCATCGCGGGCGTTGCCGTGTAGACATCGACCGGCGGTGCATACGGCGGTTCGCCCTGCGCCTGCGGTGCGCTCTCCGTGCCGAGTACGGCTTCGCGCAGGTCGGCGTCGGGCGATTGCCGGCTCAGCAGCGTCGCGCCCCGGCGCAGTTCTTCCGGCACCGTCTCGTCGCCGTACAGGCATACCAGGCGCAGCTCGCCGTAGGCCGCCTGCCGGGTCACGTTGCGGTACAGCGCGACGGCGGTATTGCGCATGCCGGCAAGATCCGCGACGACGACCGAATAGGCCCACGGCTGGCCCTGGTTCGCGGCGGTGCGCAGGCGGTCGAGCGCTTCCTGTGTGGTCTCCACCGAGCTCACGCGCAGGCCCCAGTTGGGCAGCAGCATGCTCAGGCGCAGGCGCAGGCGCGGATCGGCGCTGAGCAGCAACGCCCGACCATCACGCGGGCTCGCGTCCTCGGCCGGCATGTCGCCCTGCGCCTTGCGCAGCGGAATCTCGAACCAGAACGTGGCGCCGGCGCCGGGTTCTGAGTCCACGCCGATGCGCCCATCCATCAGTTCGACGATGCGCCGCGAGATCGCCAGGCCCAGGCCGGTGCCGCCGTACAGGCGCGTCGTCGACGCGTCGGCCTGGCTGAAGGCCTGGAACAGCCGCGAGCGACCTTCGGTGCTGATGCCGATACCGGTGTCGCGGACTTCGAAGCGCAACTGGTGCTGGGCGGCGGTCTCACCGAGCCGGCGCACCAGCACCGACACGCTACCGCGTTCGGTGAACTTCACCGCATTGCTGATCAGGTTGCCCAGCACCTGGCGCAGACGGACCGGATCGCCGCGCACCGACAGGCGCACCGACGGATCGAGCTGCAGGCCCAGACGCAGACCCTTGGTCTGCGCGGCGCGCTCCATCACCTGGATCACGCCGTCCATCAGTTCGCGCAGATTGAAGCCGGTGACTTCGAGATCGAGCTTGTCGGATTCGAGCTTGGAGTAGTCGAGGATGTCGTCGACGATGCGCTGCATCTGCTGCGCCGACATGTAGGCGGTGCGGACGAGTTCAGCGTGGTCGGGCGCGAGCTTCGCATGCATCAACAGGTCGAGCATCGGCGTGATGCCGTTGAGCGGCGTGCGGATCTCGTGGCTCATCGTGGCAAGGAACTCACCCTTGGCCATGACCGCCGATTCGGCCGCGTTCTTGGCCTGGCGCAATTCGAGCTCGAGCCTGGTGCGCTCCTCGAGTTCGCGGTGCAGTTCGCCCAGCGCCAGTTCGTCCTGGCGCAGGCGCTCGTCGGCCGCTTCGAGTTCGCGCACGCTCTGATGCATGTGGACGCTGACGCCGATCGAGGCGGCCACTGCGACCAGGGCCAGCACCAGCGCGAGGGCCTGCCACGGGCCGGGCACGGTGAACGCGGCCAGCACCATCGTCAGCGCAGCGCCGCCGGCCGCGCCGAGCGCGAGCCAGCGCAGCACCACGGCGGACGGGCGACGGCGCGCGATCATGAGCGTCTACAAGCCCTAGAGCACGGAGTGGTGGAAGTCGAAGTCGAGCACGTTCGCCACGCGCTGGACCAGATTGCCCTGGATGAAATCGATGCCGCTCATCCAGAGCGTCGCCGCCGCCTGCGGGTCCTCGACCTGCTGGCCGATGACCTGCAGTCCGAGCCGATGCGCGCGCTCCACGGCCACGCGCATCTCGTCGCGGATACGCGGCTCCTCGAGCTGGCGCGAATAACGCGCGGCGAGGCGCACGAAACCGAGCGGCAGCTGCGCGAGCAGGGCGTCGGCCTCTTCGCTGGCGCTGTACTGGCCCAGACACAGCTGCACGCCGGCCGGCACCATGCGCGCGCAGAAATCCTGCAGCGACAGTGCATGGATCAGCGCATCGTCCTGACGCACGTCGATGACCAGCGAAGCACCCGGCACGCTGGACATCTCGATCTGCTGCAGCAGCCAGTCGGCATGATCGCCCTGGATCAGGCTGCGCGAGGATTGCGATACGAACAGCCGCATCGTGCTGCCGGCGCGTTGGCGTTCGACCAGCGTGGCGATCGCCAGTTCGATGACGCGGCGGTCGATCTCGAGCAGCAGACCGGCGAGTTCGGCGGCAGGCAGCACGCGCGTTGCGGCATGCAGTTCGCCGTCACGACCGCGCAGGCGCAGCAGGGTCTGGTACTGCGCCTCGTCGCCGCCGGCGACGGCGACGATCGGCTGGAACGCGAGCTCGATGCGGTGTTCGGCGAGCGCATCGCGCAGATCGTCCGCCAGACCGCCCTGTACGTCGCCGGGTGCGACGCTCGGCGCGGGCATGTGCACGGCGATGCCGATCGGCGTGCCGCGCGATTCGCGCAGCGCCTGCTCGGCGGAGGCGAGCGCGGTGCCCGGATCCACGTAGCCGTGGGCGAGATCAGCGTAGCCGACCAGCGCCCGCAGGCGGATGGTCTGGTCGTCGAGCGGAAACGGATGGCTGCCGATGCCGTCGCGCAGGCTGCGTGCCCAGGCGTCGAGGTCGATGCGCGACACGTCCGGTGCGAACACCAGGAAGGTGTTGTCGTTGAGGCGCGTCGCCGATGCGTCGCCGACCAGGGTGCGCAGATGGCGCCCGGCATCGGTGAGGATGGTCTCCAGTCCGGCGTAGCCGTAGCGATCGCGCAGTGCGGTGATGCCTTCGATTTCGACGAAGCCGAGCGCGCCGCGCGGCAGTGCCGGGATCGCCTCGGCCAGGTGCTGCAGCAACTGCAGGCGACTGTTGAGCCCGGTCAGCGGATTGCGGCCGGGGTCGGGCATCTGCTGCAGCGTGCGGGCGCGGCGGATGCGGTTCTGTACCGCGGCGATCAGGTGCCGCGGACGCACCGGCTTGGTCAGGAAATCGTCGGCGCCGACTTCAAGCATCTCGAACTGGCGTTCGGGATCGGCGTCGCCGGTCAGGAATACCACCGGGATATGCGCGAAGGTCGGCTCCGCGCGCAGCTGCGCGGTCAGCTCGGAACCGTCCATGCCGGGCATGTGCAGGTCCATCAGCACCAAGTCGGGCCGGAATTCGCCCAGCGACGCCATGAACTCGCCGGCCACGGCGACCACGCGCGCCTGCAGGCCGGCGCCGTTGAGCACGCTCTCGGCGAACAGGGCCTGGCTCGGATCATCCTCGACGACCAGCACGCGATAGGGGGTCTCGACCGCATCGCCCGCCTGCACGGTCGCGGGCGGCGCGTCATCGGTCCCGTCCTCTGCGGGGTCGCCGGGCAGCGTCGGTTGACCGGCGTCGGCGGCCCAGCGCCGCCAGTAGGCGGCGGGCGGGAACTCGGCGCGTTGCTTGCTGTCGGCATCGGACATAGGTGCGGCACTGTGACGCGATGTGGGGGATCAGGCAACTTTAACCGGTGCCCCCCGTGACGCGGCATTGGCGGCGGTGCGTTGCGCCTGTCACGCCACCTTCGATCAGCGGCGGGCAGGCCGCGGTGTGCGACGGATCAGGCGTCGCCACAACCACCACACCGCGACCGCGCAGGGCAGCACGAACGCAGCCACCAGCGCGAGTGCGAGCCATGGCGAAATCAGCGCCAGCGACAGCGCACCGACGGTGAGGACACCTTCCGTGGTCGATGCGGTGAGGTTGCTGATCGGCTCGGGCGAGGCATTGAGCAGCAACCGGCTGCCGGCCTTGAGGGCGTGGCTGGTGAGGGCCACACCCGCGCCGGTCGCGAGCATGCCGGCGCCCAGATCGCCGTCGGGCGACAGCGTGGCCGCGGCGAGAAACGCGCCTGCCGGCACGCGCGCCAGCGTCTGCAGCAGGTCCCAGCCCGAGTCGACCCCTGGAATCTTGTCGGCGAAGAACTCCACCAGCGCCAGCACCCCCGACACACCCAGCACCCAGGGCGACGCGGCGGCTTCCAGCGCCGGCGGCAGGTCCAGCCAGCCGAAGACGCCGGCGAGCCCGACGCCGAACACGGTCAGATACGCGCGCACGCCGGCCAGCCAGGCGAGCAGCACGCCGGCGGCGAACAGATGGGCTTCGGACATCGCAACGCTCCAGGGCGAACGACAACGGGTGCACAACGGCGGCGAGTATAGAACCGGCTTCGCCTTGACGCGGCGCGATGGCGCTGGCTATACCGTGGCGATGACCGACACCCCACCTCCCGTGGCCAGGCCGCCCTCGGCTGCACGCCGTGCGCGCGGCCCGCGCATCGTCATCGCCTTCGCGGCCGTCGTCGCGATCGCGCTGCTGTTCGGGCTCTGGGGCGCATGGCAGGTGTTCTCGCCTACCTCGGGCAATCCGCAGCGCCAGTTGGCCACGCAGCAGGTGACGCTCGAAGGCCTGCAGCAGCAGGTCGCCACGCTGACCCGTTCCGACCAGATCAGTCGCGATGCGAATCGTGAACTGCAGGGCACGCTGGCCGAACGTGACGAGGAGATCGCCGCATTGCGTGCCGACGTCGCGTTCTACGAGCGGTTCGTCGGTGCGACCGCGCAGCGCAAGGGTCTCACCGTGCACGAACTGCGCATGCAGTCGCGTACCGACCAGGGCTGGCATTACACCGCCACCCTGACCCAGAGCCTGAGCCGCGAAGCGGCGAGCGTCGGGACCATGCGCCTGTCGGTCGAAGGCACCCGCGACGGACGCCTGGAAACGCTGGACTGGGACCAGCTGCGCCAGCGCGACGATGCCGCCCGCGTGGCGTACTCGTTCAAGTATTTCCAGCAGGTCGAGGGTGACATCGTGTTGCCGACCGGCTTCCAGCCCCTGCGCATCGTGGTGCGGCTGGAGCCCGAGCGTGGCATCGCGGTCGAACGCTCGTTCAGCTGGGCCGATGTGACGCCGCGTTCCGCACCCGGCGCTTGAAGCGGGGCGCACGCAGCCCCATCCTGTGTGCCATGAGCGAACTCTTCACCCTTGAAGCGCCCGGTTACCAGTCGCTGGAGCGTCCGCTGGACTTCACGCCTGCGGCTGCGGCCAAGGTGCGCGAACTGATCGAGGGCGAAGGCAATGCCGCGCTCAATCTGCGTGTGTACATCCAGGGTGGCGGCTGTTCGGGCTTCCAGTACGGTTTCGAGTTCGACGAGCAGCGCACGGACGACGATCTGGCCGTGGTGACCGACGATGTGACCCTGGTGGTCGATCCGCTGAGCCTGCAGTACCTGATGGGCGCCTCGGTCGATTACGTCGAAAGTCTGCACGGCGCGCAATTCACGATCCGCAACCCGAACGCCAAGTCGACCTGCGGTTGCGGCAGCAGCTTCACCGTTTGATCCGTCATGTGAATGCGGCCTTGGCCGCGTTGCCTGGATCCCGGACGCACGCCATCGCGCACGCGCGCGCTCGCGCATGACGCTTGTTCCCCGTGCGGGGCGATAATCGGCGCATGGACTTCAGCTTCGTCGACGCGCCGCTCGATCGCGCAGAACATCTCCGGACCGACTCCGACGCGCTTGCCCGCCTGTGGCCGGAAGCGCGCGTGCTGGTGCTCGACGCCAAGGGCGATGCCGGCGTCGATACGCACGGCATGCCGCCCGCGCTCGATGGCACTGCGGTTGGCACGCGTCCGGACTCGGCCGTGTTCCTGGGACTGCATGCGGGGCAGGGGTGGTTCGCGCTGCCGGCTGCCGACGCCCCGGCAAGGCTCGATATTCCGGCGACACTCGATCTGCGTACGGCTGCCGCGCAATGGCCGGTGCGCGAGGCCACCGCGTTCGCGCAGGCGCGTGCGGTGCTGCACTGGCGCAGCCGGCATCGCTTCTGCGGGGCATGCGGGGCGCCGCTCGACTATGCACGTGCCGGCTGGCTGGGGCGCTGCACCGGCTGTGGCATCGAGCACTACCCGCGCACCGACCCGGCGGTGATCGTCGCGGTGACGGATGGTCCACGCCTGCTGCTCGGCCGTCAGGCGGCGTGGCCACCGGGTCGTTACTCGACACTCGCCGGCTTCGTCGAACCGGGCGAGACGCTCGAGCAGACCGTGGTGCGCGAGGTGTTCGAGGAAAGCGCGGTGCGCGTGACCGGGTGCCGCTATCTCGCCTCGCAGCCGTGGCCGTTTCCGGCCTCGCTGATGCTCGGCTTCATCGCCGACGCGGGCCCCGACGCGCCGCAGGTCACCGACGAGCTGGAAGATGCGCGCTGGTTCGATGCCGACACCATCGGTGCCGCGCTGCGCGATGCGCATCCGGACCTGAAGCTGTCACCGAAGTCGTCGATCTCGCGCTGGCTGATCGCGCACTGGCACGCAGCGCAGGGCTGATGGCGCGCACTGCGGGTCGGTCCGCAGCGGGCGACGGCCCATCGGGCAACTACAAGCGCGCCTTGACCGAATTGGACGCGATGATCGTCGAGAGGATCGCGGTCGCGATCCAGCAGAGCGGCCAGGTGAAGAAGCCGATCACCACGAAGCACAGCAGCAGGTTCACGAACGCCACGCACCAGTAGCCGAACATGAAGAGCAGGCCGGTACCGACATTGCCGGCGTAGATGTGGCCGATGCCGAAGGTCTGGATGAAAATGCCCGGCAGGATCTCCAGCAGCGCAGCGGTGCCGCCGGATTTCGCCGGCACGTAGTGATGGTGGACGTGCTGCACGGGTGGCGGCAGCGGAGAGGGCGAAGACATCGCGCGTTCCTTCGATCGACGTGGCCGGTAAGCCGGCTGAATGCGTCAAGGATATCCGAGTGGCGCCGTCGGCCGCGCTGGCCGCGACGCGGCGCTGTCGGACGGATCGGTCAGATCGGCGCGAGCAGCGTGAAGGGATACCAGGGCAGGTTGCGTGCAACCCAGTACACCAGCAGCAGGGCGACCCATGGTTTCCAGTCGGCGGCGACGCCTGCGAGCCGCTGCAGCCACGGCGGACGCCAGCCCAGATGCCAGCCGGCGAACAGTGGCACGAGCGCGAGCAGCAGAAACAGCAGCGGATTCATGGAGAACGCACGTGGCAGATCGCCGTGGGCCAGCGCGTGCAGGCAACGCGTCAGGCCACAGGCCGGACAGTGCCAGCCTGTGGCGCTGTAGAACATGCACGGCGGGAACGGATTGCCGGGCGCGTTCGGATCGAAAGTGCGCAGCAGCCACGCGCCGGTCGCCGCCAATGCCACGCCGCCGCCCGCCAGGGCGACGGTCGATGCACGGATGCGGCGTGGCGCGTGGCTGCCGGCCAGCGACATCAGCCGCCGGCCTGCATCTGATCCATGATCATCTGCCACTGCGCCATGCCGCCGCCGAGCGTGAACGAGTAGATCGTCCACAGCAGGCCGACGATGCACAGGCCCGTCGTGACCCAGCACCAGATCTTCGCGGTGCTGGACGCGCGCTGGGCACCGGCGAGATCGCCCTGGCCGAGCAGCGTGTTGACCTTGGCCGAGAACACGATGGCGACGATGCCCGGAATCGTGCCGACGATGCAGCACAGGCACAGCGACAGCACGGTGGCGATGATCGACCAGGCGAGGTAGTTGGGGACCGTGCCCGGTGCAATCGGCGCGCCCGGCTGCTGGGACCCGTAGGACGGCGAGTAGGGATCGGATGGCGGGGGCGGCGGCGGAATCGAACTCATCGGAATGCTCCTTTGTGATGTCAGGGGTGGAAATCGGCGAGGGCCGCCGTCGATGGACGGGCACGCCGTACTGTAGCGCCAGACACGCGTGAAGCCGCGTCAGGCGGCGTCGCCGCGCAGCAACCGCACCTGTGCCTCGAGCGTGCCGGCATCGATCGAGGCGCCGTCCTCGATCCGGGGGCCGGCGACGACCTCGATCTGTGCGCGCGCGCGACGCGGTACGCGCATGCGGCCCATACGCGAGTCGCGATGGCTCCACATGCTCGACCACATGCCGCGCAGCGCCATCGGCACCACCGGCACGCGCTGTCCGCGCGCGGCGGCGCGTTCGAGGATGCGTTCGACGCCCGACTTGAACGCGGTGATCTCACCGTCCCGGGTCAGTTTTCCCTCGGGGAAAATACCGACCAGTTCGCCTTCGGCCAGTGCCGCGTCCACCGCATCGAAGGCGCGCTGCATCAGTTCGGGATCCTCTTTCGCGCCGGCGATCGGGATCGCCTTCGCGTGGCGGAAGATCCAGCGCAGCCCCGGCACGTTGAAGATGCGGTAGTACATGACGAAGCGTACCGGCCGCGGAATCGCCGCCGACAGGATCAGCGCATCCATGTAGCTGACGTGGTTGCAGACGATCAGCGCGGGGCCATCGGCCGGCACCGCCGACTCGACATCGCGCGGCCGCAGGCGATACAGCACGCGCACCAGCAGCATGCTGGCGAAGCGCATCAGGAACTCGGGCACGATGGTGAAGATCCACAGCGCGATGAGGCCGTTGGCGATCGCCAACGCCAGGAACACCTGCGGAATGCTCAGCCCCGGCAGCGGGACACGTACGCCGCCAAACGCGAGGCCGTCCATCTGCAGCAGCACGCCGAGGATCGCGGCGGTGACGATGAAGAGCGAGTTCTGGATGTTGAGCCCGGCGATCACGCGCGAGAGTTCGGACTTCGGCGTGCGGCTCTGGATCAGCGCGAACAGCGGCACGACGAAGAAGCCGGTGAACATGCCGATGCCGGTCAGGTCGATGACGATGCGCCAGCCGGCCCGGTTGTCGAGGAACTGCGCGATCGTCAGACCGGTTTCCGGCGGTGCGCCGGGACGTGCGAAATACAGATCCAGCAGGAACGCGGTGATGCCGAACGCGCCGATCGGCACCAGGCCGATCTCGACCGAGCGGCCCGACAGCTTCTCGCACAGCAGCGACCCCACGCCGACGCCGATCGAGAACAGCGCGAGCGCGAAGATGTACAGCGCGGTGTCGTTGGCGACACCGCCCAGGTGCAGTTCGGCGTAGGTCGGCAACTGCGCGGTCAGCACCGTGCCGACGAACCAGAACCACGACACGCCGAGGATCGCGTTGCGCACCGCGAGCTGGCGCTTGGCCAGGCGCATGATCGCGCGCGATTCGGGGATCGGATTCCAGTTGACCTTGAGCTCCGGCGCGCCGGCGTCGACCTTCGGAATCATCCGCGCGACGACGTTGCCCGCCACCGCCAGCACGATCACCGACGCCGCGGCGGCCTCGGGCCCATAGCTGCCGGCGAGCTTGAACACCAGGCCGCCGTAGATCATGCCGGCGAGGATCGAGATCGACGTGCCCATCTCGACCAGACCATTGCCGCCGGTGAGTTCCTCGGGCCGCAGGACCGACGGCAGGATCGAATACTTCACCGGGCCGAACAGCGTGGACTGCGTACCGGTGAGGAACAGCGCGACCAGCAGCACCGGCATGTTCTCGAGCAGGAAGCCCGCCGCCGCGACCGACATGATCACGATCTCCATCGTCGTGGTGATGACGATGAGCTTCTGTTTCTCGACCTTTTCCGCGATCTGCCCGGCGATCGCCGAGAACAGGAAATACGGCAGGATGAAGAGCGCCGGCGCGAGGTTGGTGTAGAGCGTGCGCTCGGCGCCGCTCACGCCGAGGAAGAACAGCAGCGCGATGATCGACTGCCGGTACACGTTGTCATTGAACGCGCCGAGCGCCTGGACGGTGAAGTAGGGCAGGAACCGGCGCTGGCGAAGCAACGCGAACTGGGACTGACCGGACATGCAGGCTCCTCGACGGATGCGCGGAGCCTAGCAGGCTGTCGGGGATGCACAAGACGCTTGCGAGGTACCGGGTCCCGTCATTATTCCCGTCATCCCGGCGAACGCCGGGATCCAGCGACTTCGTCCAGATGAAGCAGAACCGCGGGATGGCCATCCATCGCCCGCAAGCGCAAAGGCACTGGATCCCGGCGTTCGCCGGGATGACGGGTTCGCGGACGCATAGCGTTCCGGGAGCACTGGAGAACCTGCTGCGGAGTCAGACCTTCCGCATCCGCATGTCATTCCGCGAGAACACGAAGCGCTGCCGTTCCCGCAACGGTTCGAGCGCCGCCGGCGCATCGTAGTGCCGCGTCAGCGACGCATTCTCCGGCAGCTCGACGAACTCCACCTCGACCGCATCACCGGCGACATGCACCAGCCCGATGCCATGACGCTGCGTCTGCGCATAGCGGATGGCCGGATTGCCATGTGCGATCACCGTGTCCAGTGCGCCGGCGAGGCGTCGCGTGGCCTGGGCTTGCGCACCATCGCCCACCGCGCTGCGCTCGACGATGCGGCCGATGGTGTCCGACGAGACCGCAGGCGTGGTGAATTCGACGGTGCGCGCACTGTGCTGGGTGGCAAAGCCGGCATGGATGTCACCCGACAGCAGGATCGTGCCGCCGGCGGGGTCGAACACCTCCGACAGCAGACGTGAACGCTCGATCGGAAATCCATCCCAGTGATCGACGTTGAGATAGAAGCGGTGGCGCATCGCTTCGGGTGCGTCGAGCGCGGGACTGGCGAGGTCGAGCACCAGCGAGGTGAACGAGACCGAGCTGGCGACGACCTTGAAGCGTGCGTCGCTGGTCTGCATGCGTGACTGCAGCCACGCCTGCTGGTCCGGTGCGTACGGCGACTGGTCGCCATCGAGCGCGCGCAGGGCCGCCAGCAGGTCGAACGTCGGCTGCACCACCACGTAGCGCGAGCCGAGATCGGCGAAGGCGCTCGTCTTGCCCAGTGCGAGCCAGGGCAGGCCGCGCGGCAGGCCTTCGGCGGGCGGCAAGGGCATCCGTGCATCGGCATCGGCGCTCGCGTTGTAGGCCTCGAGGATCGCGGTGAGCACCGGCAGCGCGATGCCGCTCGCCACTGCGGCATCGGCGTAGCGCGACGCCGATGCAAGGTCGAGGCCGGCCGTCCGCGCGGTCTGCATCGCAGCGGCATGCACGACTGCGCGCAGTGGCGCGGTCGCGGGGCCATCCAGCGGCACATAGGGCAGGAGCGTCGGCAGTACCTGCGCCGGGTCCAGACCGAGTCGCGGCAGGCGTGCGCGCAGCGCGGCCTCGTCGAACGCGAGCGCCCCCGGAAACGCGTCCTCGGGAATCGCATGGTCGGGGCGTGCGCTGCGGTAGTCGGTCACCAGCAGGTCGAGCGCGCGGCCGAAGCGCAGCCCGCGCCAGATCTGCAGGTTCGGGAACAGGTGCTCGCGCGACACCGGCAGTTGCGCCCCATCGGCCAGTTCGAGGTCGACCGGCAGGTACTCGAAGTAGGCCTGCTCGGCATTGCGGCGACGCTCGCGATCGCGCTCGTCGTGCGTGCCGTCGTGGTAGGTGCCCACGTCCTGCCAGCAGTCGTCGGAGAATTCGTGGTCGTCCCACACCGCGACCAGCGGTGCGCGTTCCAGCAGCGCCTGCAACACCTCGTCGGTGCGGAAGGTGCGATGCAACTGGCGATAGTTGTCCAGACTGCGCGCGGCGTAATACGCGCTGACGCCACGTTGCAGTCGGATCGCACCGCCGAGATCGTCGAAGCGGATCGAACGCGCGTCACTCTGCTGCTGGAACTGCGGATCGCCGGCGGTCTCGTAGACGAAATCGCCCAGGTGCAGCACGAAGTCGAGGTCTTCTTCGAGCAGCGGCAGCAGGCTGTTGTACCAGCGCCCGCCGTAGTCCTGGCAGCTCAGGAAGGCGAACTTCACCGGCACGTCGGCATCCGGCGCAGGCGCGGTGCGGGTGCGGCCGTGCGGCGAGGTCCGGGCATCGCTGCCGTCACCTGCGATGAAACGGTAGTGCCAGGTCGTCGCCGGTGACAGGTCTTCGACGCGGACCTTGATGCAGCCGTCGCTGTCGGCGGTCATCGGCAGCACGCGGTCCACGCGCAGGCGTTCGAACGCGGCATCCTCGGCGACCTGCAGGCGCAGCGTGACCGGCGTCGCCGATGCGACGCGTGTCCACAGCAGCACGCGATCGGGGCGCGGATCGCCCGAGGCGACCGACTGCGGAAACAGTGCGCGCGAGACGCGCGCGCCATCGCGTGTCGATGCCGACAGTGGTGGCAGCACGGTCGCCGATGCGGCGACGACGAGGGCGGACAGGAAACGACGACGCGTCAATGCGGGCATGCGGGCTGGCGGTAGCAAACGGAGCGCGCATCGTCGGTGCTGCGCATGACGCTGCCGTTGCGCATCGCGTCACATGGATGTCATCGGCGGATCAAGCGCGCGCAACGCAGGCCACCAATGCTGGGCGTTTACCGTCGACCTGGGAAACCCGCACCATGCCTGTCCGCGTCCATCCGCTCGTGCCTGCATTGCTGGCCGGCATCGCCACACTCGCCGTCACTCCCGTCCAAGCGCAGTCCACGACGGCCTCGCCGCAGGAACTGGACCGGATCACCGTGACCGCGCAGAAACGCGAGCAGCAGGTCCACGACGTGCCGATCGCGATCACCGCGTACTCGGGCGAGTTCCTGGAATCGCTCGGTGTCGACGGCTTCGAGCAACTCGGCCATTACGTGCCGGGCCTGCAGACCCAGGTGCAGAGCCCGAACAATCCCGGCTTCGTGATCCGCGGCATCACCTCCGACAGCGGCGATGCGACCAGCGAACCGCGTGTGTCGGTGTTCCAGGACGGCGTGTCGATCAGCCGTTCGCGCGGCTCGGTGGTCGAGCTGTTCGACATGGAGCGCGTCGAAGTGCTACGCGGCCCGCAGGGCACGCTGTTCGGCCGCGGCGCGCAGATCGGCGCCGTGCACCTGATCCAGAACAAGGCGCGCGACACCTTCGGCGGTGGCTTCCGCGCCGGCTTCGGCAACTTCGGCGAGACCTACTTCACCGGTCACCTCAATACGCCGCTGGTCGACGACACGCTGTACGGCCGCATCGCGGTGTTCCACCAGGCGCGCGACGGGACGATCGACAATCTGTCGGGCGGCGACCTCAACGGCCGTGACACGCAGGCGATCCGCGGTGCGCTGCGCTGGGACCTCGGCGACACGGGTACGCTGGACCTGATCGTCAACCATCAGAAGGACACGCCGCCGGGCACCGCGTTCCGCAGCGGCAACATCCCCACGCGCCAGGGCAGCACCAGTTTCTGGAACAGCCCGGCCGACCTCAATCGCGGCGAGCAGTTGGGTCTGGATCGCACCGTCGACAGCGCGACCCTGCTGGGCGAGTTCCGCCTGAGCGACGACTGGACCCTGTCGAGCATCACCGGCTGGCGCCAGTTCGATTCGACCGAAGAGTTCGACGGCGACGGCTCGCAGGTCGATCTGCTCGAATTCGCAGAAGTGGCCGAAGGTCGTCAGTTCAGCCAGGAAGTCCGCTTCAACTACGATGCCGGCGGCCGCTTCCGCGGCTTCGCCGGCGCGAGCTGGTTCGACGAATCCGGCTCGCAGCGCGTGCCCTTCAGCACCGACGAGCGCAGCCTGTATGCACTGCTGTCGCCGCAGCTGACCGCCGCCACCGGTGGCCTGCTGCCGGTGGTGCCGCTGCTCAATGCCGACGGCACGCCGAACACCAGTGTCTCCGTGATCGACATCCATCCGGCGCTGCAGCAGATGCTGGGGCTGCCCGCGCAGTTGCCGCTGAAGCCGCGTCATACCGAGGCGTACGCGAACTACGGCGATGTGCGCGCGATCGAGGCGTTCGCCGACGGGACGTGGTCGATCACCGACCGTTTCGACCTGACGATGGGCCTGCGCTACACGCGTGAAGAAGTGGGCTCGGGCTACGAGGCGCTGTTCCATGGCACACCGAGCGTGCTCGGCCTGTTCCTGCCCGCGTTCCCGGACAGCGTCGCCTTCCCCAACGCCTTGTTTGCGCCGACCGCAGGACAGCTGCGCGCCGAAGACACGTTCTCGTCGGTCGTCGGTCGCGTCGTCGCCGGCTATCGCGTCAGTGACACGGTCAATGCCTATGCGAGCGTGTCGCGCGGCCGTCGCCCGGACCTGCTGCAGTTCAACGATGGCGTGATGGAACAGGTCGACGCCGAGATCGTCTGGAACTACGAGGCTGGCCTGAAGGGCGAAGCCAACGCGGGCCGTTTCGTCTACGACCTGGCGGCCTACTACTACGACTACAGCAACTTCCAGGCGCAGATCGCCAACCCGAACGGACCGCTGCCGCCGTACATCGCCGCCAACGGCGGCAACGCGCGTGCGGTCGGGTTCGAGGCCGCGCTGATGAACCGCTTCACCGATACGCTCAGTGGCTTCCTCAACTACGGCTGGATCGACGCGAAGTTCAACGCCGTCGACGACAACGGCAATCCGCAGGCGCTGGCCGGCAACCGTTTCCGGCTGACGCCCGAGCAGACCGTCGCCGTCGGTCTCGACTGGCAGCTGCCGTTCGGCAACGGTCATGCGTTCTACCTGCGTCCCAACTACAGCTGGCGTTCGCAGGTGTTCTTCGAGGACGACAACAGCCCGGGTATCGAGCAGGACAGCTACGGCCTGCTGAACCTCAATGCCGGCGTGCGTCTGGCGGGCGGCTGGGACCTGCAGGCCTACGTGCAGAACATCACCGACGAGGACTACCTGATCGACGCTGGCAACACCGGCGCGCAGTTCGGCATTCCGACCTACGTGCCGGGCAATCCGCGCCTGTACGGTGTGCGCGTCGGCTACACGTTCTGATGCAAAGACGCTGGTGCGATCTAGACGGTCGCGCCAGCGTCCTCGCGCACCGCGCGGTAGCGCTGTTCGAGTTCCTGGCGGATCTCGCGGCGCTGGCGGCCCTGTTCGAAGCGACGCAGTTCTTCCGGTGTCTCCGGTTCGCGCGGCGGTACTGGTGTCGAGCGGCCGCTCTCGTCCATCGCCACCATCGTGAAGAAGCAGCTGTTGGTGTGGCGCACCGCGCGGTTGCGGATGTCCTCGGTGATGACCTTGATGCCGACTTCCATCGAGGTGCGGCCGGTGTAGTTCACCGAGGCGAGGAAGGTCACCAGTTCGCCGACATGGATCGGTTCGCGGAACGTCACCTGGTCGACCGACAGCGTCACCACGTAGCGGCCGGCGTAGCGGCTGGCGCAGGCGTAGGCCACTTCGTCGAGATACTTCAGCAGCGTGCCGCCGTGCACGTTGCCGGAGAAGTTCGCCATGTCCGGCGTCATCAGCACGGTCATGCTGAGCTGGGCGTTGCCTGGGATCACGGTGGTGGCCTTGGCGGGAGAAAAGGGATCAGGCGTCGCCGCGTTCGCGTGCGATCGCGCGCCAGCCGATGTCGTGGCGGTGGAACTCGCCCGGCCACGAAATGCCGGCGAGTTCGCCGTAGGCGCGTGTCTGCGCATCGGCGACGGTCTCGCCCAGTGCAGCCACGCACAGCACACGGCCGCCGGCGGTCACGGCCTGGCCGTGCGCGTCGAGTTTCGTGCCGGCATGGAACACCTTGGTGTCGGCCAGCGGCGGCGTGTCCCAGGTGTTGATGACGTCGCCGGTACGCGGCGTGTCGGGATAGTGTTCGGCGGCCATCACCACGCCGAGCGAGGGGCGCGGATCCCACTGCGCCTCGGTCTCATCGAGCGCGCCGTCGATCGCGGCTTCGACCAGATCCAGCAGGTCTGACTGCAGGCGCAGCATCACCGGCTGGGTTTCCGGATCGCCAAAGCGCACGTTGAACTCGATGACCTTCGGCGCGCCGCTCTTGTCGATCATCAGGCCGGCGTAGAGAAAGCCGGTGAACGGCACGCCGTCTTCGATCATGCCGCGCACGGTCGGCTCGACGACCTCGCGCATGACGCGCGCATGCACCTCGGGCGTGACCACCGGCGCGGGCGAATACGCGCCCATGCCGCCGGTGTTGGGGCCGGTGTCGCCATCGCCGACGCGCTTGTGGTCCTGGCTGGTCGCCATCGGCAGCGCGGTCGTGCCGTCGACGATCGAGATGAAGCTCGCTTCCTCGCCGTCGAGGAATTCCTCGATCACCACGCGTGCCCCGGCCGCGCCGAACGCATTGCCCGACAGCATGTCGGTGATCGCGGCCTCGGCCTCTTCCAGCGACATCGCGACGATCACGCCCTTGCCCGCGGCGAGGCCGTCGGCCTTGATGACGATCGGCGCGCCGTGCTGGCGCACGTACTCGATCGCGGTGTCGGCATCGGTGAATACCGAATAGCCCGCGGTCGGAATCGCGTGCCGCGCGAGGAAATCCTTGGCGAAGGCCTTGCTGCCTTCGAGCTGCGCGGCGGCCGCGGTGGGGCCGAAGATGCGCAGGCCGGCCGCGCGGAAACGGTCGACGACACCGGCGACCAGCGGTGCCTCGGGGCCGACGACGGTCACCGCGACGCCTTCGGACTGCGCCAGCGCCAGCAGCGCGTCGAGATCGGTGGCAGCCACATCGACGTTGCGGCAACCGGCTTCTTTCGCGGTGCCCGCGTTGCCCGGCGCGACCAGCACCTCGCCGACCTGCGGCGACTGCGCGAGCTTCCACGCCAGCGCGTGCTCGCGACCGCCGGAACCGATGACGAGGACCTTCTTCATGCGCAACAGACCGGATGCAAAGGGGCCGCCAGTTTACGGCGTCGCAGCGCGCGTGCTGTCCCTGCGGTCCCGATGCAGACGGATCGGTCCTGAGCCGGTTGCTAGACTCGATCGTTTCGCCGCGATGGAGATGTCCCGCCGATGGATCTGGTCCAGCTGATCGAGAATCTCCTGTCGCCCGTCGTCGGTGCCATCAACGGCGTACTGTGGAATTACCTGCTGGTGGGCGTGCTGCCCCTGGTCGGTCTCTGGTTCAGCGTGCGCCTGGGCTTCATCCAGTTCCGGCGTTTTCCGAAGATGATCTCCGGTCTCGTACGCGGTACCGGCGGCGACAACGCGGGTATTTCGCCGCTGCAGTCGCTGTGCACGAGCCTGGCCTCGCGCGTGGGCACCGGCAATCTGGTCGGCGTTGCGATCGCGCTGACCGTCGGCGGTCCGGGTGCGATGTTCTGGATGTGGGTGGTCGCGTTCTTCGGCATGGCAACGGCGTATGTCGAAAGCGCGCTGGCGCAGCTGTACAAGCGCCGCGACACCGTGGGTCATTATCGCGGCGGCCCCGCGCTGTACATGGCCTACGGCCTGCGCAGGCCGTGGCTCGGCGCGATCTTCTCGGTGTGTCTGATCCTGGCCTTCGGTTTCGTGTTCAGCGCGGTGCAGGCGAACTCGATTTCCGAAGCGGTGACCGGCGCCTGGGGCATCCATCCGGGCTGGACCGCGGCGGTGCTCGTGGCACTGTCGGCGCCGGTGATCTTCGGCGGCCTGCGCCGCGTGGCAAAAATGTCGGAGCTGGTCGTGCCGGCGATGGCGCTGGCCTATCTGGCGCTCGCGGTCTGGGTGCTGGTCAGCAACATCACCGAGGTGCCCGCAATGCTGGCATTGATCGTGCGCAGCGCGTTCGGCCTCGACCAGGCCGCCGGTGGCGTGCTCGGCGGTCTCGCAGTCGCGCTGCTCAATGGCGTCAAGCGCGGACTGTTCTCCAACGAGGCCGGCATGGGCAGTGCGCCGAACATCGCAGCCTCGGCCACGCCGGTGCCGCACCATCCGGCCAGCCAGGGTCTGGTGCAGTCGTTCGGCGTGTTCGTCGACACGCTGGTGATCTGCACCGCGACCGCGCTGATGATCCTGCTGTCGGGCGCACTCGACACCGCCGGCGGCGACGGTGCGGTGCTGACGCAGCAGGCGATGGCGGTGCATTTCGGCGACTGGGGACCGACCTTCATCGCGGTGGTGCTGTTCTTCTTCGCCGGCACGTCGATCTTCGGCAACTACGCCTACGCCGAAAGCGCAGTGCATTACCTGCGCGGCGGGCGCATCGCGATCCTGCTGCTGCGGCTGGGCAGCCTGGCGATGGTGGCCTGGGGCGCGTTCGCCAGGCTCGACATCGTCTGGGACACCGCCGATGCCGCGATGGGCATGATGGCGACGGTGAACCTGATTGCGGTGGTGCTGCTGTCGGGGGTTGCGATCAAGCTGACCCGCGACTACGACCGCAAGATCCGCGCCGGCGATGCGTCGCCGCGACTGGATGCGGCGGATTTCCCGGAACTGGGCGACGCGATCGATCGCAGCATCTGGACGGCGGAGAAGACGGTGGCGCCGGTGGCCAAACAGGCTTGAATTGGCTCGGTGGGAGCGCGCTTGCGCGCGAGGGCTTTCATGCGACCGCCCATCGCGCGCAAGCGCGCTCCCACAGAAAGTGCCGGCTCAGTCGCAGCCTTCGCGCTGCAGCGAGGCGGGCACGGTCCAGGTGCCGCTCGCCACATCGAACGGCACCTGGTGCGTGCGCTCGACGCGACGTCCGCAGGCCTCGCCCTGTTCGTGCACGCGCAGCGGCCAGGCCGCCGCACTGGCATCGCGATCATCGATCCCGAGTTCGAACGACAGGTCGTAGGCCGCGTCCTGCCCGCAGTCGTCGCGCTCGGCGCAGCCGGCCATCGCGCCGAGATTGTCGAGACTGCTGCGCAGCGTCGCGGCGATCTTGAAGCCGTCGCCGTCGGGCAGCACGAGACTGCTGTTGCCGATGGTGATCCCCTGGCCGGTGAAGCCGTCTTCGACGACGAAGCCGTACAGGCGTGGCCCGAAGCGGCGCACGGCGACGTCTGCGACATCGCCGGTGCTGCCGAAGCCATCCATGTGCGCGCGTGCAGCGGCGGTGACCGCATCCGCGCCGTCCCGCAACAGGAAGAAATCGATGCGCGCGGTGGTCGCATGCCCGGCGTCGTCGGGCACGCCGCAGACGGCGACGAGTTCGGCCCCTGCGTCCGGCGTGCCGATCGCCTCGCGTGCGCAGACTTCGCGGGAGGCCGCATCGCGGCCGAGTCCGTCGGCGACGGGCGTGCCGGGCCAGTCGCCCGACAACTGTGCAAGCTCGCCGTACTGGCTCACGAGGAACGTGCGGACCGCGCCGCCGTCGAGACCGGTGACGGGCGCGGCGCTGCCGTCCGGCGTGCCGGTCCGCGTGGTGATCGCCTCCGGTGTCGAGGCCGGCATCGTCGCGGCCGCAGGAGGCGCGGGTGCTTCGCCGCAGGCGCCGAGCGCGAGCAGCAGGCATGCGGACAGTGCGCTACGCGACAGCGTCGAGCGGGAATGCAACATCGGCGCATCCTGCGAAGAAGATGCGCCGGACTCTAGCAGCGGCGTCGGCGCGATCCATTCACGCCGACGTGCATGCGCGATGCAGTGCGTCAGTGGCGGAAGTGGCGCACGCCGGTGAACACCATCGCGATGCCGTGTTCGTCGGCGGCGGCGATCGTTTCGCTGTCGCGCATCGAGCCGCCCGGCTGGATGACGGCCTTGATGCCGGCCTCCGCCGCCGCGTCGATGCCGTCGCGGAACGGGAAGAACGCATCCGAGGCCATCACCGAACCCGGCACGACCAGGCCCGCATCCGTCGCCTTGATGCCGGCGATGCGCGCCGAATACACGCGGCTCATCTGCCCGGCGCCGACGCCGATGGTGCGCTGGTCCTTCGCGTAGACGATCGCATTCGACTTCACGAACTTCGCCACCTGCCAGGCGAACAGCAGATCGCGCAACTGACCGCCGCCCGGCGCCAGCTTCGTCACCACTTTCAACTCATCGGCGGTGACTTCACGGATGTCGGCGGTCTGCATCAGCAGGCCCGAGCCGACGCGCTTGACGTCGACGTTGTTCCGGCCATCGCCATGCGGAATGCGCAGCACGCGCACGTTGGCCTTCTTCGTCGCGTAGTCGAGTGCGGCATCGTCGTAATCCGGCGCGATCAGCACCTCGACGAACTGGCGGTCGAGAATGACCTTCGCGGTCGCCGCATCGAGCGTGCGGTTGAACGCGATGATGCCGCCGAAGGCCGAGGTGGGATCGGTGGCGTAGGCGAGTTCGTAGGCATCGCCGCAAGCCGCGCCGACGGCCACGCCGCAGGGGTTCGCATGCTTGACGATCACGCAGGCCGGTGCATCGAACTGGCGCACGCACTCCCACGCCGCATCGGCGTCGGCGATGTTGTTGTACGAAAGTTCTTTGCCCTGCAACTGGGTGAACGTCGCCAGCGTGCCGGGCACCGGATACAGGTCGCGGTAGAACGCGGCCTGCTGGTGCGGGTTCTCGCCGTAGCGCAGGTCCATGACCTTGATGAAGTTGCCATTGCTCTGCGCCGGGAACGCCGCGCGCGCGGCGGCGCCGGCATCGGAAGGTTCGGCGATCGCGGACAGCACGTCGCTGATGCGCGCGTCGTACTGGGCGACGCGGTTGAACGCGGCGACCGACAGCGCGAAGCGCGTCTGCGCCGACAGCATGCCGTCGTGGGCGTCGAGTTCGGCCAGCAGTGCGTCGTACTGCGCCGGATCGGTCGCGACCGCGACATGGGCGAAGTTCTTCGCCGCCGCGCGCAGCATCGCCGGGCCGCCGATGTCGATGTTCTCGACAATGTCGTCGAACTTCGCATCGGGCGCATACGCCACGCGTTCGAAGGGATAGAGATTGAGCACCAGCAGATCGATCGCGTCTATGCCATGTTCGGCCATCACCGCGTCATCGGTGCCGCGGCGCCCGAGCAGGCCGCCATGCACCTTGGGGTGCAGGGTCTTGACCCGGCCGTCCATGATCTCGGGAAAACCGGTCACGTCGCTGACATCGCGCACCGCCAGGCCGGCCTCGCGCAAGGCCTTGGCGGTGCCGCCGGTCGACAGCAGTTCGACATTGCGCGCAGCGAGCGCGCGGGCCAGATCGATCAGGCCGGTCTTGTCGGACACGGACAGCAGGGCGCGGCGGATCGCGGTGGGCGCGCCGGACGGAACGGAGACGGTCATGGAGGTCGACTGCGGGCGAGGGACCCGGAATTATAACGGCCGCACGTCGGCGGCTCAGACCAGTGCGTACTCGCGCAGCTTCTTGCGCAGCGTGGCGCGGTGGATGCCGAGCATTGCCGCCGCGCGGCTCTGGTTGCCTTCGCAGAAGTTCAGCACTTCGACGAACAGTGGAATCTCGAGTTCGCGCAGCGCGACCTCGTAGAGGTTGTCGGTGTCGTTGCCGTTGAGATCGCCGAGGTAGCGCTGGATCGATGTCGCGACGTGTTCGCGCAGGGGCGTGCGCGGTGCTTCGCGCGTGCTGCTGTCGGTACGGTCTGCGTTCAAGTCGACTCTCGGGAAGGCGGCGTCGCGGTCGCAGCCACAGGTCGAGGACGAGGGCTGTGCGGACGGCGGAGCGGCAGGCCAGTCTAGCGCGGGCCCATGGCAGCTGCCAGCGTGATATCAGAGGAAATCGAAGGCGAACGAGACCGCGCGCGCGTCCGGTTCGACGAGCTGCAGACGGACCTGTGCGCTGTCACCGGCGGCCAGGGCCGGCTGGTCCGGCGGGACGTCCAGATACTCGTTTGCGGTGAACACGCGTGAGCCCACCGCGCGCCCGTCGATGTCGGACAGAGTCAGCCGCAGTCGCGGCCACGCCTGCGCCCAGCGCGCATCGTTGCGGAACGTCGCGGTGGCGAACAGTTGTCCCGAGCGCGTGTCATCGGGTCGCACGTCGCGTGCGAGCACGGTCAATGCCGCGGGTTCGCGCCATGGAGGCAGGCTGCAGCGCAGGACATCGCACATGTGTGTGAGCATGGGGCGCCAGCCGGGATCGGTCGCGAGCCGTGCGCGATCCGCCAGCAGCACCTGCAGGCCGAGCAGCAGAACCAGTGCGGTGACGGCGCCGTAGAGCGCGCGCTGTTGCCGGCGCATGCGCGCATCGAGTGTGCCGGGTACACGCCGCGCGAAGCTCGGGGATGCGCCCGTCTGCGCGGGCCTGATTGCCGGCGCCGGAGCGACTGCAGGCGGTGGATCCGTGGACAGCATCTCCACGGGCGTCGCATCGGCTGCAGGCCTGGCGGTGTCATCCACGGGTGGTGTGCCGACGGGCGCTGCGACGGATGCGGATGTTTCGATGGCGTCGACGTCCGTTGCGATCGGCGATGCGGGCGTTTCACGCGGGCGCGCCTCCGGTTGCGCCGGCGGATCGGCTGCCGGGATCGACCGCGCCGTGGGAGCGGGTGAGGGCGCTGCAGGCGATCCGCTTGCAGGCGACGTCGCGGGTGGCGCCGGTGTTTTCAGCAGCGCGGCCACCGACACCTGCGGCGTCGATGCGGGACTGCGCAGCACGCCGCGGCAACGCGGGCAGCGTTCCGGCGGCTGGTCGGTCGCGGGATCGGTGGCGACCAGCGAACCGCAGTGCTTGCAGTTGATGAACATGCGGCTATTGAATCACGCCGCCGCGCTGCCGGATGGTGCGCGTCAGGTCTGCTTGCGCAGGCCGTCGATGCGCACCCAGTCGCCTTCGCGGGTGACCGCCAACTGCTCGAACCACGGCCGGTAGCGACGCAGCAGCTCTTCTTCCTGGCCGTCGAGGATGCCCGACAGCGCGATGCGCCCGCCGATCGCGACGCGCTCGGCCAGCGTTTCGGCCAGCGCGTCGAGCGCGGTGGCGAGGATGTTGGCAACGACCACGGGATACGTGCCCTGAGGCGCCTCGGCCGGCAGGAATACATCGAGCGCGGCGCCGACTTCGTTGCGGTCGGCGTTGTCGCGCGACGCGATCAGCGCCTGTGGGTCGTTGTCGATACCGACTGCGCGCGCGGCGCCGAGCTTGAGCGCGGCCAGCGCGAGGATGCCGCTGCCGCAGCCGTAATCGAGTACTTCGGCGCCGGCGAGCACGCCCTCGGCCGACAGCGCGTCCAGCCACTGCAGACACAACGACGTGGTCGGGTGCGTGCCGGAACCGAAGGCCAGGCCCGGATCGAGCCGGATCACGACGGCCTCGTCGCCGACGGCTTCGGGCAGCTCGGCATTCCACGGCACGATCCAGGTGCGAGTGCCGAACTGCAGCGGCGCGTACTGGTCCATCCAGGCGCGCTCCCAGTCCTGGTCCTCGACCTTGCGGAAGCTCGCGCGACTCCAGTCCAGACCGGCGTCGAATGCCTCCAGCGCCGACAGCACCAGCAGCGCGTCGGTGTCGTCCTCGAACAGTGCGGTCAGCACGATCGCGTGCCACAGCGGCGTTTCGCCGACGCCGGGTTCGAGGATCGCCTGCTCGTCGGTGGTGTCGGCATCGGCGTCGATCATCGTCACGGCCAGCGCGCCGATGTCCTCGAGGGCGTGGGCATAGCGCGGCTGCTCGGCTTCGGTGCAGCGCAGGCTCAGTTCGAGGAAGGGCATCGGGTGATCCGGGTGGGGCAGTGGGGCCGGGCATCTTGGTGCCCCGGTCGGGGCGCGTAAAGAGGCGAACGGCGTGGCGCGGCGCGAGCGGCCTGCGCGGGCGGTTGCGGGATGTGCGCGGGGTCGCGGCACCGGCGGGCATCTGCGCACACTCCGCGTCCTTCCCCGGTGGCGCGGCGGCCTGGACGGCCGCGGTCGGCTAGAATCCGCACCGGACACCGCGCCATCGCCACCGCGAAGGCGCCTGTCGGCCGCCGATCGCGGTGGCCGGATGCCGCAGGATCCATCGTGACCGTTCGAGTATTCACCGTCATCGCACTGTTGGGAGCTCTTCTCGCCGCCGTCGCGATCTGGCGCCCGGTCGTTCCCGGCGCGGGCGTCGGTGACTCCGATGCGGCGTGGAATGCGGACGCGGACCACCGTGGCTTTGCCGATACGTCCGCCCTGTATGTCGCGACCCTGCCTCGAGCGGACCGTGCCGGTGCGTGGCCCGCGGCCGTGACGCGCCCGCTGCACCGTGCCTTCGAGCAGGCCGACGACCTGTTCGCCTTCCGTCAGCAACTGCAGCCGCTGGCCGACGCCGGCGACGCCGACGCGCGCTGGCTGTTGAGCCGGGTCGACGAGTACTGCGCGGGTTTCGCGCGCGATCCTGCCGGTTTCGCGCGCGACAGCGCGTTGATCGACGGCATGCAACTGGACGCGGCGCGCGCGCTGGGCGCGGCCCGTGGCCGCATCGGCACGCGCTGTGGACGCTTCGTGCCCGGCGACGCGCCAACCTTCGTGCAGCTGGTCGCGCAGCGTCAGGACGCAGCCGAGGCCGGCAGCCTGTCCGCCGAGGCCGCGCTGCTGGCAATGGGCGCTCCGCTGCAGGACGACATGGACTACCGGCGCGACCTGGTCGAGCGCGTACAGGCCTCGCGTGATCCCGAGGCCTTCGTCGCGCTGTCGCCGGCGATGGGTGTGGCGGCGAGCGGCGACGTGGCGCTCACCGATGCCGTCGCCGGGACCCAGGCCAGCGAACTGGCCTGGCAGCTCGCCGCCTGCGATCTCGGCCTGGACTGCAGTGCCAACGGCGCGCTGATGACCGAGTACTGCGCCAACGGTGGCATCTGCGCGCGCGATGCGCGGCAGGATTTTTCCGCTTTCGTGCGTGACGCGGCGGTGCCGCGTCAGGGCGCGGAAGAGATCGATCGAATGAAGAAGACCCTGGTCGAGGACGCCCCCGCGCCCCGACAACTGCTCGGAATGGTGACACGATGAAACGCATGCTCCCCCGCAGGCTCCGCTTCTGGCTCTGGGCGACGCTGTTCGTCGGCTACTCGGCGGCCGTCGCCGGCGTGGTCGTCGACGCGATCGGCGACAACTACCGGCGCCTGTCCCAGGTCGCGCAGACCACCACCAGTGCGCCACTCGAGCAGCGCCAGCTCGGCGCCGCGCAGATCGCCGCGCTGTACCGCGCGCAGAGCGCCACGCCGTTCCTCGCGCTGCCGCCGGGCAACACTTTCCGTGTGGTGTGGCCGGACGGATCGACCGAACTGGTGCGCATCGTCAGCCAGTCGAGTCCGCATGGCGCGGTGCCGGTCGACGGCAGCCAGATCGAAGCCGCGCCGCTGCTGGATGGCGCGCAGGCCGAACTGCAGGTGGTGCCGGTCTCGGTTGCACCGCGCCAGGCGGCCAGCGTCGCAGAGTAGGGCGCTTCAGCCAGCGCGCTGTCGCAATGCCCGCGCATGGCGCCGCCGCTCGGCGACGCCGGCCCAGAACATCGCCGAGTGGAACTGCGCGACGCACAGCGCCAGTAGCGTCCAGACGACATCGAGATTGAGATACACGCCGGCCGCGCGGTTCAGCGCGGCCCATTCCGAACGCCGCATCGCCAGACTGCCTTCGCCGAAGATCCGGTGCAGCGCCTGGCCGGTCGACAGCGATTGCCAGTCGCCGTGGCGCAGCAGCCCGGACGCGCCGAGGCCGATGCAGGCGACGATCGCCAGCGCCCACGCGATCGCCAGCCACATCGGCGCACCGCGCAGGGCGCGGGCGCGGGTCGACAGCTGGATTGCACCGGACGTCCAGATCAGCAGGAACAGCACGGACACTTGGAGCAGCGCCATCGACGATTTCCCGCGCGCAGCGGTGGGGCACCACAGGATGACCGGCCCGCCCCGGCTGCGGCCTGAAGCCGCGAGGCGACGGGTATCCTGACGCCCCTGTCGCAGCGGGCGGTCCGCGCGTCACCCGGCCCGCGGGCCATGCGCTCCCGCCCTATCCAGCCCTGCAGAGACGACGACCGGATCCACGCTTCCGTCCTACGACGCGCATGCCGATGCCTGCACGGCGTCGTTGCGTCTGTCCGTCGCCCCGATGATGGACTGGGCCGAAGCCTTATGAAATTCATTTCTTTCAGGCACTTATGGCGCCTGTGATTTGCCATGTTGCAATCAGGTTGTGTCGCCTCTGACTTCGTATGGCCCACCCTTCGTAGAGTGGCCTGAGGGGTGTCGCGTTTGCACTGTCGAGCCCTTCCTTTGATCGGGAGCGGTCTTGTGTTCCTAGTCAGCTCGGTAATGTATTGATATAACATTGCGTTCGCTCGGGTAAAAGGGGCAAATGCGGATGCGAGTGCTCGTGAGGTCGATCTTGGTCGGGTTGGCCGCGATGCCGGCAGTGGGGTGGGCGCAGCAGTCATCCAAGGGGGAGGCACGCGCGACGGACCTGGACAGAGTGGTGGTGACGGCCACCCGCAGCGGCGAGGACCCGCTGCAGACCCCGGCCTCGATCACCACGCAGGACATGGCCGACCTGCGCCTGCGCGGCATGGATTCGCTGGGCGACGAGTTCCGCGGCGTGCCTGGCGTGTTCTTCCGCCGCGAGAGCGAGGAGTACGGCATGGTCAACATCCGCGGCATCACTGGCACCCACGGCAACGACACCTTCCTGGCGCTGCTCGACGGCATTCCCATGGTCAATGCCGACGAGGAAGTGTCGTTGGGCGACATTCCCCATGCGGCGGTCGATCGGATCGAGATCGTGCGCGGGCCGATGTCGACTCTTTACGGGCGCGGCGCGATCGCCGGCGTGATGAACTACGTGCTGAGCGAGCCCACGGAGGACGCCAACCGTTTCGCGCTGGGTGTCGGCAGCGATGGTTTCCGGCGCGTCGAAGGCAGCGTCGAGCGCGTGTTCGATTCCGGCAGCCTGCTCGCCAGCGCGTCCTGGGACCGGAACGATGGCTGGCGCGAGAACAGTGCGCGTGACAGCCGCAACGTCTTCGTCCGTTACCAGCACGACTTCGCCGATGTCGGTCGCCTGTCGCTTTACGGCAGTTGGCTCGATCGCAGCATCGAGACCGGCAGCCTGTTGCCCACGGTCGCAGACGGCACGGTGCTGGAGGTGGCCGGTGGTCGGGAAGCCTTCCTTGGGTATGGTGCACCCCAAGCAGACGTGCGAAGTGTCGTTGCGGCTGTGCGCTGGGAGCAGCGGCTTGGCAATGCCGTGGACTGGACCACCACGCTGACCACTCGCCACTACGACAGCGACTCGCGACTGAACTTCAGGGATGCCTCCGGTTTCGACCCCGACAACAACATCCTAGCGGTCAACGGCTTTTACTCGCCAAACGACAACCGCATCGATTCGCTGGAGACCCAGTTCAGCTGGACTGCTGGGCGCCACGACTTCGTCGCCGGCGCCAGCCACGAGCGCTACCGGGTCGATGAATCGAACTACTGGAGCGGACAGTACGGATTCACCTTCCCCTGCAGCTTCTCATTTTACCTGATCCAGGTCGATTACAGCACCGGTGAAGTGGTCAATGCCGACCATCCGTGCTTTGCACACGACCGGCTGCAAAGCGCGAACACCGCGCGCAGCGAATTCACTGGCGTCTACCTGCAGGACAGGATCACGCTCAGCGACCGGTGGCACCTCACGCTCGGCGCGCGCTACGACACTTTCGACCGCACCGTCGACTTCCACCCGACCGGGGAGTTCAACCCGGGCGGTCGCCTGGAAGGTAGCGAAAGTGCGGTATCGCCGAAGGCAGCGTTGTCATGGAGTTACGGCAACGGGCTGTTGTATGCGTCGTACGGGCTCGGCTTCAATTCCAACTTCGGTCCGCTGTTCGAGTGGGATCCGGACCAGTACGCACGCGAGGAGAAACCGACCACGATTGAGAGCATCGAACTGGGCTGGAAGGGCCGCGTGCTGGACAACCGCCTGCAGTTCGAGACCGCGCTGTTCCACATGGTGCAGAAGAACCGGCGCGTGGTGACCGCCAATCCCGATCCCGAAGGGCCGTCGTCATTGTCGACGACCGGACGCCGCTACAAGAGTCGCGGGTTCGAGGCAGCCCTCTCTTGGCGTGCCGGCGAGGCGACCACGCTTGCCGCCAGTTACACTTGGCTCGACCCGGAATGGGATGACTTCGTGATTGAGACCGGGGATGGGCCGCTCGACCTGTCGGGCATGACGCCTGCCGGTATCCCGTCGCAGATGTTCTCGCTCGACCTGATCCACCGCGTCTCCGACGTCCTGTCGCTACGTGCGGTTTACAACTGGAATGACGACTACCAGGTCAACTACGTCAACACGGTCGAGGCCGGGCGTGTCGGTTTGTTGAACCTCTACGCGACGATCACGCCTTCGTCGCTGCCGCAGTTGAGCTTCGACATCGGCGTGCTCAACGCGCTCGACAAGGAGTACGGCTGGTACTTCGGCAACGAGTTCGACGCGACCACCTATTCGCCCGGTGCCCCGCGCCAGTTCCGCGCAAACCTGCGCTGGGACTTCTGATTGCCCGCTGATCCCACCCAGGGAATTCGATATGCGGGTTCTACTCCCGAGCGGGATTCTTTAAAAGACGCGGCAGCGTACTTCGCGAAGCAGTCACCGAACGGTACACGGTGATTGCGCGCTGCCGCAGCGACTATCCGGTCGGGATGATGTGCCGGTGCCTTGAGGTTT
>Ga0160445_100179_pt1 | contig 51976 bp, 33 predicted proteins | sample HID1972M_E1MG_FD_108215 | JGI IMG/M metagenome (GOLD analysis project Ga0160445, IMG submission 108215) | Enriched pill bug-associated microbial communities from UW Madison campus, WI, USA - HID1972M_E1 MG | ecosystem: Host-associated > Arthropoda: Insects > Digestive system > Unclassified ... | reverse complement strand
GACAGCAAAAATAGTAGGCGGAGACGGAGTTGGTTTACTTGAAGACGGAACGAGAATTTACGGAATTGGTGTAAACGGAATGATTGCCGAAAAAGCTATTGTCGAAAAAGAGCGAATCGTAAAACTACCAGAAAGTATTGATAATGGAGTGGCTGCGGCGCTGCCAAATGCGGTTATGGGTTCGGCTTTGGCGCTGCGTTTCAGGGCAAATTTACAAAAAGGGGAAACCGTTTTGATAAATGGTGCAACAGGCGTTACCGGAAAAGTTGCCGTACAAATTGCCAAACATTATGGTGCAAAAAAAGTAATAGCAACAGGCAGAAACGAACAGTCATTGAAAGAGCTATTATTGTTGGGTGCAGATGAAATTATTTCGCTCAAACAGGACGATGAAGCTTTCGTTTCACAAATAAAAACCATACACAGGCAAAATCAGGTTGATGTGGTGGTTGATTACCTTTGGGGACAAAGTGCAGAATTAATTTTGTCTGCATTGAAAGGCGATGGCGGATTTTCACATCGTACACGCTATGTTACTGTTGGCGGAATGATGGGTGACACTATTACGTTATCCTCTTCCATTTTGCGTGGAACCGACATTCAAATCTCAGGTTCGGGTTTAGGAAGTTGGACACGAGAAGAAATTAAGTTATTAATTACCGAAATACTTCCCGAAATGTTTCAACTTGCTGCTGACGGCAAATTGAAAATTGAAACCGTGAATGTTGATTTGAAGGAAATTGAAAAAGTTTGGGAAATGAATATTGATGGAGGAAAACGTTTGGTTGTTTTAATCTGATAAAAACAGCCGCTAACATCGGGTTTTGTGAAGGATATGGCAAAGCAAAAAGGGTTATGGCGAACCTAGCGGAAAGATGTTTTTACCTATGGCAGATATTGCTAAGCTGGGAGTATAAATCTTAATTTTAGTAAGGATATCTTATTTTGCCTATTCATCATTCCAAAAACGTAACAAATACTGAACGAAGCAAGATTTTTAGGTTTCAAATTAAAATGGTTATATTGATTATCACTAATCCTGAACATCTGTTCTAAAAAGTTAATTTCAACACGTTTATTGCCAACTTATCTCGGTAAATCATAGTACCTATGAATCCGTTTCCAAAATAAGAGCCTCGTCCCAACTTTTTGGAGTGCTATCAAAGTTTAGGTTTTTATCGGCAAAGAAACCTTTATAATCAACATCCTTAACCTGAGCTCTGCTCTGTAAACTAAAGCTCTAGACTAAAATGAAGAATAAAAATCGGCCAATATATTTTTGTAAAGAAAGAATCATTTATTCTTTTGCACCTCCAACATTTTTTCGGCAAAACGCTCACCTAGAATAATGGCAGATGCCCTATCAAAATGGGTATTATCGCCTTTATCAACTAGACCTTCAGAACTAACAATGGCGGTATGTGTAACCAAAGCAGGTAGTTTTACAGTTTGTTTATTAATGTTATCGTATTTGGGGTTATACCTTCCTAACTGGCCAACGATAAAAGGCAAATTTTCATTTCCCACTAAGGTTCTCACTCTTTTAATCAAATCAACAAGTTTTGGCAAATAAACCTCAGCACTTTCTGCATTACTGTCACTCTCGCCTTGGTGCCAAATCACACCTTTAACGGTTCCGTATTTCATGGCTTCTATGATTCTTTTTTCAGCGTCATCCCAAGGATATTTTTTTGTGTTTTTATCGAAGCCTCCAGGTGTCCAGAAATTAATTGATGTACCACCAACGGCAGTTGGAACTAATGCGATGGTTTTACTTTTATACGCAGCCTGCATGGCCAATCCGAAAGATAAGCCCGGTCCTACCGCAGCCACGCTCGGTTTATCAAAATGAATAGGATTTTTTGCCGCAACCCATTTTAAGTCTTTGCTAAACATTAATACATCACTATTTTGAATCATACTATCTTCGAAAATTAATGGTCCACGTCCGGCCATGTTAGATTGTCCCATTAATATATAGATATCTAATTTTTTGTTGGCAATATCTCTTTCTTGCGTAGGCATTCCTTTTTTGCTGGTACAAGAAAATATGCATAGTGTTATAATCACTGTAAAGGTTAATGAAATCTGTGGAAAAAATCGAATCATTTTATAATCTTAATATCGTGGTGAGGTAATGTGTATTCAAAAATGCTAAAACCCATTTATTACTTTTATTAAGCATATACACATTAGGATGTTCTTCTAATTTATATATCTTAGTAATTTCACCTCTACCAGCCGTATTAGATTGTCCGATTAAAAGGTACAGATGAGAATTACTATCAATTTTACTTTGAGAATAACTAAAAAATAAAGCATTAAAAAAAAGAATCTTATTCATATTTTATGAAAGTAAACTATTTCAAATTCAAAACATTTCTTTAGTTTAAATTTTATTTGTTATTTTATATTATTAAAGCAATAAATCATATATATATATAGTAACATCAATAAAATAAGTGTTGCAATAAAAATTAATTTTTATTATACCGGTTTATCTTTTTGAATAGTTCTTTCATTAAGTCAATATTAATGTTTTAAAGAAAAACCGGAACCCGATAATTTGAACATATGTACCTGACAGATGTATCCTATATTTTTTAGTAATAATTTTCAATATTACTAAAATTAGAACAAAATACTGCTATAACTGTGCATGTGCATGGTAAACATGAATCATTCGTCAGGCAAAAAGCATTTTTTTCATACTAATTTGCTAGTCATTATCGAATCCTCTATTACAGTATTTAATAATAAAAAATGTTTAATAAATTCCTTATTCCAATTCTTGTATTAGCCACACAAAGTATAGCTTTCTCACAACAAAAAAATTTAGCACTTGGAAAACCTGTTTCTGCTAATTCAGAAAACTCTTCATATCCAGCTAAAAACGTAGTGGATGGAAGAATTACTAGAGAGTCTAAATGGATGTCTAATAATGTAAAACCACCTCATATTCTTGAATTGGATCTGCAAAAATATTGTAATATTAATCAAATTATTATCTATACAGGAATTCTTGAGGAAGAACGTACATTTGCAGAAACTGCCCAAGCTGCAGGCTTTTGGGCAGCTAAAAATTTTAAACTCCAATATTGGGATGATGTTAATTGGACAGATATTCCAAATTCTGAAGTGCATGAAAACAGACTCACCGCCGTAAAGTTCAATTTCAGTCCAGTTATAAACACTTATAAGTTACGCTTTGTATGTGATGATGGAGAACCAATAAACATCATGGAGGTAGAAGTTTTTGGGATAGAGACTGATCGCCCTGCGCCAATTATTAATACTGCATTGAAGAAAAAGGCTGAACTCAGAACAGATCAGAATGTAAATATTAAGATAGAAAACTGTGTTAATGGTAAAACCATGAAATACGTTGGTTATAATCAAGGTTACTATATGCCTGGTAGCAATGTTTCTGGATGGTTAGAATACTCCAATATAAATAGTTTACGAATTTGGACAACCTTAAATTCTTATGCACCGCTAAAAGCAGTTCAGGTAGACAAGAACATTAATAATGTGAAAGAATTTGACCGTCGTAAAGCTGAGCTAAGAAATAATCCTGAAAACAATAAATATCTGAAATGGGATGTGTTGCTTGCGATTTATAACGATACTGAAAAAACGAGTAACACTAATCCAATGGTTTTAAACTATGTTTTAAAAGAATTAAAACGCTTAAATATTGATCCTATAATTCAAACTGGAAGTACCGATTTTGATGAAACCTGGAGCAATAAATGGCAGCAATGGCAAAGATATTATGCATTAGCTTACTATGCAGCTAAAGAAAGTGATGTAACTATGTTTGCTATGCAAAATGAACCGAATCATCGCAATTCGGGTATGAAACTAGATCAATGGATCAATGGAATGAAAATTGTGTCTGATGCGTTAGGTTCTGCTATTGAAGATGTTAATAAAAAATATGGCAAAAGTTTAAAAGTAAAAATGGTAGGTCCCGTAACAGCAGGAAACAATCCAGAATGGTGGGCAAGAGTAGCTAGATCTATTCGTACCGATTATCACAATAACACCGTCGATAACGATTTAATAAAAATCTTTTCAACACATTCTTATAATTCTCCGGCCGCTGGATATGTTACCAGAGTATCGGATATTCGCAAAATCATTACGGATAACCATCCAAAAGGTAACGCTTTACCAATCGTTTATACAGAAATAGGCAGATGGATGAATTCTTATCTTATCGACAAAGAAGAAACCATGGATTCTCCTTCTCTATTCACGGAATGGGCAGGAATCTACACAGAAAATACAAAAAATGGTGCATATGGCATGTGGGCATTTAAATTTTCAAACACCACTTCAGACGTTTATGATAGAGGAGTAAAATCTGGACATCATTTCACATGGCAGGGACAACGAATTATTGAAGATGCATACAAAAATCTGTTGTTAAATAAAGATGTAAAAACATACAATAACTCATTCGCAAAAATGATTACAGATGGCATAAAAACTAACGATTCTGCTTGGAAATCTGACACAACTTCAATTGAAAAATGGATTGAAATTGATTTAGGACAAACTAAAAATTTAGGAAGTGCAGTTGTTTATAGCGGTTCTGCTGGCGGGACTTATACTAGTCCAGATAGAATAAAAAATTACAAGTTACAATATTGGATTAATAACGCCTGGAAAGACATCCCAGGTACTGTGGAAAAAGACAACAAATATTCTCAAGTATTTCACCTATTTAAACAACCAATCGAAACCAGTAAAATTCGTTTTGTATCAACCGACCTGGGAGTTTTAATCGTCCGAGAAATCAAAGCATTTGCGGCTAATGACGGCCCTGTAATTGGAGAGAAAAATTATGACATATCGGGTATTCAACGTACTGGGGAAGTAGTAAGATTATTCGCTAAAGGCTTTAAAGAGAAGAGGCCGATGTATAAGACAATCATAAACGTTAACGATCAAAATATGGATGCCATAACCTCTTACGATGAAAAGACTGGAAATTATTATATGTGGTTAGTTCAAAGAGGGGAATATAAAGACAATCTTACAATTGATTTGAGCAGTTTACCTGTTTCTTCTGGATCAATAGTAACAGCTGAAAGTGTTGGACCACAAATTTATGGAGAAATTAATGGTATTTATTCTATAAACAATTCAAAAAAAATAAATTTAACACTACATTCCCAAACAGTAACGTTATTAACAATTCCTACGGGAAATTTAAAGAAGCATACTATTAAAGCATCTGCAGATGCCAGTGTTTCTGGCGGCAATAATGCAACTAAAAATTACGGTAAACTTAAAAAATTATATATTTCATTAGACGCATCTAAGTCTGAAAACAATCAAGTAAGCTTTATCAAATTTGATCTTACTGACAAAGATTCTTTAGCTCCTTCCAAGGTACTTTTAAAAATAAATGGTCATAATTCTACTGATACGTCTTTTGTAAGATACCATGTATATGGCATAACATCAACAAATTGGGATGAACAAAAATTGACTTGGCATAACGCTCCTCAGTTAGATAGCAAAGAAGCATTTATTAAAGAGGTTGGCCAAAAAGCTTTTATAGCTGGTGAAATCGCGATGAATGATATCAAAACGGATCATTATCTTGATGTCACTGATCTAATAAAAAACCATGCTGATAAATCAATAACATTTGCTTTGGTAAGAGAAACTAGACAACTAGGTGACGATGAAGATAAAGGAAAAACTATAGTAATCAGTTCAAAAGAAAGTGAGAATGCACCGCAATTAGAAGTCTGGACTAAAATTCCAAATTAGTATTGTCATAGAAACTTCTTTACTTAATTCTTCCACAATTAATGTAGGTTCTGACATATTTGCTTCAATAAACGACATTACTTTCTCTACCAAGATTTCATCCGGAGCAGTTATAGCAAACAAGGTGACTTCTTTACTAAAACGTTCTCTAAGTTTCTTCCTTGATTTCAATAAATTCCAAATCCTTGCTTCAAGCAAAGCCAAGTTAAAAGGTTTTATTATATAATCTTCAACCCCTGTTTCTAATCCCTCAATTTTAATATAAGAGGTGTTCTGGCAGTAAGAAGTATAACTGGAATATGACTGGTACGAATGTCTGATTTAATTTTGCTAAAAAGCTCAATTCCGCTCAAACCAGGCATATTACATCACTAATAGCTATATTAGGTATAACAGAACCTACTTCTTCTCATCCTTCAATGCCATTAGTGGCCACTTGCGCTTCAAAATCTTCCTGGAAATGTGAAGAAATAAATTCAAGCACATCAGAATTGTCTTCAACAATAAGCATGATTTGTTTTCGAAAGTTACGCGTTTCTTTTTTTCTATCCTTCATGCAGCTACCAAACCATTGCACCATCCCTCAAAAACCTGTACCAGTCGAATAGGAGGTTAGCAAACCAACTATCAGCAACGTCCTGATTCTTATAAGAATTGATTAATAGCAATTTATAGCGCAAGGTTCGAACCTAGGTGGGGGCACACGAAACACTGGTTTACCCTTGTCAAAACCTGTAAACAACAAATTCCGATGGTTTTATTCTATCGTAGCAATATCTAGCTCGGGTTTGCATGTTAATTATAATATTTAAATAGTTAATATAAAATCAAAACCGAACTACCTTTTCTTTGTTATTTTAAAATCTCCAATTTTTATAAATTATTATTCTGAAACAATAATTATGGCAAAATATGTTATCTGTTTTTTCTTACTGGTTTTCGTTACAGGCGTATCGGCGCAAGATAATTCTCTTCCTGCAAAAGGTAATAAAGTCTTTGTCGAAAATAAATCTAAGAACGAAAATGCTATTAAAACCCAAAAGGAGCTCGTTTCTAAATTAAAGGAATGGGCATACTGGAATATAGTGGACCGTGAAGCTGATGCCGATTTTAAACTAAATATGGAAACAACCGCATCAAAGGGTATTACAGCAACTTCATGGGGCGGTACATCTTATGTGTTAATCGCAAAGCTCATTGATAAAAATGATGAAGTTCTTTGGGAATCAAACGCATATAAATCAAGTCCGAACGGAACAAACGGTTTTAATTCAAGCAGAGCAGTGGTAAAAAAACTGATGAGAGACCTGAATAAAAAATTCAAAGAATAGCAAAGAAAACTCCTTTTATATTATAATTAGTTAATCTTACTCTTTTAAATGACCATTACCAGTTAGGTCAATTCATTACCAGGCTTTCTATTCCAATCAATCTTTGCAGACAAATACATCATGGTAGCTATGATAATAAACAAACCCACACTTCCAAAAAGCAAAGCAAGATCCTGCAATTGAATGATTACGAAAATAAACCCATAAAAAACAGTCAAATACCGGAAAAGAGTATAGCTGCCTTTTTATTATTGAGCAGAGAAAAAATGAAAAGACCGACAAGCGTGACTGTTGATAACGAAGCAATCAGGTATGCAATATAAAACCCACCTGTTCAGAAAACGATAACAGCAAGGTATAGTAGATGGTCATTGCTGCGCCAATGAATACATACTGAAGCAGATGTACTTTTCTCTTGTTTATTATTTCAGTAAAGAAAAGCGAGATAAATGTTAATAGAATAATAAGGATTGCATATTTAGCAGAACGCATCGTTTTTTGATATTGATCTACTGGCAGAATGAATTTTACACCAAAACTGGCTTCATTATTTTTATAGTGTCTAATGAGCTAATGACAGCATCTTCTTCTATCCATTGTTGGGGAAACGAACGGTTAAAATAAGGCATTTTCCAGGTAGCAGCAAATCCAGCTTTGGTCACGGTCCGCTCTTCCGGCAAGTATCGGCCTGTAAAGCTTGGGTTATTCCAATTTCCATCAACTGTTACCGTGGTGTTCTTTCCCAGATGGGGAAAATTAAGTTCGTTGCTGCCACGCAAATCGAGATCGAAACTGAAATCCAATGCTGTATTTTTGTTCGTGCTTAAATCCGGAAGAATGATCAAATTGTTTGTAAACAATTTCAAGGAAGTGAAATCCGGCTCAACGGTATAATCTGTATCGGCCAGTTTAATTACCGGATTGTTTTTTAATCCTTTTAAATCACTTATACCAATATCAACCGTTGCTTTATCCCATAGAATCATATCCGGGTTGATACCAGATTTTTTCAGTTCAAGCGGACTGAATTTCCCATGAACACTTATTTTGGTGTTATAAACTACCGCATCAAATATTCCCCGATGCAATACCTCTGGTTCGGCCTTGCTCTCGATGCTAAGTGTATCAGGCAGGATATGAATATTGGTTATAATCTCTTTATAGGTACTCTTGCCGTCCACATCTTTTTGACTTACCAACGTTTTGTATGGAATTACCATAACCGGCCCTGCTACTAATTGACTACCAGACCACTTATCGGATATTTCTGAAAGCACCTCCTTCTGCCTGGCCTGGCGTTCCAAAATCAAATCCTGCACCAAGGAGGAAGGAATAAGCAAGAGCAGGGCTAATACCCCAATAAGACCAAGTTTAATTAAAACTGATTCTCTAAACCAGCTGCTTAATTCATTGATAACTGTTTTTTGATTTTCCATTTTTGTTTTGTTGAATACACTTTGAGTTACAAAGTGTATAAATAAAAAAAATATTAAAGCTTCTGCTGTTTAATTAAATTTTCAAGAGCTTCCAGATGCTTTTTAAATGCTTCTCGTCCGGCCTTAGTGGCACTATATTGCGTGTTTGGCTTCCGGCCAATAAAGCTTTTGTTTACCATAATATATTTTTCTTTATCTAATGCTTTTAAATGAGAAGCAAGGTTTCCATCCGTTACTTGCAAAAGTTCCTTCAGAGAGTTAAAATCGTAACTTTCATTAGCCACCAATACGCTCATAATTTGAAGACGTATCCGATTCTCAAAAGCTTTATCAAACTGTTCTAATGACTGATTGTATTTAAAGTGCATGATTGAACCATAAAGTATATGCAATATTCCAAAACCAATTGCCCAGAATATTAATCCCAGTTCGGGAATTAACGCTGCTAGGAGCCCTAAAACAATTTCACATACACCAAGCCATTTTACATCAGTAAAAGTGTATTGGCTTCCTATGATAAGTGCCATTCCATAAAAAAGTAGACTAACTGAAACAATAATTTCATAATATCCCCTGAAAATCAAAATTAAAATAAACAATCCACCAGTGATAAGTGGAATGGAAAGATTCGTCAACAAACGCCGGCTAACTGGATTCCAAAAATTTTCACCTCTTTTTCGCGCCTGATTCTCATCATTATAATTAACTCAGCAAGAATCGGGTTTCATTATGACCCAAGAATTTGGATGTTTTACATCAATATAAAAATAAGTAGTACGTTCAAAAATGACAATTGGTTCTACATGACTCCATATACAATAAGTATATAGTACGTTGTGTCTACGTTATTTTGGCTGTTTTAACGTAGACACAACATAGAAAATACGGTTGCTTAATATTATTGAGTAGGATCAGCTAGTCTACGTTTAAATACTTCTACCTATAAACCTGTTTTTCCTTCAAGCCAGTAACCCTTTGTAAATATTTTGCCTTTGATCTGGTTGTTTTTCAAAACCTTCCGAAAGGTCTGAACTGATTTTACATTTCCTGTCAGGATGAAATTACCTGCCTGCCAATCATGTGTTTTAAATATTGGTAGGCTGCTTAGCAACTCTTCATTTCTGAATAAACCGCTTTTGGCAAATACCGTATAATTTTCCAATCCCAAAAGTTGAGGCACATTTTCATTTGTCTCGTCCAATTCAAAATAAAATTGAAATTGATGCCGGTTATTTTTCAAGAAAGGCAGGAAAGAACAGGCAAGCCCCAGCGAAGTTTCATCACCGAAAATCAATTGCCGGTTAACTTGAGGGTTGTATTGCTTTTGTCCTCTGGGCATACTGATCCGTATTTCATCACCCACATTCAAATTATCTATAAAAAAGCTTCCGGGAGCAGAGCCATGTATATGGAAAATGATTTCCAAAACGCCGTTGTCAATATCACTAAACGAGGCGGTATAATTTCTAAATTCAGTATCATTTACCCGAATGACAACGGCATATCCCAGTTGAAAATTCATACCGGATAAATTTCCCTGAAAACGTATTCTTTTGATATTCTGATTAATGTATTCGGTTTCTATCACTTTCATCAACGGCATTTTGGAAGACATTATACTTTCTATTGCATCGCCTACCCATTTTGTTATTCTTGGCATTTTTATACTATTATTTACAAGCAAAGTAACAGTATATAATTGCAGATAACAATGAAAAAACAGGGTAAGTATTGGACTTATCGAGGTTTTTGTTTCGTTCCTCACACATTCATTCAAGTAAGGTGTGGAAATATTCAGAGCATTGATATAAAAAAAGGAAGCTTGTAATGAAACCTTAATTGAATAAAAAATAAGCGATAATTAAGGTCACGATAATATTAAATCCCTGTGCAATTAAAAAAGCATATAAAGGCCGTTTACTGTTCTGCTTAAAAAGATCCTTAAAATTAGTCTCCAATCCGATACTGGTGAATGCCAGGGCAAACCATAAACCCTGCAAACTTTTCAAACTTCCACTTACATGCGAAACTGTGTCTGCAGAGACTAAGAAAGAGAACAAAAGAGATGCTGCTATAAATCCGATAACAAATTTTGGGAAACGTTCCCAGATTACTTTTAGTGTTGGCTTTTCAGGCCGTTCACCATTTACAGTAGGGGTTTGTGTAAACGTCCAATAAATACTGATAGCGAACGCAGCCAATCCCAATAATACATTTTGGGAAAACTTAACAATGGTACTTATTTTTAACGCTTCTTCTCCTACCAGAGATCCTGATGCCACTACCGCTCCTGTAGTGTCTATACTTCCTCCTAACCAGGCTCCGGTTACTGCCTGGGATAAACCCATATAATGAGCAAGGTAAGGCATTGCGATCATCATGGGAATCGCTGTAATCAATACCATAGAAATAACATAGGACAACTTCTTCGAATCACCGTTGATTGCCCCAGAGGTAGCAATAGCAGCAGAAACCCCGCAAATTGAAACTGCACTGGAAATCATCATGGTAAGCTCACTGTCTATTTTCATTTTCTTACATACCCAGAAAGCAAAATACCATACAGAAAGCACTACGATAAGTGCCTGGATCAAACCAAGGGATCCAGCTTCTAAAATATTGGAAAAAATCACACTAGTACCCAAAAGCACCAAACCTATCTTTACGAAAAGTTCTGTGGAAAGACTATCTTTCAACCATTGAGGTATTTTAAAGAGGTTGCTGATTGATAATCCTATAGCCAGACTGAAAATAACAGCTTCTAAATTCAAAGATTCAATAAACTTGTTTCCCGTAATAAAAAGTGCTAAAAGAGTTAATACGTAAACAACCGTAAAACCCTTTATAAATCCAACCATAGGTTTTGCGGTTAAATAGGCTCCCAAAACAGCTATTAGCAATACAAATATAAACTGGAATAGCATATTTCCAATATTTCCTGATGTGAAAATAATAGTTGAAATATCCTGAAATGAGCTCCATTTAAATACTGGAGTAGGCACTAATACGCCTGCTAACGTAATAAAAATAATTAGTAAGCCTAATATAACAACGGCCCAATCTTCATGGACTGGAAATTTAGATTTTGTTGATGACATTTTCTATGATTAATTTTTATTCTTTTTGATTAGTAAATTCTAAATTACGCCTCTTTGGCCACCGGCCGTTCCTCTTAATTCAAATGTCCTGTTAATATCCCATAGAGGAACCACCGCTATTAGACAGAGCTAACTTAACAGGTTTGTTAACTTTAAAAATGGCAGATTATTTTAAGAATCATAAAATTAATTAATTGTACATAGAATAAAAGGATTAGAAAATTAAAAATATAAATTTATTGGGTAAGGAGATTGTAATTTCTGGAATATCATACAAAATTAAAAAAGCAGCAAAAATTACGAAAAACTGAAATACACCTGATTAACAATATTCTATCTTTTTCTCAGTAACTTAGGCTATCATTAATTCGTTATGATCATGACTTCCAGACGAGAATTTATAAAGAAATCTGTCCTTTTATCAAGCGCTGCCGGTTTATCGACCGTTCTGCCATCATCAATACAAAGAGCTCTCGCCATTAACCCAGATACTCACAGCACCTATTTAGATGCAGAGCATATTGTAATATTGATGCAAGAAAACCGCTCTTTTGACCACTGTTTTGGCACTTTAAAAGGTGTACGCGGTTTCAATGACCCCAGAGCTTTCCGATTGGCTAATGGCAATCCAGTTTGGTTACAAACTGATAAACGTGGAAAAACTTATGCACCGTTTAGACTTAATATCCAAGACACCAAATCAACTTGGATGGGCGACCTCCCCCACTCCAGATCCTCTCAAGTGGATGCTCACAATTATGGACAGCATGATAAATGGCTAATTGCAAGCCATCTATCAGATAAAAGATATTCAGAAATCCCCTTTACTTTAGGGTATTACAATCGAGAAGATATACCATTTAACTACGCCATGGCAGATGCCTTTACTGTCTGCGACCAAAATTTTTCATCTGCCATGACAAGCACCTGGCCCAATAGACATTATATGTGGACAGGCACTATCCGTGAAAAACCACATGATGCAACTTCCCGGGCGCATATCCGCAATGACCTGGATTTTGGTGAAGCAAATTGGCCTACATACCCGGAACGCTTGGAAAAAAATGGGATTTCTTGGCGTATATATCAAAATGATCTTACCTGTGGAGGTGGTTTTACTGGAGAAGAACGTTCCTGGTTGTCAAACTTTATATGTAATACGTTTGAATATTTTTCACAGTATAACGTTAAATTTTCTGCCCGTTATGCTACTAGTCTCCGTGAGCAAATATCCAAAATAACAAACGAAATTAAGAGCCTCAAAGAAAGATTGAAATCCATGAGCAATGCTGATCAGGAATTCCAAAAGAGTCAAAATGCACTAACAAAAAAAGAAGAAGTGTTAACAAAAGCTCAAGCTGAGTTTAAATATTACACCAAAGAAAAATTCAGTCAACTGTCACCTCTCGAAAAGAATTTGTATCAAAAAGCATTTACAACCAATAAAAATGATCCCGATTATCATACCTTAACACCCCTCACCTACACCGACGGAGATACTGAACGGACGGTAAATATTCCCAAAGGTGATGTGTTGTACCAATTTAGACATGATGTAGATCATGGTACCCTACCCACCGTATCATGGTTGGTGTCACCTCAAAAATTCTCAGATCATCCGTCGGCACCATGGTATGGCACATGGATGGTTTCTGAAATATTGGATATTCTTACCAAAAATCCAGACGTTTGGAAAAAAACTATATTTATTCTTACCTATGATGAAAATGACGGGTATTACGATCATATTCCATCATTTATGCCTCCTAACACAAGACAAGCAAATCCTGGTAAATGTTCAGATGGTATAGATGCCAAAGTAGAATATATTCCATTAGAACAAGAACTTCAGTATGGAGTTAACAAAAATGCTGCTCGTGGTTCACAAATTGGCTTAGGCTATCGGGTTCCGATGATTGTTGCCTCCCCATGGAGTCGCGGTGGTCGTGTAAATTCTCAAGTATTTGACCACACTTCCATACTACAATTTTTAGAAGTGTTTTTAAGTCAAAAATATAACAAAGAAGTCAGAGAAGATAATATTAGTACCTGGCGACGAACAATATGCGGTGATCTTACTTCTGTATTTACAAAGTACCAAGAAGAACAAAAAAAGAAAGAATACATTCTAAAACGGGATCCGGTTGTTGAAAAAATCTACAACGCTCAGTTTAAGCAAGAACCTGCAGGCTATAAGGCACTGACATTTCAAGAAGTTGAACAAATAAAGGCAGATACGCTTTCATCTGAATATTTACCACAGCAAGAAAAGGGGGTAAAACCTGCTTGTGCACTTCCTTACCAATTGTATGTAGACGGAAATCGAAGTAGGGATGGTAAAAATATTGAATTACAATTTCAGGCCTCAAACGAAATATTTGGCAACCATTCGGCAGGTTCACCTTTCAATGTATATTCAATTTTGCCATATCAATCCGAACAACAAGCAAACACCTATGAACCTTTCCGTGTTTGGCACTATGCAGTATCAGCAGGCGACACATTGAAAGACCAATGGCCTATAAATGCTTTTAAAGATAACGCCTATCACCTTCGGGTAAATGGTCCCAATGGTTTTTTCAGAGAATTTAAGGGCGATGATACTGATCCTAATATTATAGTGCATTGCGATTACGAACGTTCAAAGGATACTTTGACTGGTCATTTGCTTATACACCTTCAAAATCTAGATGCCAAACAAGAATATAATTTAGAAATCATAGACAACGCCTATCGAAAAAACTGGTCACAATCAGTAGTATTAAAACCAGACGCAAGTGAGTCGATGGTTATCAAACTTGATAAGAGTTTTGGTTGGTATGACATAAGTGTGCAGGTTCGCAATTTTCAAAAATTTGAAAAACAATACGCTGGCCGTGTAGAAACAGGAAAAGAAGGCTTTTCCGATCCACTGATGGGTAGGATTATTTAATAATCAAGTCAAGCCGTGTTTGCTATTTATCACAACAACACTGCATTAAGAAATAATAAGTTCAGATTTAATTTTCTTCTTTTTGGCAGCCTTTTTCTTTCTTCCATACCAAATATAGAAACCTGTTATAGGTAAACTAGCACAGATAAGACTGGAAAAAAAATAAATGATTTTAGTTGTTAAACCTCCAAAAGCACCCACATGCAAAGCAAAATTTGATCGCCTAAGCCACACTGCAAATTCTTCATCTCGCATTTTGCTTTGTGAATTGGGTAAAATATCCAGAGTATATTGATCTACATATAGATCTCTCCAGGATCCTCCATGCATATCTGCACAAAGATAAATAGCATCTGTTCCTTTTGAGGGAAACGATACGATTATCTGTTCAGGGTTATATTCTCCGATCTCATTGATAACCATATGCCATGCCTTATCAACTTGTGAAAGCCCAGTACTCTGTCTGTAATTTGCGGTATCTAAATAGGTTGTATCAGATGCGGCCACTACATATTCTGGAAGTGGACCTCCTCCACTTGCCCAATAAACACCTTTTGAAAACCAGGAAAAACACATGATCAACGCAGTAAGCACCATCAGTAAGACGATGATTAAAGAATAAAAACCCAAAACATTGTGCAGATCATAGTTAACCCGCTTAAATTTCGCTTTCCATTTTATTTGGAAAGCTTTCTTTTTGCCTGATTTATTCCATTTCTTTGGCCACCATAATACAATGCCAGTAATTAACAAAACAAAAAGGATGACCATCGACCATCCTACAATAGGTTCGCCTATTTGTTCAGGCAGCCAGAGATGGAAGTGCCCGTCTTCTATGAAATGGAAAAAATCTTCGTGGTCTACAATGGCAACAATTTCCCCTGTGTAAGGGTTAACATAGATCAATGAATCGGAACCTGTATTAAACGACGCGGTATGCTCTGCGCCATGATACCATACAGAATTGATTTTTTTGTTTGGAACAATTTTTTCAACCGCCCGATATAATTCAGAGGGTGGTAATACAACGCCATCAATTGGCTTTTCTACATGTAGCCATGGAGAACTAAGACTTTTAATTTCTTGTTCAAACACGAGAACACATCCCGTTACACTTAGCACAATAACAATAATGCCGGTTATCAATCCTAACCACAAATGAAGCCAAGCAATTATTTTTTTTATCATTACTGTATCAAGCAGTTTAATTAAGAATTTAAAACTCCTCCAGATTCATTTATTCAGACTCTGAGAGAGTTTTAATATAATTTGTTATGGTTATTAGTTAAGTTTTTGCAGACGGGATAAATCTGAAATTCCTTCCAGTTTCAAACCTTTTTTAACTATAGAAGTAGAAGGATCATATTCATAAACATAAAAACCTTCTTCCGTTTGAGTGGCTATATAAGCCTTTCCATTATCAAACAACACGTTTTCTGAATAACCGCCACCAATACTTTTAGGAATATCAATTCTTTCTTTGGTCTTATTGATTACATCGACAACGTAATAATCAGCAACAAATTTCGAACTATAATCTTGCCAACCTTCGAGCGATGATTTATCTAAAATTTTAACAATGGCTTTCCCATTACCTATACTAAACATTCCTATAGCTTCCTCCTTTGTTTGGTCAGTAAGCTCATACATATAACTTGGATCAATTTCATTAGCTCCTTTATTTACTCGATAGATTACAAAAGAACTTGTTTCTGTAGTTGCCCAAACTGACGGTGAGGTGAGAAAATAAGCCACGTCATTATAAACAAAGGTACCAGGGCTATTTAAGTTATAAGGACTTGGATAAGTAAAGCGCGAATCTGAAGTGACCGTGATATTATTCATTTCAGGATAATCAATCGTAGCCAGATAAGCTTTACCAATCGGAGCATCAGTGTCATTCTCATTTTGTGTATAGCTGATGTATAGCTTATTTCCAACAAATGCTACATTATTTCCCCAGTAATAGTGGTTTTCGACAGGTGCTGGTATAGCAAGGTCACCACTTGCAGTAACTGTCATATTTTCGACGTTGATAATAGCATATTCAAACTGTAAGGATGCTTTCGAACTAAACAAAACAAGGGTTTTGTCATCCTTCCATTTAAAGAAACTAGAATAGCCTGCCCAGCTAATATCCAATGGGATTTTTTTGACAGTCGTATTCATTTTATTATCCGACTGAAATTTTACAAGATTACCTGAACCATTCTCAATTCCGTAATAATAGCCATCCTTAAGTGTAAAAACACCTAAATCCGTTTCAACCCCCTTACCAGCTGTTGTCGCTGTACCTTCAGTTAATGAGCCAACTTGCAGAATATAATTAGCTGCTGGAGTTCCGGAAGTTACGAATAAACTGTAGTTATAGTCTTCTGAACCATTACCAGGTGAATCAGATTTATCTTTTTTACAGGAACTAAATCCTAAAGTAAGGGCAGCTAAACCAAGTAACAGGTATTTTTTATTTCTTTTTAACATGACATTTGTGATTTTTATAATGGTGATTAATTATTATTTGATAAAGTATCTGAGTTTTAAATGAAAGGATCTTCCTGGTTTTTGAAGTCTAAAATTATCGTACGCTAACTCATCCGTTACATTCAAAGACTCTGCAGATATATTGTACTTGCCATTTTCAAAAGAGTAAGAAAGTCCTACATTATGAATTAACTGCGAAGGAATTTTATTTTTCGACTCTTTACTTCCACGGCTTTCCCAATTCATATAAAACCAATGCACATATTGTGTTGACCAATTGAATTGAATTCTTGACCCTTTAGCAAGCAGATCATTTTTGCCTATACCGATGTTTGCATTGCTATAAAACCAAGGTTGATTAGGTATTTTATCTCCGTAGGTTGCATCCTCTATGGTACTGCTAGGTTGATATTTTTGTTTATTTATGGAATTTTGATAATTAGCGTTGATTGAAAAATCCAGCAACTGGCTATAATTATAACGCAATTCGCCTTCCATCCCATTAATTTCAGCCTTACCTACATTTTCATAGTAGGAGAATATGCCACCGGTAGGTATGAAATAAATAAAATCTTTTGCATTTCTATAGAAATAAGAAGCTTCAATATTAAATCTATGCTCATCCCGAGTATAAGCATAGTAAGCACCTAAATTAATATTATCACTAAGCTCGGGTTTCAATTTTGTATTGGATGAGACATTGATGCCATTACCAAACATCTCCTCTCCTTCTTGCAAACGATAGGCGTGTTCGTAGGAAAGCTTTATGCCACTAGTTTCACTTAATTTATATCGCGATGCAAGACCATAACCAAAGTAATTTTTATTCGTACGGGAATCTATTTTAACCCAGCTATTCTCCTTACTATAGAATGTTGCATCACGAACAAACGCATTAAAGTCATAGTACTTAGCAAACAACGTGTTGGTTAATCGTTGATCAAAAAGGTTATTTTGATAGGCAAGCCCTAAAACATTTTTGTCGATTGTGTTGGGGATATCAAAAGAATTATTTTCCGCTATTCCAAGTTCCTCTTTTGCAGTCCTGCCAAAATGATTGAAGGTATAATTCAGGTTCAGGCTATGGTTGGATTTTAACTCGTATCCGAAGTTGGCTCTTACAATAGCTGCCTTATTCTTATAATGATAAAGGGTTTTAATTTGTCCCAATTCACCGGCAACTGTTTCCGCCCTTCCTTTTCCTCCCCAATTATAGCTATTTGAAGCTGTATCAGCTACGATTGACCGGTTAATGGAAAAAGATGTAGTAATATTAGCTTTTAATCCTTTTACAAGAAAATTATCTTTTTTATATTTCAATGATGGCATAAAAAATCGCTCGCGATTATTTAATTGGCCAAAAACTTCATTCTGATTAGCTCCTGTTTGTATCTCCTTATAAAGAGAAGAATACATAAGTCCCAAAGTCAATCGGTCCACCCAGGATTTATCAGTAATACCTACATCTAATTGTCCCATTGTTGAACGGTAATCATCATGAAAACGACGTGCATCCTTTTGCACAATTGTCCCGTTTTCGTTTACTTCAATCGGGGCATCGTATTTAGGATTATTACGCATCAAGTAATCATTGTCAGAATAATTATTAAATCCGCTGAAATTAAATATCAGTCCCGTTTTTTCATCCGTGAACCTTCCGTTAATTGCAGCCCGATTCGTATTGAATGAACCGTAGCTATAACTGGCATCTAAAAACCGTTTTGTATGCTGATCGGTAATGATATTGACAGCACCTCCCAAAGCATCAGCGCCTAATTCAACCGGAACAACACCTTTATATACTTCAATACGTTCAGCAAGGTTAACAGGAATATTATTTAATGACAAGGCCCCGCCGAAGCTTTCCATGGGAATACCGTCTAAAAAGAAACGGACTTGCTTTCCAGAAAGTCCGTTAACAGAGAAATTAAAATCAGACCCAAGCCCTCCTTGCTCCCTGATTTTAACTCCTGTACTTCTATTTAATATTTGATTTAAATCCGCTGTTGTATTAGCGAACTTTTTCATTTCTATTGCATTAACTGTAAACCCAGATTCCCTTATTTCCTGTGCGGTGGTTTTACCAGTAACGGCAACATCATGAAGTTGATTTAAATCTTTTTTCAATAAGAAGTCTACATCAAGCTGCTGGCCTTCTTTTAGGTGAATTTGCTTCGACGACTTGACATAACCTATATTAGAAACAGTTATCAAATAACTGCCTGGTTTTAAATTCCCTAATTTATAATAACCCTTATTGTTAGTTGTAGTACCTATTGATGTTTCCTCAATAATAATCGATGCATCAGAAACTACTTGAGCACTATCTCGTACGTATCCAGAAATAGAAGATAAATTCTGAGCGTATGTTCCCAAAGATAAGAATGAAAGGAAAATTGAGAGGAAAACTGTATCAATCGACATTATTTGCAATATTATTTAAAAATAATTTTATATCTGCTATCACACAACTAAAATGTGCTCGCAAATATAAAACTATTTAGACTTAATATAAATAATGGATTAAAATATTTTAAATTATTTTATGCTCATTGTTACTTCAATTTAAAAAGTAATCAAAAGGTTTATTTAAGTTTAACACTTCCGAAGCACAATTTACCTAATTATATAAAAAAGCCTGATATCATGATTTATGATACAGGCTTTCTAATTACCTATTTAAAAGGCCTTTTTAAAACGTTTTCAGTTTTTAAAGCCTGATATTTAACTTCTTCAGAAGAATCTTTATCATTAATAATTTCCTTACAGGTATCAAATATAAATTGTCTTTGATAAGAAAGGGGGAACCAGCTTAATGCCTCTAATGCGGCAATCCTCAAAATGTCTGAATTGTTATTATCTTTTACTTCTTTAAGAACAGCCGGCACTAATTGATGATAACGGTAGGCACGGAGGGTTGTTATTTCACTGATTCGCTTTTTGTCCTCTTCGTTTTTGTCAGCGATTATTTTTTCAGCTTCAGGTACTTTTGTAACTGAATAATCTACAATATTATCAAGCGCTTTTGCTATATCCACACGATCGTAAATCGCTGGATTTTGACGGATTTGTTTGTCGACTTCTTTTTTAACTAAATCACTATTCATGAAAGGAAGGGTCGTTCTGATTCGATAACCTACTCGTTTTGAATGTGAATCAGACACATAGAGATCTATAATGTCTTTTACAAATTCATCTCCACCATAATCACAAATGTCATATACAGCGCGTCTCCTTAAAAATTCATAGGAATCATTTCTGGCAGCATGCAATACATTTAAGAAATCTTCATTATCAAATTGACGCAGCAAATGGTAGGCCTGTGTTCTCGTACTTTCAAATGGTGAAGAAAAGTAGGTCTGTTTTAATAAAGGTGAAACCTCTTTCTCTGATAATAACCGAGTTAAGTAAACCAAGGCTAAGGCTTGCAAATCCGCATCATTTTCTTTGAGTAGTGACTTCCAATAGCTGACAGATTTAGATTGGGTACCTATCGCATCATTTAATCCAAGCTTATTATTGCTACTAAAGTGAAATGTAGGATCTCCTATGATATGTGTTTCAAGATAAGCCATGTGTTTAAACCAATTCCCAACTCGGACCCCATGTTGCAAAATACCCATTAGCTCGGTAGACCATAAATCTTGGAGTACTCCTACACTATTGGCAACTACGGCAATATTATCTCCTTGAGAAAAAGGATAATAGCCCGCAAGGTAATTATCTAAATGAAATGAACCGGTTAAGCAAGAATTCAAATATGCCACTCTTGCTTTGATATTTCCATTTTTAAGATCACTGATCTGAACATCTAGGTTGTCATTAAAGATAGAATCTGAGTCTATGACAGATTGCTCAAATGCATCATCCATCCATTTATCACTTACTCCAAGTGATTTTTTAAAACCGTCTTTTACCTGTTGCACGTCTCTGCCACTTTCCTTAGCTGAGCGTACTTTTGATCTTAAGTATCGAGCCACATTTTCCATAGATTGCTGAGGACTGCTTACTAAAGGATAACCATTGATTAATTGTAAGGTGGTAGTTCCATGGCCCGTCATAAAAGCAACATCTAAGCCCTCACGTTGAAGTTCTGTCAATAAATGATACTTCATGAAATCGGAATTTCTAAAATTCAGGAACTTAATACTATTTCCCGGATTAAATAGGGAAGGAAACTGACTTTTTATTGTTATGACATCGGCAGCCCAAGAATTTAATGAATTTGTATTATAGCCATGACCCGTAGAAACGACCATTTGATCCAGCGGATTATTCTCTCCCTTTAAACGGACCACTTTAGCTAAATATTGCTTTATAGCGGCTATAGGGTTCTCTCCTTCTTCAATCGGTGGTTTTATTCTTGCGGAATAAATACTCAGTTGAATAAATTGCTGGGATTCGGCAGCTAATGAATAATAGAAATAGTTTGTATGAATTGAATCTTGTTTCAGAAAATTGAATTTTAAATTAAAATCATCATAGAAACGGTCCGAAGGAACAGATGACCGATCCCACCTGATTTTTTGGTTGATCTTGAGTGTAGAAGTCAGGTATTGAGCATCTCTTATCATAGGAATTGGGATGTTTCCAACCAATACCGTTCCTTCTAATTTTTGCTTTTCATGGTAGAAGGTTTCCAAAATCGTCCGTATTTCTTCTGGATTGGACCAATCATGATATACGATATAAGTTCCCAAACCATCTTTCTCAACCGCATTGCGGTAAGCATCAATTTCGGTTTTAGCCTGAGCGTAGGTGTTTTTATCTACGATAATAGCAAAACTAGTAGCTGATTTAACAGAGGGTTTTATAATTGTTTGCGCATAAGTAAGCTGGCCGACAACTAGTCCTATAGTTAGGGTAAACCCATTAATTATTCTTTTTATATTCATTTTATCAAGTATTACTACGGTTAATTTAATTTTTATGCCCTTAATTGTATAGTCCTATGGTAAGCTGAAAACCCTGCCGCGTATCACCCTTGTTAAACCAGTTATTATCTTGCATTGCTGTGTTTATAAATCCATTCGCCCGTATAAAAAGTTGATTTCCAGATTTTTGAAATGGTTTTAGATTATATTGTATATTTAAATCATTATTCCATGATTCAAGAGCATTATATCCATGGATAGGATAAAATATATTATTTGCTACGAAATTGGTAGAAAAATCTTTCTCTGTATAGGAAATTTTATCTTCAATTATAAAATTATAGTTTGACCCTATTCTAAATGAAAGTACATCGCCTTTCTTAAGTTCATATTGCTTATCGAAAGACAAGGAAACATTTATTTTATCAACAATTTCGAAACTCTGAGGAATTGTATAGCGATTGTCGAATCCATCATAGCCTGCTCCAAGCTTTAACCACCAGGTTGGTAAATTATTTGGCCTGCTTTTACTGAAGAAATATTCAAGAGTGGCATCTGATTTCAAAGCCGTATTAAATATTGAGGTATAAATCGTTTCATACTGTTTTGTTTGGCTATTTTGCAGCTGATGGAATTCCCGGTTGTCAAAATCGCGCTGATTCCATTTTAATAAAATATACTGTGAGGTATGCTGACTTTTCCAGGCAAGTGAGGATATTATTCCGTATTCATGGTAACTATGTAGGCCGGCGTTCTTTGGAAAAGTCGTTCCATCAATAACTTCCTCTTCATAATGATGGTAGCTTCCGCCAATCTTCCAGTTTAAATTATGATGTTGATAGGAATAGAAAAGTTCACCTCCATACTTATTCCCTTTATAGGAACGAACAATCGAGTTGGAAGAAACAATGATTGGTGAGCTGGCTTCATATTCACCTAAACCCAAGAGCTTATACATATTATAATTCTGATTCATGTTGATACGTTCAACGCTCAAGTCTTCACGATAAAATTGATAGGCGCCAGTTAAACCTATTGAATGGTTTTTATTGAGTTCATATAAAACACTTGGAGCCAACTCTAATTCATTCGAAGTGTTAAGAGGCCTGGGATCTTTTTGTCGTGCTCCTGTCAACACGTTATAAGACAGACCCATTCCAAGTGTTAATTTGTCTTGAACCAGCTTAGGCGCAGCTACTTTAAGCTTCAGATTATAATTTTGTTTGTGCCAATCCCCTTTTAATGAATCAGCTACCTGATATGGATTACTGCGAAAAGGCTGCGCATGTGATGTTATATCTACAGCAATTTCTTTAAAACTTTTAAAGTCAAAAGCACCATAAAATACCCAATCCTTTAATTTTTCGAAACGTTCAGAACTGAATTGTACACCGTGCTTTGATTCACCCTGATAAAGATGTTTAAACTCACCTTCCTCATAAAAGTACCCTAATTTACTTTCACCCAATAATGGAGTCTCCATAGTATGGAGGAGAGCCGAATTATTATATTGAAGAGATAAAGCCGTGTCTTTAAAAAACGTATAGTCTAAGGCTGGAGATTGAGCATAAGCCAGTCCGCATACGAAAGGAAAGATCAATATTATTGTCGAAATTTTTTTCTTCATTGTTTACAAGCTAGGGTATTACCATCCTTTTGGATTCGGATTATTATTGATTTCAAAATCTTCAGTAGAATTATTTGTATCCATTAATATTTTCCGACCTTCTATTTCCGTTTTAATTTTTCTTCGTACTGATTTTCCATTATAGGTTGCTCCAACTGAAGTTGTACCGCTATCGATTGCCTGAGGAAGACGTTTTTTATCCAATGTTACGGTACTGTTAGCCACGCAATCTACTCCGTCAAGAATGCTTGCCGCAGGTATCTGAATATAGCGCGTTGTACTTGAAACTCCTGGTTCTGTGAAAGTTGGCAAATTTGCAGGATCATGATGTTTAAAGATTATCAAGCCCGTACCGGAAACCCCTAAAAGCCAATCAAACCCTGCCGTGGAAGCCGCATATAGATGAATCATATTTGGCACATCAGCTGCATCTGCATCCCTATCAGAATAAGAATAATAGGTTTCATAATCTGCTATTCCAGCACCCAGATTTACCGGTGAATTAGGGTTTCCTAAAGGATCTGATTTATGATTGATCCCATCTACTGCAATGATAAACGACTCGCCGGGAGCTACCGGATGATTTTTCCCAGAGCCAGGAACCATAAATACATGCTGTAAATAAACATCATCCGAAGTATCTAAAAAACCGAAAATACTTCCAGAAGTTGAATTTGCTTTGGTATTTCCAACACATAAACTATCTGCATATAATGTGTCCGTTGAATTATTATAAACTTCGATATAGGAATCGTAAAAATAGGCTGAAGGTACTCCAGAATAATAATATTCTTTGATAACGAAACCGCCAATGGTTCCACCTTTTAATTTTAAGGTCGTTAACCCTAATTCCGTAATTTTTATTGAAGTCACATTTGCATTAAGATATCCTTCTGAGCGATTTCCTGTAAGAACTTCAGATTCACCTTCAGATAAACTCTTACTTGCGGTGATACTATAAATTCCCGGCAGGATATCTTCACAAGTTACATTTCCATTAACATCTGAAACATAGGTGTATTTTGCACCAGTAATAGTATTCTTCAACTCTATTTTGGCTCCTTCAACTTTTGAGGAACTATAGTTGTCTGGATACACAATATTTATTTGATAACTAACCGTTTCAAATTTATCATACTCCTTACGACAAGACAACAAGCTCAAGCTGATTAGCAAAAGACAGCATATATTGTTTATTTTCATTTATTTTAAAATTTAATGGATAGTTCCGTCCCGAAAAAAAGACTGTTATTTCTTTTGGTATACTCGGTAGGATATCGGGTACTTGCCTCGAGAGGACGGTGATTTATGACATTGTTAGCAAAGAAAGAAAATGCCATACGGTTCGCAAACTCTTTCGTGAGCTTGATATTAAACAACCATAACGGTTTCCAACTCTCAGGCTTAAAATAACCTTCGTTCAGACTTAAATAAATATCTCGATCATCAACAGTTATTTGTGCCTGTTCTTCTTCAGTAAAATATACGATTTCAGGGTCAGCAAAAGATGAAGTAACTGGAATATAACCACTAGGAATACTGTTATAATTAACATATCTATTTTTATCCTTCCAAATCGTTTGTGCAGTTAGCGTGATGATAAAACGAAGTTCCGGAATATTATGTACTGCTCTTAATGTGGTTACAAACCTTTCATTTTGCGTTCCCCGATCCGTTTCGTATACCCCTATGCGCTTTAGAGGCTGATTTGCAACTCTTTGCGTCAGCATATACGGGTCAGAAGAGGTAGAGCGGGTACTTAAGTAAGCACCATTAAATAAAAATGAAGTGCGAATCAGGTCAAAACGTCCAAGATCTAAATCAAACTCAATCCCCTTATTGATAATGTGTCTAGAATTTGCAGGAGAATTATAGCTTACTACAAATAGCGAATCTCGCACTACATCACTTATAACTGGTTTTTCATTGCTCACTGTACTTTCAACAGCATACTGAGGGACCGAAGTAAATTGAATACTGTTCAGGTTATTAGTCATTTCATATCCATTTTTGGTCTCTTCATAGTAGCCTGTCACTGATAGTCGTTGCTTTTCATTTATATTCCAATCCAGTCCGATTTCATTCTTTCGGGTTTTGGCTATCCGAAGGTCTGGATTTTCACTATTAAAAGTCCGGGTAGTCATCAAAGCTAATCGCTCATTGACATTGTCGGTAAAATGATTTAAACTAACAAAATCGAAATAAGCATTTTCCGGATACAAATAGAGTAGTGTAGGAGATTTGGCTGTAACACCATATCCCGCCCTTAGGGTGAAATTGTTAAACAGATCAAAAGATGCGTTGATTCTTGGCGAGAAGACATCTTTTGAATCTCCTGTAAACGGTTGAACGTTATCATAACGTAAACCCACCTGTAAAGCTAAAAGTCGGTCACCAAACCTAGCAGAGATCCGGTCTTGAACATACACCCCCAATTGATTTAAAGCGGGTATATCATTAAATGCACGTTCTCTGAATCCAGAATTGTTAGTGCTTCTTGGAGGTAAATTTTCGTCAAAAGTCTTACCTTCCCCGAAATTAGCATCGAGTTTCCAATCTGCACCAAGTAAAAAATTATGATTGAAAAGACCTGTTCGGGCATAGAAATTATCCGTTAACTTCGCAAAAATAGTTAGCGGCTTGCCATCTATCCACAATTGATTTAGATAACGAGAGGCTAAATAATCTACTTCCATCGTTGTATCTGTTTTTGCAGAGGAAACCGGAGAAATGTCAGCCGTATAATACTGTTGCTGAAAACCTTTTTGGTGAGAAAAGCTTGAGGAAAGATTGTAATTAATGTTTCGGGCTAATTGTTTATTCAGTGTCCATTTTCCTGAAGTAGAAAAACGATAAGAATAATCTTGCGCTTTTCTTACAATCTGGTCGATATCATAGTCGGGGTCAGTTTTGCTTTCATCTAAATTCATTCCAAAAGAGAATGATGTATTGGTATACAAAGGATTGGTCTCACCAAAGGTATTGGTATACTGAAGATTTCCTGTGATCCTTTCAAATGCATTGTATGCGTCTGTTTGTTCATCATTTGCTTTCGTAAAATCTATGTCCGCAAAAAGAGCACCTTTGTTTTCACCCAGATCAAAACCTTTTCCCAACCAAAATTGAGTAAGTTTGGGATTAATTCTTGCCTTTAATTGCGCAGGCTCTTTCCCTGCTTTCGTAGTTACTATCACCGCCCCTGCTGTTAGATCACCATATTCTACAGAAGGAATACCACGAATCACTTCGACCGATTCAATATTATCTGCTGAAATTTGACGCATATCGATTCCAGATCCACTTGAGGTAGAAAAACTTGATAATACGCCGGCCGTAGCTGTATTCATGGCCTGAAGATTAGCATTATTCGAAAGGGGGGCACCATTTATCAAAACGGCCGTGCCCAGAGAACCTGTATTATCTCCTGCATATTGCCGAATGGAAGTTTTATTAACATTATTAAAACTTGGGTTTTCGCTAATAGCGCCAGGTAACAATTGCAGAACTTCACCTAGGTTGGTAGCTTGCATATGTTCTATCGCAGCTCTTGATATTTGTGTGGAAGTAGCCCCATCGCGGGTGTTTTCCTTACCTACGACCACGACATCTTTCAGTGAAATCACATTTTGCTGTAATTCAAAATTTATGTTTTCAGTCTGTCCAGGAATCTTTATCACTTTTTCTACAGTAAGCATACCTAAATGCTGCACTTCAATCGTAAACGTGCCGAAAGGAACTTTTGCCAACAAATATTTTCCTTCCTCATCAGTTTTGGTAAAGATTCCAAGTTCTTTTAACTGAATCGTAGCTTCTGCTAATGGTAAACCAGTACTTAAATCGATTACTTTACCTGAAATTTGCTGTTGCTGCTGGATGAAAAAATAACCTCTGGGAAACATATTTTCACCAAACGCTGATGAGGTGACCGAAAAATTGATGACAAAAAGGGTAGAGAGAATAAAAAACAAAAGCGGTTTATTCATTTAAGAGGGTAGTTGAGAAAATATATTTTTTAAAAAAATCTAAATAATTTTAATAATTCAATGGGTGCTTGTTTTTTATCAGTGAGAATGGCCCATGTCTGAAGGATTGATCATAATATGTGCTTTATAAGTTCCGGCTCCCATTAACCAAGGAATTCCCGGTACCGTAGGTTTATCAGATAAGCCAACAGACTCGGCTGTAGCATAAGGCATATACAATACATACCTACGTTTGGCATCTTTCATTTCCCCCGTTTCTTTGTCCAAAGTTTCTAGATTACCCCAATAACCATAAAGCATGGTCGGAGTTTGTGGAATGGATAGTTTGCCTTCTTTAAACTCAGCTTCACGTATTTCGTCGCGCTGTCTGCGCTTACCCTCTTCAATAAGTTCTCTACCTCTTGATATAAAAGGATCTAAACTTTTAGGATATGCATAAACATATAATAAGGCCTGATTGATATCAGGTGCTTGACAAATCATATCATTAATACCTTCTCTAAGCGTAATAAACTTTCCATCATTGTCATATCCATATACAGTCGCTCCTTCTCTTTGATCTAAGGGTGCTGCTTGTAAAGCAATTTTGATTTGAAGATCTTTTGGCAATATTTCTTTTTTCTGTTGGGCATATAACGAAAGCTGCAAAACAATTAGACATGCGGTAAAAAGTATATTTTTCATTTGAAATGATTGATAGGGTTAATTATATTTGGGCAAATATATAATCTTATTTATAATGATTCTCAATAATTACGAAATAATTTGGTAGTATAATTGTGTATTGCCCGGATTGATCAATATAAGGGTTACCAACAAATGCACATCCATATGTACTGAAATTTGATAAACAATACTAAATGAAAGTGTTATGAATCGTAAAGGATACCACTATTGCTTTAAGTTAAAAAAAACACTATGTTGGCAGCATGAAAACAAAAACACTTGCTATTGTAGGCTGTGGTAAACTTGCCGTGATTATTGCTGACGCGTTAATTGCAGGTTCCCTGCCTGATTACCAAATCATTGCTACCTTTTCACGCACAGTAGAAAAAGCAAAACGTATTTCCGACAAAATTCAGAATTCAGAGCCTGGTTATACCTGCACTACATGTCATACAATTGACGAACTACTTTCGCTTAAACCAGACTATATTGTTGAAGCAGCTTCTCCAGCTTCAATGAGAGAGCTTGCATTGCCTGCTTTAAAAAATGGCTCATCAATAGTTACGCTGTCTATTGGAGCATTTGCTGATACAGATTTTTATGAAGAAGTAAAGAAAACTGCGAGTGAAAATAACACACGTGTGCATCTCGTATCGGGTGCTATTGGAGGCTTTGATGTATTACGTACCGTTTCACTTATGGGCAATTGTACCGCATCCTTTGATACGGAGAAAGGACCGAATTCATTGAAAAACACTTCGGTATATGATGAATCATTACAGACTGAAAAACGGAGGGTTTTTGAGGGGAACGCGCAAGAAGCCATTGACCTCTTCCCCACCAGAGTAAATGTTGCAGTCGCAGCTGCCCTTGCATCTGTCGGACCTGAAAACATGAAAGTATCCATAACCTCCACACCAGGTTTTGTTGGTGATGACCACCGCATAGAAATCAAAAATGAGCAAGTCCATGCAGTGGTCGATATTTACAGCGCAACAGCCCAAATTGCTGGATGGAGTGTTGTTAACACGCTGCGCAATATTACTTCACCGATTGTGTTTTGATATATGCAGTGATATTTGCTAGTACCTTTTCGCTCAGGCGGTCAAACGCCTGACGCGTTCTCCCTACTGAAACTCCCATGCAGCGTACGTGAGGATGATTCAAAAACCGCTCACCTCCAAGTGCACCAACAGTGTCGCAATAGCATACGTTATCTTCCTCTATCCATTTTGCAAAAGGAGCTTCATCCCAGGCCGGGGAAAGCCCTGTATTAAATAATATTTTCCGATTTCCCAATTGTGCAAATTCTTCTTCGTGCAAAAGAACAGTGTTTCTGTTCAGACAGGTAATAACAACTTCACTTTGTGAAAGCAACTCTCTCAAAGGTAAAAAGCGAAATCCCTTTTCATGAGCTTCCGTTTTCTCAGTGCGGGAGAAATAAGCAATGTCGGCGCCCAAAAATTTAAGTGCGTCTGCAACCATACCGCCAGATTTACCAAGCCCAACAATACCCACTTGAAGCCCCGTTATTTCTCTCGCCACGCCATCCCATGGCTTTGCCGGGCTACCGTCGGGATTATGGCCAAACCCATGCAAGCAGCGAACCAGCTCACTGATTACATATTCAACAACACCTTCATCTCCATAATCACGGATCCCTGTAACCGTAATTCCTTGTGAGTTGGCATACAAAATATCAACATTGGCACTTTCGGGTGAATATAAAGAACAGCACATACCAATGTATTTCACATTAGGACATCGTTCGAGCGCATCAGAGCCAAGAGTTGTTGTATAACTCAATAATACAGCATCGGCATCACCTATACGTGATATGATCTCTTCAACATTAGATGGAATATCCGGATACATCACAACTTCTTTTGCAAATGTGTTCAGCTTTTCTTCTGCTGATGGAATTAAACTCAACGGTTCAATTGCAACTAATTTTTTAAACATAGTTTTTTTCTTTTCTTAAGTATAAACCCTCAGTATAAAACAAATTTATAAGAATTGCAAATTAAATGGGTAAAGCTGTTAATTGGTTACTCAAAACATCTTAATATTCCAGACAATGTAGAATGATTATATTGCATTAACATGAAAAAAGCAAAAATCTTTATCAAGAAAAAGGGGTTTGCGTTTTGTAATAATATGTATATATTGCTCCAGTCAAAAGCTATTACCGTTCAATTATAATTGTTATTTATTTTAATCTTTTGAATCAATAAACGAAATGAAAACATCATAAGTGAGACCCACGTAGCACCACTTTCTACCCATAAAAAAACGAACTAAATATTATAAATTCTTTTAATGAAAAATAAACTGTTGATTACATTTTTAATTTTGATGTGTTCATTATTTACTAATGCGCAGCAAAACTATAAGGCACTTTCATGGAACATGAATACCGCATACAACTCCTATCTTCTTCGTACAGTACATCAGCAATTTTCCGATCGTAAAAAAGAGCTTACTGAGGCATTGTCATCAAAGCAAGCAATCAGCCACTATCGTGAAGACCGTAAACTACGTTATAAGAAAATTCTCGGAAGCTTTCCTCCAAAAACTGATCTGAATCCACAAATTACCGGAACTACTAAGCAAAAAGGATTTCGGATTGAACGAGTTATTTATGAAAGTACTCCAGATCGTCACGTTACCGCTAATTTGTATATTCCCGATGGGAAAGGTCCGTTCCCGGTAGCATTATCCCTTTCTGGCCATGGCATGAATGGCAAGGTATCTGATCAAAAAGTGGCAGCGCTTTTCGCTTTGAATGGCATTGCTTGCCTTGCCATAGACCCAATTGGCCAGGGAGAGCGTGTTCAGTTAATAGATAGTGTAGGGAAACCGCTTACCCGAGGTGCTACTACAGAGCATACTTTGTTAAATGCAGGCTCAAACCTTGTAGGATCCAGCCTTGCTGCTTATGAATATTGGGACAATGTTCGCGGAATTGATTACCTAGAAACCCGCAAGGATATTGATAAGGATAAAATAGGATGTATAGGAAGCTCCGGCGGAGGAACACAAACATCCTATCTTATTGCGCTGGATGAAAGAATAAAAGTTGCCACCGTTTGCAGTTACGTTTCCAGAAGAGAACGGGTACTTGAACTCAACGGTCCTTCAGATGGTTGTCAGCACATTCCCGGTGAAGGAAAGGAGCATCTTGAAGTATCCGATTTTCTGCTCATGTTTTCTCCTAAACCATTGCTGATTATGTCAGGATATTATGATTTCGTAGATTATTGGGGAGCGACCCAGACTTACGACGAACTGAAAAAGGTATATAAAATAGTTGGCGAAGAAAACAAGATAAACATGTTCACTATTGAAGGAGGACATGGTATGCCACAACCAAAACGGGAGGCTGCGGTAACTTGGTTTAAAAGCTGGTTACTAAACAATCCTGCTCCCGTAAAAGAAAATGAAAATATTATAATACCAGAAAACGAACTTATCTCCAGTTCTACAGGGGCAGTTATGACTGCTTTTAGTAAAGAAGTTAGCCTTCCTGAATATAACTACTCATTATCTCGGCAATATGCTCCTTTAAGAGCAGAATTCATGAAGCAAACCGATGAAGTTATCACGTCTCAAGTACTGGATTTATTAGGGATCACTTTTCCTGATGAAAAAGTCATTGTTGAAAAAACGGGATCTGCTTCTTTCAGAACTTATGACTTAGATAAATATCAAATTATCCGAAAAGGAGAAATGCCTGTTCCCTGTATAATTTTAAGACCCGAGTCTGCTATAAAACTTTCAGGGAATGTTGTACTTTATTTAAATGAAAATGGAAAAGATGAAATTCTTAATAACGAAAGTACCATATTGAACTACATGAACAGAGGCGATATACTGGTATTAGCAGATCTCAGAGGCTTTGGAGAAACAGCAGATCCTTCTGAATTAAATGACCTCAAATACTGGTCAAAAGAATACAGAAACGCTATGATCAGCCTTCATACAGGCCGATCCATAATGGGGCAACGAGTTATTGATATATTATCATTGATTGATTTCATAAGTATGCAGCCAAATTTGAAAAATAATTCAATAAGTATTTATGCTAATGGGCTATATGGACCTGCGGTAATCCATTCAGCCTTTCTTGATAAAAGGATTAAAAAAACTGAAATTTCAAGATCGTTAAGATCATTTGAACAGATGGTTCAAACTCCAATTCAAACGGATGCATACTCCAATGTACTTTACGGTGTATTAAAATATTATGATTTGAAAGACCTAATTGGAAAGATCGGAAACGATAAAATTAAGTTTATTGATTAAATGTTAAACCTCAAATAATATAAATTTCATTAAATAGTTAACCATCTGTTTTCTTTTGAACTTTCAATAATTAACTCTATAACTTTCATATTATTTATGGCATCCTCCAAATTTACGGGAACATCTGTATTGTCAAGTATAGCTTTTGAAAATGCATCAGCTTGAACACTATACTGGTTAACAGGATCAAAAGTAACTTCCTTACTATCAGCATTTGAATAGATCCAGATCTTACTTATTTTATCTGGCTCAGGATTGAAGGGGATTTCTATCTCTATTCGCGCTTTTTCACCTATTATATTTACACGCTGAAAAGGTGTTAATTGGGTCGAACATGTAAATAAAGACGTTCCAGTAGAAAAATCCATTATGCCGGAAGCGATCCGATCTGTTAATAAATCGGGATCGTATTCAATAATTCCTAAAACTCTTTTTGGCTCTTTATCAAAAAGAAAACGAGATAAGGAAACACAATAGCATCCAATGTCCATCATTCCGCCCCCTCCAACATCTACTTGATTGCGAATATTATTAGGGTCAATATTGTAATATGAAAAGAATGATTGAATAACTTTCAATTCACCAATAACACCATCATCTACCAACTTCTTTACATACTTCCATTGCGGATGAAAGTGATACATAAATGCTTCCATCACTTTTACATCGGGTCTTTTCTGTGATGCCTTTAATAATTCCTTTGCTTCAAAAGAAGAAAGACCAATAGGTTTTTCGCATAAAACATGTTTTCCGGCTTCTATCGCTTTTTTAGCCCATTCCACATGAAGATGATTGGGTAGAGGAATATATACCGCATCAATATCACTAGCCAGCAAATCGTCGTAAGAACTATAAACTTCTCTAATGTTTAATCGAGAAGCTTCCAGTTCTGCCTGGTCTTTGTTCCTGGATGCAATAGCAACTACATCGCAAAATTCACTTGATTGCATCGCCGGAATCGTTTTTTCCCTGCCAATTTTTGCAGTACTCATTATTCCCCATCGAACCTTCTTTAATTCAGCCATAGTAATCTTTTATTAAATTATCTTTATTAATTATAGAGTGGTTACAGCTACTTCAGAACCTTTACGCTCAGCTGAAACATACCCGGCATAAATAGTCGCAATAACATCAGCAGCCAAACTACTATTACTTTCTATTGAATCTCCATAAGCTGCTGATCGATAAAAGGCATCCATTTCATGCTGGTAACCATTGAACCAACCTTCATCAGGAGAAATTGAAGACCAACCTTGTTTTGTTTCTGTTTTTTCAACAATATAAACATCCTTAAAATTTTCTTCATTTGGAGTATAGGCTTGCATAGCGTTATTAGGTCCTATATTACAAATCGTCCTATGATTACTTGTATTTATTTCCAATCTATTATTTACTCCGCCTAATACCAATTCACTGGCAAAAATATCTGCAATGGTTCCATCTTCAAAAACGATATGCAACATAGCAAAGTCTTCTGTATCCTGGTATGTCGTACGTAAATTTCCTTCATCTTTATAAGTAGGCATACGAGTAATGGCATGAGTACGGGAAGAAATTGATTTTGGGCGAATTGGTACTCCGTTACGAACTCTTCCTTCAACATGCTTTAAATAAATAGCAGCAGAAAGTGGATGGCAACCTTTTCCAATCATAGAGCCCCCTCCCGAAAACTTCCACTGTCCATAAGTTAATGAATGTGAACCCGAATGAGATTGTTCACCATGCATCCACAGAATCTGAGCACCAGTTTTTTCTAAAACCTCTCTTTCTTTCTGAATGGCAGGAGCATACACCCAGTTTTCGGCATACATAATATGCCCTTCGCTCTCTTTCTCTGCATTAAGCATTCTTCTCAAACTTTCAAGCGTATGCTCAAGTCCCTTTTCACGAGAAAAAGTATCACCATTAAAATCTTCACTCCCATCACCAAAGTATCCAGTAAGTGGTTTCTCTACGATCACATGTTTATTTTGTTTAAGAGCTTGTATAATTATAGGTTCGTGAGTAACAGGTGGAGTACAAACATGAATCAAATCACAATCTTTTATTAGTTCCTCAAGGTTATCATATGGTTTTATATTTCTGGACTGAGCAAATTCTTCCATATTATTTGCCGTTGGAGAATGCACACCAACTAGTATAACTTTGGCACTAAAAACACGCTGCAATCCTTCAAAATGAAATTTTGCAGCAAATCCCGATCCTACGATTCCAGCACGTATAGTTTTCTTTTCCATAATTAAATTACTTATATTCTTCTTTTATTGCAGTTTTAACTTCTTTCAGAAACGCTGGCACCAAGGTATGAGGATCATAGGCCTGATGTGCTTCTCCTTTTATCTGCAGGGTCTCAATGGGCAGATATCCTCTATAGCCACTCCTATTAATTATTTTCATCAATCGTGGAAGGTCGGTTTCCATAGGGCCTTGAGGACTAAAAACACTGGTTTTAACCTGAAAGTTAACAGCGTAGGGCATTACCTTTTCAATATCTATATACGGATCTTTAGTAAAAAAGCTGCCAATATCTACGATGATACCAAACCATTCTGAATTTACTGCCTTCACTATTTCAATACATTGATCTGCGGTTTGTAAAAAATCTCCATGGTTTTGAATGCCTACGATAACACCTCGCTGCTTACCATACTCAGCACATTCTTTTAAACTTTCGGTCACATATCTTGCTACTTCATTCCTTCTGTTTTCATAAGCTAAAGGGATTTCACCTGCAAAAACCCGTATAACCGGAGCACCTAACTTTACTGCAACGTCAATCCATTCCTTCACCAGCTTAACATCTTCAGTTCTTTTTAAAGAATCTGAATTTGCAAAATGAGTTCTTACTCCGGTTCCACTTATATCTAAGCCTAATTCAAAAGCCCTTCTTTTAAATTCATTAATATCTTTATCACTTGGCACAATAGGATATCCGGGAAAATAATAGCCTGTTACATCTACTGCATCAAAATTATTGTCTGCACAAAAAACAAGCAGTTCAGACAGCGAAATTCCTTTATCTTTGCTTAGTATATTATCGATTAAAAGTTGATTAAATGAATAAGCGTTTAAACTGGTTTTAACATAAGAACCACCATTTCTTTTTATTGCATCTTGGGCAAACAAATTTGAATTTATTAATAAGATTATAAGAAAGAATTTGGTAATTATCATCAGGCTAATATTATTCTTAAAAGCTAAAATCAGGTTCAAGATCATCTCTAATTTTCAATTTATATACTAATTTATAAAATCTTATTAAACTGTTGCATTATCCTGCTGCATATTATCGCTCATGAAAACAATTACCAGAAGAGTTTACTTCTTTCACTATAAAACCTCAATTAATTTCAACTAAATTCTAATAATATTGTTCATAAAGACAAAAGGATTATTACAACAAGTAGAGCATATAGATTATGAATAAAATGTCCTGTCATATTAATCAATTAATTTACCTATATTTAGAATCCTTATACAAAAACATATCATTCATCCGCGCTCAGGCATCCCATTCTTCAAATTTCTATGAAAGTTAAAACCACTTCCGTTTTTGATCTATTGTCACGTATGCGCATTTATTTTCAGGGAGATAGCTCCATTGGAAATTCGCAAAATGAAGAGCCCTTCCGCTCAGATCTTTACAATTCCGATCAAATGGACATCCATGCCAAAGTAGTGGCACGATCGCATAAACTGCTTAAAGGTCACTCTTCCGATAAATTATTGAAAAGATTGGGTGACAATGAAAAAATATTAATGGAGGTGCGAAATCTCCTTGTTGAAAGTATCCGATCCGGACAAACCATAACACCAGGTGCTGAATGGTTGCTCGATAATTTCTACCTAATAGAAGAACAGGTCGTTATAGCAAGAAAGCATTTACCGAAAGGATATAGTGAAGGGTTGCCCTATTTGGCAAACGGAAACTCCGCAGGTATGCCACGAGTTTATGATATCGTTCTAGAAATCATATCTCATAGTGATGGACGGGTAGATGTTAGAAGCTTAAGTGGTTTCATTTCTGCTTATCAAACCGAAAAAGTATTAACTCTTGGAGAATTATGGGCAATCCCCATTATGCTCAGACTCGCTGTTATTGAAAATCTGCGCAGAGTTTCGGAACGGATCGCACTGGATATGATTGATAATAATCTGGCCGATTACTGGGCAGAAAAAATGATGACAACCGTTAAGGAAGAACCAGCCAACTTAGTTCTGACAATTGCGGATATGGCGCGTTCAAAACCAGTCTTGGGTAGCCCTTTCGTTGCCGGTTTCACACGTAAGCTTCAAGGTAAAGGACCAGCATTAGCATTACCTCTTAATTGGATGGAAACGCAATTATCAGGAATGGGCGTTGCAAGTAATGATCTGGTATGGCAGGAAAACCAAAAACAAGCAGCCGATCAGGTTTCAGTTAGAAATAGCATTGGAACATTGAGATCTATCGGAGCAACAGACTGGCGGGAATTTGTTGAAACGCTCAGCAGTGTTGAACAGATATTGCGACAAGATTTTACCGGCACTTATCCTCAAATGGATTTTTCTACCCGTGACCGGTATAGGCATGTGGTTGAAGCGATTGCCAAAGCTAGCCCATTATCCGAATCAGAGGTAGCACAAAAAGCTCTTGATTTGGCAGGAAAGCAGCCCCTTTCACATGATAAATTTGAAAGAAATGAACATGTGGGTTATTACCTAATTGATAAAGGGCTAAAACAAACGGAGAAGGTTTCAAAAATGCGCTATACTTTAAAGCAAAGTTTAACGCGATTTATGGAGGGCAGACCGGTTTTTATCTACCTTTTCTCCATTACATGTTTAACATTGCTGGGCGCAGCGGCTATGTTTTTATTGGCGTATCGCTATGGTACCTTTAGCTGGGAACTTCTAACATTAGTTGCTCTTTTATCCATAGCAGGATCTGTTCAATTGGCTATTTCCTTTGTTAATTGGTTAGCAACGATCTGGGTAAGTCCAAACCTTCTTCCCCGAATGGATTTTTCAAGAGGAATTCCAACCGAATATCGAACACTGATAGCTGTGCCAACCATGCTTTCCAGTAGAAATGATATCGAAGAACTAGTTGAAGCACTTGAAGTTCGTTTTCTGGCAAACCGGGAAACTAATCTGCATTATGCATTATTAACTGATTACTTAGATTCAGATACAGAAGTTATGCCTAATGATAAGGCGCTATTGGAATTTGTCAGCGATAGAATTAAAGAATTAAATAAAAAGTATAATCAGCCGGAAGAACCCGATATTTTCTTTCTTTTCCATCGCCCAAGAACATGGAATGCAAAAGAGAAGAAATGGATGGGATATGAACGTAAAAGAGGAAAATTATCTACATTAAACGCATTATTACGAAGCCGGGGTCAAAAAGACTTTTCTCATATAGTCGGAAATTACCAAGTGCTAACGAATGTAAAGTATGTTATTACACTCGATTCTGACACACAACTTCCGAGAGAAGCTGCCTGGAAGTTTATAGCATCTATGGCGCATCCGCTTAATCAAGCTGTATATGATCCAGAGAAAAAACGAGTAACAGAAGGATATGGAATCCTGCAACCTAGGGTTGCATCCGACTTTCCAAAGGATGCTACCTCCTTATATTCACGTATGCAGGGAGATGTTAAAGGGATAGACCCTTATACCCGGGCTTCCTCAGATGTATACCAGGATATTTTTGGTGAAGGTTCTTTTATTGGTAAAGGAATTTATGACGTCGATATTTTTGAACAAGCCGTCGGACACGTTTTCCAGGAGAACCGCATTCTAAGTCACGATTTACTGGAAGGCTGCTATACCCGATCAGGTTTATTGAGCGATGTAATTTTATATGAACAAAATCCTTCGAAATATGAAACTGATATTAAACGTCATCATCGTTGGATAAGAGGAGACTGGCAAATTGGTGCTTGGATGATGCCTTTCGTAACAGGACTCGATGGTCGTTTCCATCAAAATAAGCTCTCAGTTTTATCACGATGGAAAATATTTGACAATTTACGGAGAAGCCTATTGCCTATTTCATTATTGCTAATTCTATTACTTGGTTGGTCTATTTTACCTTATCCCTGGTTTTGGACATTCGCGGTGACAATTATTATCTTATTGCCAGTAATGGCTGCAGTGGCTCTACGACTGATTCGCCGACCCGAAGACCTCGATTTAAAAGCACATGTTACTGATATAGGTATTTCAATACGAGATATATTGCTCCGGTTTATGTTTGGAATGGCTGTTTTACCCTATGAAGCTTACCGTTATACAGATGCAATTATACGCACGAACTGGCGTATGATTGTTACTAAGAGAAAACTATTAGAATGGACACCTTCTGCTGTTGCATCTCATAATACCAGGAATGACATCTGGTCAAATTATAGAGCAATGTGGATAAGCCCCCTATTAGCCTTAGTTTGTACTTGCCTATTTCTTCATACCAATCACCCGGCATTTTTTGTAGCTTCACCCATACTTATACTCTGGTTTATTTCCCCTGCAATCGCATGGCGCCTTAGTATTCCTGAAAAAGAAGAAAGTTCTGAGTTAAATGAAGATCAAAGCGTCTTTCTCCATAAATCCGCCCGCAAAACCTGGTCTTTCTTTCGACAATTTGTGAGTGAAGAAGAAAACTGGTTACCACCTGATAATTTTCAAGAGCATCCGGAACCTGTTGTTGCCCATCGTACTTCACCAACGAACATAGGGTTGGCTTTATTAGCCAATTTAACTGCTCACGACTTTGGTTATATATCAGCCGGCGAATTGGTTTCCAGGTGTAATAATACCATGCAAACACTTTTTAAAATGGACCGCTATAAAGGCCATTTTTATAACTGGTATGACACTCAAACTTTATTGACACTGCAGCCCCGGTATATATCAACTGTTGATAGTGGCAATCTCTTAGGTCATTTATTAACCTTGCGTCAAGGCCTCCTGTCACTTCAAAATCAACCCATATTTAACCCACGCAGTTTTGAAGGAATCAAAACTACAGTTGAAATTATCCAAGATTTATCAAAAGGCCAAAAAAATGAAATAGCTGAAAAAATCCTGACCTTGTTGAATAGTGCCATTCAAGAGAAAAGCCATTCGTTAAGTACTATAAAAAAGCATATCGATGAACTGATCATTTTCAGTAACGAATTATCGCTTTGGGAAGAAGATAATGAAACAGATCTAACTAAATGGACAATCAAATTATCACAACAACTAGCAGGTATTCGAGATGATTTATCAAGGCAAATCCCTTGGTTAGACCTACTACCCGTTCCTGAACAATTTATTCAACTTGCTTTAATGGACTACAACCTTTCCCTTGCATCTATGCGGGACATGTCTGATGAGTTCTTGCAATATATTAATCATTACAAACAACAGGACAATAACAGTGAAGAAAAAGAATGGTTAAACAGCATATACAATTCCCTTGAAAAAGGCAGTAGTTTAGCAGCTGCAAGAATAATTTTCATAGAGCAACTGGCAGAACAATGCGAACAATTAAGTATCGTAGAATATGACTTTCTGTTTGATAAATCAACCAGTCTCTTAAGAATAGGCTTTAATGTTGATGAGCAAAGAAAAGATGATAGCTATTATGATATGTTGGCCTCTGAATCCAGATTGGGTATTTTTGTAGCGATAGCACAAGGAAAAATCCCACAGGAAAGCTGGTTCTCACTCGGCCGTTTATTAACAAATTCAACTGGAGGCCCTATATTATTATCCTGGAGCGGATCCATGTTTGAATACCTTATGCCCGAATTAATAATGCCATCTTATGAAAATACGCTCCTATATCAAACCAATATAGCAACTGTAAAACGGCAAATTGAATATGCCAAGAAACGCGGGGTACCATGGGGCATTTCAGAGTCGGGATATAATAGTGTAGATGTTAATTTAAATTATCAATATCATGCGTTTGGCGTACCCGGCCTAGGTCTGAAACGAGGATTGGAAGAAGATCTTGTTATAGCGCCCTATGCTTCCATGCTGGCGTTAATGGTATCACCCGGAAAAGCATGTGCAAATTTACAATTGCTAGCGCTTGAAGGCTTTGAAGGTGAATATGGCTTTTATGAAGCCATTGACTATACTACTGCCCGCCTTCCAAGAAACAAAAACTATGCAATCGTAAATTCCTATATGGCTCACCATCAAGGAATGAGCTTCCTTTCATTAGCTTATGTCTTATTGAATAAACCGATGCAACAACGGTTTGTATCAGAGCGACGCTTTAAAGCAACCTTATTATTGCTACAGGAACGTATCCCTAGAACCTCTATTTTCTATGCCCATACTGCTGATATTAGCGAAATCCACACAACTGGAACTGACATACAAGTAAGGAATATCAAAACACCTAATAGCCCAATGCCTGAACTTCAGTTATTAAGCAATGGGCATTATCAAGTTATGGTAACTAATTCAGGTGGAGGCTATAGTCGTTGGAAAGATTTAGCGGTAACCCGTTGGCGAGAAGATGTTACCAAAGATGACTATGGTATATTTTGTTATATTAAAGACGTTAACAGTGGTAAATTCTGGTCGAATACACATCATCCAACTATGCATCCTGCCACGAATTATGAAGCTATCTTTTCTCAAGGGCATGTTGAATTTCATAGGCAAGATTATGGAATAGACACAAAAACTGAAATTGTAGTTTCCCCGGAGGATGATACAGAAATGCGAAGGATCAGAATCACAAATAGAACGCAATCTGTAAAAGTTTTAGAAGTTACCAGTTATTCAGAAATAGTAATGGCAAGCCAGGCTTCTGATGAGGCACATCCTGCATTCAGCAATCTTTTTGTTCAAACGGAAATATTACCAGAATATAACGCAATTTTCAGCACACGCCGGCCGCGATCAGAAAATGAAGCTCCTCCGCATTTATTCCATCTGATGGACATTCACGGCGCTGCGGTTGAAGATATTTCTTATGAAACCGATAGAATGCAGTTTATTGGCCGAGGGAAAACTCTGGCACATCCACGGGCTATGGATGATGATGTTCTTTCAGGAAAGCAAGGGTCTGTCCTAGATCCCATCATGTCTATCCGTTATCGCATTGTCATAAGGCCTAATCAAATGGCAACTATCGATCTGATTTTTGGAATTAGCGAAACCAAAGCAAGCTGTGAGGCACTGATGCATAAATATAGGGACCGAAATCTTAAAAGGCGTGCATTTGAACTTTCTTGGACACACAGTCAGGTTCTATTGCGTCAAATCAATGCAACTGAAGCAGACGCTCAATTATTTGGAAGATTAGCAGCTTCTATTATTTATGCAAATCCTAACCTACGCGCGAGCACGACAGTGATTAACAGTAATTTCAGAGGTCAATCAGGCCTTTGGAGTCATTCTGTTTCCGGAGATCTGCCAATCGTTTTATTACAGATATTCGACCCCGAAAGTTTGGAGCTCGTTACCCAAATGATTAAAGCACATACCTACTGGCAATTAAAGGGATTAGCAGTCGACCTTGTCATTTGGAATGAAGATCATGGATCTTACCGTCACGTTTTACAAGATCAGATCCTTGGAATGATTACTGCAGGTAACAGTTTAACACATAATATACCGGGTAATATTTTTGTAAAATCAGCTGATCAAATATCCTCAGAAGACCGTGTCCTTTTTGAAAGCGTTGCTAAAATAATTATTCGGGATAATAAAGGCACGTTGTCTGAACAGATAAACAGCCAGTATACAGAAAAGGGCTTGCCGCCATTATTGGAGCTAAATCCAATTATTCCTTCTGAAACAGACCATCAACTAGTTTGGCCAGATGATCTTTTATTTGATAATGGAATAGGTGGCTTTTCTCCAGATGGTAAAGAATATAAAATCCTAACAGATAACAATGGAACTACTCCTGCTCCTTGGGTAAATGTAATTGCCAACCCTAATTTAGGAACTGTAGTTTCCGAAAGTGGCTCTGCTTATACATGGGCTGTTAATGCGCATGAGTACCGAATTACACCTTGGAGCAATGACCCGGTAAGTGACAGTGGAGGTGAAGCCTTTTATTTACGCGATGAGGAAACTGGTAGATTCTGGTCCCCATCTCCTTTCCCAGCTGGAGGTAAAACACCGTATATTACTACCCATGGTTTTGGTTATAGCAAATATGAGCATATAGAAGATGGCGTTTTTTCAGAGATGTGCGTCTTTGTAGATAAGGAATCGCCAATTAAATTTATTGTCCTTAAAGTAAAGAATCAATCAGGCCGGTCGCGTAAGTTTTCTGCAATCGGTTATTTAGAAATTATATTAGGCGATGTGCGTTCCAAAACCAATATGAATATTTTATCGGAACACGATATCCAAAGTGGAGCTTTACTATTTCGAAATAGATATAATTCTGCATTTGCAGAACGTGTAGCTTTCTTTAAAGTAAATGGAGGAACTAATTTCAGTTTCACGGCCGACCGAATAGAATTTATTGGCAGAAACAGAAACTTGGTGAACCCCCAGGCGCTTAATCGGAAAAAACTTTCTGGTAGAATTGGTGCTGGTATGGACACCTGTGCGGCATTGCAGGTAAGGTTCGATTTGCTGGATGGAGCTGAGAAGGAAATTATATTTCAAATTGGCAATGAATCAAATGCACAGGCTGCAAATAATCTAATTCAAAGATTTGCAGATCAGGATATTGTGATGGAATCCTTGCAAAAAGTTAATGCCTATTGGGAAGAGACACTAGGTGCAGTTCAAGTAACTACCCCAGATAAATCCTTAAATATATTAGCAAATGGTTGGCTAACTTACCAGACCATTGCATCCAGACTATTTGCCCGTAGTGGTTTTTATCAATCAGGCGGTGCATTCGGTTTCAGGGATCAACTTCAAGATGTTCTTTCATTATTACACACTACACCAGAACTTGCTCGTGAACAAATACTTTTAAACGCATCGAGGCAGTTTACAGAAGGCGACGTTCAACATTGGTGGCATCCGCCGGAAGGAAGAGGTGTTCGTACGCATTGCTCCGATGATTTACTTTGGTTACCTTTCGCAGTTTCCAGGTATATGGAAACTACAGGCGATACTGAAATATTAAAAGTATCGCTCGGATTTTTAGAGAGCAGACTTCTGCATGAAGGGGAAGACTCATTATATGACCTACCGGTTAGTGGAAATGTGAACGGCGATTTATATGAACACTGCGTTCGTAGCATAAAACATAGTCTAAAATTTGGTAAGCATGGCTTACCATTTATGGGCTCTGGTGATTGGAATGATGGAATGGACCTTGTAGGCAATAAAGGTTTAGGAGAAAGCGTATGGCTTGCATTCTTTCTCTATGACGTACTTATACATTTTACCAGCGTTGCAGAAGCATACGGAGATGCTGTTTTTGCACAAACTTGCAAAAAAGAAGCTGCCACTCTTCAATCTAACATAGAGGCTTCTGCCTGGGACGGTGAATGGTATAAGCGTGCATGGTTTGATAATGGCACGCCGCTAGGCTCTAAGGAAAATACAGATTGTAGCATTGACGCTATCTCTCAAAGTTGGGCAGTATTATCTACCGCCGCTCCTACCAAAAGAAAACTTACTGCGATGGCTTCTTTGGATAAACGATTAGTTAAAAGAGATATGAAGCTTATTCAATTGCTTGATCCACCTTTTGATAAATCTGATCTCAACCCAGGTTATATCAAAGGCTATGTGCCAGGTGTTCGGGAAAATGGTGGCCAATATTCTCATGCTGCAATCTGGACGCTAATGGCTTTTGCGGCTATCGGTGAGAGAGAGAAGGTATATGAATTGTTCAGCATGATTCAACCTATAAACCATTCTTTAGATGCAGCGGCTTCACAAATCTATAAAGTAGAGCCCTATGTAATGGTAGCTGATGTCTATGCAAATGAGTCGCATAGAGGAAGGGGTGGCTGGACCTGGTATACGGGATCTGCAGGCTGGATGTATCAGTTTATCATAGGTTCACTTATAGGAATTGAATTGCAAGTAGATAAATTAAAATTCAAACCTTGCTTTCCTACAGATTGGCCATCGATATCTATTGTATATCGTTATAAAAGCTCAATTTACAAAATTACCATTTACCAAAAAGAGAATAGCGACGAATCTTGGTGGAAAATTGGTGATACTCAAGGCAAAGGAGACAAAATTCTACTTGTTGACGATGGTATAGAACACGAAGCAGAGGTGCATATTGCTATTTAAGGTTTTAAAATAACCTTAACACAATCATCCTCTTTTTCATCAAATATTTTATAAGCATGGGTTACTTCGCTTAAGGGCAAATTGTGAGTGATAATATCATCTAAAACAACTTTTTCTTCTTTTACCAAATCAATCAAATGATCGATGTAATTTAATACAGGGGCTTGCCCCTGTTTAATAGTTAACCCCTTATCAAACATACGATATAAGGGGAAATTGTCATATGGACTACCGTAAACTCCCATAATGGATACCGTTCCGCTTCTTCTTACTGCTTTAAAGCACATATCCAGTACTTTCATACTTCCTTTCTCAAAATTTATAGTAGCCTTAAACCTGTCAAATAGATTCCGTTCCGGTTCAAACCCTACTGCATCTACACAAACGTCTGCTCCACGCCCACCAGTCATTTCCCGTATTGCTTCAACTACATCTACAGTATGCGGATTTAGCGTTTCTACTTTGTTTACAGACCGAGCCTTCTCTAAACGATAATCAAGCGGATCAATTGCTATAACGCGGCTTGCGCCTTTCAGCCATGCTGCTTTTTGAGCCATTAGCCCAACCGGTCCAGAACCAAAAATAGCAACAACTTCACCACCTTTCAATTGTGCCCAATCTATGGCTGTCCAACCCGTAGGAAAGATATCCGTTAAAAAAAGTGCCTGCTCATCAGTTAGGTTATCAGGAACAATTCTCGGACTGATATCTGCATAAGGTACACGAACATACTCAGCTTGTCCGCCAGAATAACCTCCATAAAGATCCGTATAACCAAATAAGGCTGCGCCTTTCTGATCCATCATATCACCATCTGGTCCATAATGTTTATAGTTTGAGTTCTCACAACTTGGGGAAGCTCCATGATTACAAAAGAAGCAATGTCCGCACGCAATTGGAAAAGGTACAACTACACGATCACCCGGCTTTAAATTTTTTACGGAAGGGCCTACCTCTTCTACAATTCCCATAAATTCATGCCCCATAATCATATCGGTAGGTTGCGGAACAGCACCACTTAAAATGTGAAGGTCTGATCCGCAAATTGCTGTTGAGGTAACTCGTAGAATAACATCTCCCCCTTCTTCAATACGAGGATCAGGCACGGTATCATAACTGATATCTCCTGGTTTGTGGAATATTGCTGCTTTCATAACTTCTTTAATAAATAATTAATGTATTCTATAGTAGTTAAAAATACAACACCAGCAATAATAAAAAAGTTTGAGAGAGCCTACTTTTATTAATCCACTCGTGGAAAACACGTTACGGTTTCGAATCTTGTCTTTTCGAATCTAGAACTTCACAAATGCAAAAGCAGGTTGCTTCACTTCTAAAGCATAAGACTTTAAAGACTTCTTTAATAATCTGCGCGCTACGTGAATTCGGGTTTTGACCGTTCCTATTGGTATTTCCAGATGGTCAGCAATTTCTTTATATTTATAACCTTCAAAATACATAGTAAAAGGAACATAATATTCTTCGGCTAACTTATTCATAGCTTCTCGAATATCATCCATCACAAATTGATTTATGCCTCCATTACTGGTAGCGCTATAAACCATATTTGAAGAAGAAAACTCTTCCGATTTTGTTACAATACCATTGATTTTAACAATTCTTCGATAGTTATTAATGAATGTATTCTTCATAATGGTATATAACCACCCTTTCAGATTCGTACCCTCTTGAAATTTCTTATGATACATCATCGCTTTCAAGACTGTGTCTTGAACTAAATCATCAGCATCTTGTTCATCATGGGTAAAATGTAAAGCATAAACTTTTAGTACAGTTGAATGGTCGGTAACCATTGACTCAAATTCTAACTTAATCATTTTCATTGGGTTTAGGTATGCTTAAAATTACATTAAATGCTTAAAAAATTACTGCCTCCCCAGGTTTATATGATTTGAATTATTTTATTAATTATCTCACTGATTGAATTCTTGATTGAATTTAAACTAAAACTTTCCATTTAATTTATAGATTTTAAAATCAAGTAGTTACTGTGTCTCTTTTGGGTGTTTCTACAATATAAAAAATCGTAGTCACTGCAAAAAGTCCTGAGAAACAAGTATTTTCTTTTTATTTAACACGTATAAATCACGAAGACAGAACCTTTATTTTTTTGTTTACTTAAACAGGTAAGAATTTAGAACTGAGTTTATTGTCATGAACAAAGAAGCAAACCATCCAAATTACAGTTTAACCAAATTTAACGAAAATAACTATTCTGATGATGGTAATATAAATCTGTTGCCTCGCGCTGTTATACGCCCTAATACGTTTATACTATTAGACGGAGAATGGAATTTTGCACATGATACCGAAAATAAAGGGTTAACTGACCGATGGTATGTTTCACACCATTATACTGAAAAAGCACATTGGCCTGGAAGTGTTGAAGCTCATTTAGCAAAAACAAATTCATCCGAAAAACTATGGCATAACACTGTAATTGTATGGTATGAACGTGAATTTCTTCTTCCTGAAAAACCGGAAGAGAATTCTACTTGCTCGCTATTACAATTAACCTTTGGAGCCTGTGGTTATGAGACAAGAGTATGGCTTAATGGCCTACCACTAAAAACCATTGAAGGAGAACAAGTACATATTGGAGAATACACTTCATTTTCTTATGAACTTGATGAATCAGTTTTGCAAGAAAACAATCGGCTTAGTGTACGTATTTCAAGCACAATGGACGCTGATACTCCCCGTGGTAAACAAGAATCATCGGTATATAAGCGAGGGGGAATCTGGTATCAAACGTATACTGGAGGCGTGCGCAGCATTTGGCTTGAAATTGTAGAACGTAACCGCCTACGTTCACGGGTTGGCGCAATTAGTTTAATAGAAGAAGATCTGGTTCGCTTTAATTTAACTACAAGAATCCATAATCCAGGTCTATATACCATCAAACTCAAAATATTTAATAAAAAACAAGATAGTCCAGACCCTGTAGCTATAGATGAATATCCACTTTTACTTGAAGCCGGACAAAAGGAACTCAGGCTGGTAATTGAAATTCCAGGCGCTAAACTCTGGTCAATTGACACACCTCATTTATATCGTTTGGTTGCTCAGCTTATTGATTCACAAGGTTACAAAGCAGAGATAGAATCACACTTTGGTATACGTAAAATTGAAGCTCGGGGAAGTCATATCTATTTAAATAATAAGCCCATTTATCTCAACGGAATTTTATATCAACCTGGCATTGCAAATTATGAAGAGATAAAACGGCATTTACATGCAATGAAGGCACTGGGTTGTAACCTAATACGGATACATATTGCAGGTGTAGATCCAAGAATCTATAACCTTGCAGATAAACTTGGATTACTTTTATGGGTAGAAGTACCTAGCCCGCATCGCTCTTCCAAAAAAAGCAGGGCAAATCATAAAGAAGTGCTCTTAAGGATGCTTGCTCTTATAGGAACTCATCCTTCGGTTATTATCTGGAGTTTATATAATGAGGATTGGGGTGCTCAAGATATCGCTACCAATGTAAAAACCCGTCAATATATTATGAATATGTATCATTATATGAAAATTGCATATCCACAATTTTTAGTTGTCGATAACGACGGCTGGCAGCATATATCGTTTGAGGGGCGCTTAAAAAGCGATTTACTTACTGCACATTTATATACTCCAGAATTAGAAAGATGGAAAGCGCTGCTCGACAGCTTTGTTCAAGGAAAGCAGGAAGGAGTAACCGCTTTCCCGCTTATTGTGGGCGATCCATTTTTCTTTCGCAAACAGGTACCATTAATTGTTAGCGAATGGGGTGGTTTTGGTTTTGCAGGTTATGGAGGTCCTAAAGAAAGCGAAGAAAGAACAGAATTAATTGACCGCTTTAAAAAGGAACTCCGCAAACGACCAATTGCAGGTGACGTTTACACTCAGGCTACTAACATTGAAGATGAACGCAATGGCCTTATTGATTTTCATACTGGTGAATTACGCATACCAAAAGGCATTCTAGGTTCTTAATCTAGTGGGTCCTGTTTTTTCTCTATATCATTTCCAGCAATGTCAATATTATCTTGCGCTCTATCTGTTATCTCTTCTGACGGTTCCTGATAGGGATCGGCCGGACTTTCAGCTTCATATTCCTTTTCTGTATTCCGGAGCACTTTCTCTCGTTGCTCCTCTTTAGTCATCTCATTTTTTGGAAGACGTATATCACGATCTTGATTCTCGTTTTGTTCCTGCTTTTCGTTTGACATAATTTTTTCTATTAATTTGCTACATTCATTTTTACTTACCAAACTCCGGTTTTTGAAGTATATATTTAATATATAAAGTTCCTAAGCGATTATTAAAACCCATTATTGGACTGGTCATAACTAAAATACTATCTCTTTCATTTTCTAAACTTGTGTTATTACTGCTTAAATAGCTTTCTTTACCTATTTTAGAAAATTCCTGACCCTCGTCTTTTTTGTCTGTTGATGATATAATTATACCCTTATTATTTGCAATAGCAATTTGCTGAAAGTTTTTTTCCTTTACTAAATCATTCAAATAAAGATTAACCTGACTGATATTCCCTTGCATCATTTCTGCCCTCACAGCCCATATAATCGGTTTTGCCAATAATTTCAAATGTTCTTCATTTGATTGCACAAGCTGTCTGGTTGCTTGTTCTTTTAATTCTTGCCTATCGCTTTCAGCCGTTTTCCTGATCTTACTTATTTCAACCGTTTTCCAAATCCAAACAGCAATAAGTAAAATTAAAGCGACTCCAATGATTATAATTATTGTTTTCCTTACATTTGAAGTACCCGTCTTACTTAAGCTTTGATGAGGTATACTATTATTTTTGTTTTCTGACTCCATGAACAAGGAACATTAATTATTAGAAAAAGTTTCACTACCATACATCATCTACAGAAGTATTTAAGGTATCAATCACATATTGAGTAACTTCGTCATTAGTATTATTAGATTCCTTACATTTTTTGAGGTTATTATCCCAATTAACCAGCGCTTCTTCTTCAGTTTCTCCGCTGCCAAAAACCCCCTCTTGTGGGCTAGGCCCTAAAACGCAAAAATATTCACTTCCTTCATGAAATAATAACGGTCGAAAAACTTTTACAGACTTTGGTAAATTCACAGCCTCAAAATCAATTTTAATTTTCTTTTCTTCTTCAACATTCATTTGTTCCATAACGTCTGTTTTAAATTAAATGAGCTACATAAAATAACAACAACTAAACCTTATTGTTTCTATTTACAAAACCATTTTTAGGCCAAGGGGTTATTCTTAATGTATTTAAAATATAATATAATAAGTTAAATGTGTGGAGATTACAACCAAAAACGGAACTAGCAGAACCTGATATTCAAAAAGGTTTAAGAATGGTCATTTGGGACGGATTAACCGCCGAAGTGATGACTTCTTTTACCGAAGGAGCCTTTCTCATTGCAATGGCATTGTTGCTGGGCGCGAATAATGTGCAAATCGGCTTAATAGCGTCATTACCAATGTTCACGAATATTTTTCAGCTCCTTTCAATATGGTTGGTAAGAAAATATAATAACAGACGTGCAGTAGCTGTATATTGTGCTTTCTTGGCCAGAATTCCGCTAATTATCATTGGCTGCATCGTTTTATGGCTGTCAGGTGGAACAGTCAATATGCTTATACTTTTCCTCTTCTTTTATTATTTTTTTGGATCTATTGCAGGACCGAGCTGGAACTCCTGGATGAAAGACTTAATACCTGAAAAAATGCTAGGTAATTACTTTTCACGCCGAAGCAGATACACCCAAACTTTAAATATTATACTAAGTATTTCATTGGCTTTGATACTCGACTTTATTAGAGATTTCTATCAGGAATTTGAATTAAATGCCTATGCTATATTTTTTATTATAGCCGGAGTTATTGGAATCATTGGCGGTATACTATTATCGAAAGCACCTGAACCTCAGTCTTACCTATCGCAGGCCAATATCATATCTCTTTTCAAACAACCATTAAAAGATGATAATTTTCGCAGGCTGCTCGTATTCAATTCCATGTGGGTGTTAGCCTTAAATATTGCAACACCTTTCTTTATCGTATTCATGATGAAAAGTATGGGCTTACCTATCTCATACATCATTATATTAGGGACAATAAGCCAACTTTTTAGCATTTTAACCCTGCGGATGTGGGGAACTTTCTCAGATCGTTATAGCAACAAGAGCATAATTTCAATAAGTGCTCCAATTTATATATTGTGTATTGTCGCCTGGTGCTTTGTTGGAATTTACTCGCATTACTTTTTGAATATACTTTTATTGGTATTTATCCATATCTTCAGTGGAATATCTACAGCCGGCATAAATCTTTCAACTGCAAATATCGGCTTAAAACTAGCTCCAAAAGAAGACGCTATTGTATACCTCTCTGTTAAAAACATCATTACTGCTGTGTTTTCTTCTATTGGTCCATTAATAGGTGGTTTACTTGCTGATTTTTTTGCTAATAGAAGCCTCACACTTTCAGCTCAATGGGTAAGTCCCGAATTTAATAAGGTTATCCGCTTGGTTGTTTTACACGAATGGAGCTTCTTGTTTTTAATTGGTGCATTGCTTGCGCTACTCTCTTTGAATCTACTAACCCGTGTAAAAGAAGTGGGTGAAGTTCATAAAGGTGTAGTAAAAAGAATTATGCGTACACGTATTAAAAGCAACCTGAAAGAGTATTTTATAATAGGTAATATAATTAGTATGCACCAACAATTAAAGGCAATTGTTAAAAGAAAACATGTATCTAAACCGCTTTAAAAAGCGCTTAAACCGGTACATCACTCGTAGTCCCTTTATCATCTGTCATTAATATAGCGCGGATACGCTTTATATGTATTTGAGATAATTTCGCTCTTTCTGAAGCCGATTCGGCAACTGCACCCGTGCTTTCTTTGGCAATGGTAGTGAGTAAATTTTTTCTTTCCTCAAACATTCTAAGTGCGGTCCACATGGTTTCTTCAATTTTCTTTGTTTGTTCTGCCAATAAGGATGTTTCAGTATATGCATGACCAGTATGGCAACGGTATCTTAAAGAAGTATCATGATCCATTTTCCATAAAACTCCACCGCAATTTGGACAATTAAAGGGTACTTGTTCGCCTAACGCGTTAACGGAAGGCAAATCACTTAAAATACGTTCCGCAATTGTAGCCTCTATCAAAACATCTTTAGGAATCTTTTTTCTCCTTCCTATTTT
>Ga0160445_100175_pt1 | contig 52374 bp, 50 predicted proteins | sample HID1972M_E1MG_FD_108215 | JGI IMG/M metagenome (GOLD analysis project Ga0160445, IMG submission 108215) | Enriched pill bug-associated microbial communities from UW Madison campus, WI, USA - HID1972M_E1 MG | ecosystem: Host-associated > Arthropoda: Insects > Digestive system > Unclassified ... | reverse complement strand
GTGGGTTGCAGCCGATCGACTTTCTTTATGCAGCCGTGTTGTGCAAAGTCAGGCTATGTAGCCCCGGTGTCATCGCCATGAACGTTCGGTGATGCTTATATGACAGCCCACAAGGAGCCTCCTATGCCCTGGCCAGATCTGCTGCAAAGCCGTGAACGATTGCCCGCCGTTGCTGACCTTGCCGAGGGTTTTGCGACGTTGTTGCAGCAGTTGGGCAACGTCACGCCGTTCGAATTGGCGGTCGCCGGTGGGCGGCGAATGGCGACGCCGGGGCTGGCGTTTCTGGTCGGTTATCAGGCGGCGTTGCGCATGTTGTGGCCGAGTGCGCCGCTGAGCCTTGGCGCTTTGTGTGCGACCGAACAGCGCAGTCTGCGCCCGGCAGACATGCAGACGCGGCTGACGGATTTGCGTCTGAGTGGACGCAAGGATTTCGTCACCGCCGGTGATGCGGCGGATTGGTTGTTGATCGCGGCGCGCAGTGAAGAGCCCGGCGAAAGTCCGCGCCTGAGTCTGGCCGTGGTCTACCCCGGCGAGCCCGGCGTGAGCGTGGAGAAATTGCCGGCGCTGCCGTTGATGCCGGACATCAGTCATGGTCGGCTGTTGCTCGATGGTGCGCTGTGTGAGTTGTTGGCCGGGGATGGTTGGGATGCTTACGTGAAGCCGTTTCGCACGCTGGAAGATGTTTATGTGCTGAGCGCGATGACTGCTTGGTTGTATGGCGTCGGGCAGGACAGCGATTGGCCACAGACGCTGCAATTGCGTTTGCTGGCGCTGTTGGCCGGGTGTGCCGAGGCGAGCCGGCAGCCGCCGAATAATCCGGCCGGGCATGTGTTGTTGGCTGGGTTGTTTGCGCAGTTTGATGCGCTCAAGCCTGAGGTTGATCACGCGCTGGCGGTGGGTGGCTCGGAGTGGGCGCAGATGTGGCGGCGGGATCACGGGGTGATGCAGTTGGCGGCGGGGGCTCGGGCTAAGCGATTAGCCAAGGCTTTGGCGGTGGCCTGACTGGCGCCTTCGCGAGCAAGCTCGCTCCCACAGTTGATCGAGTTCCCTCAGCTGGAATGCAATCAAACTGTGGGAGCGAGCTTGCTCGCGAAGGCGGCCGAAAAATCACCACACCCCTGTCATAAACCCCGACTAATCTCAGCAGGTTCATCCCCAGAGCCCCTCACCATGTTCAAAGGCCTGACCCTGCTTCTGCTGCTGATCAGCGCCACCATTCAGGCCGAACCATGGCCCGGTGAGCAATGGCCGAGCGGCTCGCCCATCAGCAACGTCGAGGCGCTGGAAAACTACGCGTTCCCACCCCGCGACGACACCACCCGCAAAGGCATCCGCACCGATGCGCTGCTGATCATCCGCGACGGGCAGATCATCTACGAACGCTACGCCGGCCCAACCAACGCGCAAACCCCGCACCTGACCTGGTCAATCAGCAAAAGCCTGATGGCCGCCGTCCTCGGTGTGGCGTACGGCGAAGGCCTGTTCAAACTTGAGGATCCGGTAGCGAAGTTTTACCCGCCGCTGGCTAAACACCCGCAGATAAAAATCGCTGACTTATTGCACTGGGCCTCAGGCCTCGACTGGCAGGAGGACTACGAATACGCCCCGCTGAAATCCTCGGTGGTGGCGATGCTCTATACCCGTGGTCACCGCGACATGGCTGCGTATACGGCGGATCACGACAGCTACGCGCCACCGGGTCAGGCTTTCCGTTATTCCAGTGGCGACAGCAATCTGCTCGCCGCCGCACTGAAAAACATCGTCGGTCCGCAGCGCTATCCGGACTATCCGTGGACGGCGTTGTTCGAACCCTTGGGCATCCGCCACGCCGTGTGGGAAACCGATGCGACGGGCACGTTTGTCGCGTCGTCTTACGCTTATCTCACCGCGCGGGATCTGGCGCGAGTGGGTCTGTTGATGGCGCGCGATGGGCGCTGGAATGATCGGCAGTTATTGCCCAAGGAATGGCTCGCGTTCAACCTCACACCGTTCGCCGGTTACAAGGCGCATCAAGACGAAGCCGTGCCCGGCGGGCAGTGGTGGCTCAACCGTGCGGCGGATGGCGCGGCGTCACCGTGGCCCGATGCACCGCTCGACACTTTCGCCGCCCTTGGCCATTGGGGCCAGGCGATGTATGTGATTCCCAGCGAGAAACTGCTGATCGTCCGTTATGGCGATGATCGCGATGGCAGTTATCGGCATAACGAGCTGCTCAAACGCGTGATGCAGGCGGTGCGGCCATGAAGCGCCTTTTACTGTTGCTGCTGGTTTTATTGCTTGGCTGGATCGTTTACGAACGGGAAAATTTGTGGGCCTTCCCCGACATCATCAGCGCCTACACCGCTAAGGAATATTGTTCGTGCCGGTACGTGATGAACAACGATGCCGAGTATTGCCGTGGCTACGTAAAACAATGGCTGCCGACCAGCCAGTTCAGCGATGACCCGGCCCGCAAAACCATCACCGTCAGCGGCATGGGCCGCAGCAACAGCGCCCAGTGGCAAAGCGAACGCCAGGGCTGCCGCCTGAATCCCTGAAAACAGACACACAATCCCCCTGCAAACCAACCCCCCCTGTGGGAGCGGGCTTGCTCGCGAAGGCGTCGTGTCAGGCAAAACAGTTGTCGCCTGATACACCGCTTTCGCGAGCAAGCCCGCTCCCACAAGGATCTATGTCGTTTCCCGAATTGCGTTCCACTCTGTGGAACCACATTCGATTGTCCTCGCGCGCGTCTCGCGGTTATCTGGCGGTGAGCACGACCTGCCTTCCAACGTGTCGTGAATTCATTGCGAACAACAAGACCGGGAAAACCCGCGCGAGGAGAACCGTCATGACCCGACATCAGCACATTCTGGCCTGGCTCAGCGACGTCGCCAGCGACCTGCACGCCACCCGCCAGGACATCCACGCCCACCCCGAACTCGGTTTCGAAGAAAGCCGCACCTCGGCGCTGGTCGCCAAATCCCTTGAAAGCTGGGGCTACGAAGTCCACACCGGCATTGGCAAAACCGGCGTCGTCGGCGTGCTGCGCAACGGCAGCAGCTCGCGCAAACTCGGTCTGCGTGCCGACATGGATGCCTTGCCGATCATCGAAAACACCGGCGTCGCCTACAGCAGCCAGCACAAGGGCTGCATGCACGCCTGCGGTCACGATGGCCACACGACCATGCTGCTCGGCGCCGCGCGTTATCTGGCGGCGACGCGTCAGTTCGACGGCACCCTCACGCTGATTTTCCAACCCGCCGAAGAAGGTCAGGGCGGCGCCGAAGCGATGCTCGCCGATGGGCTGCTTGAGCGTTTCCCCTGCGATGCGCTGTTCGGCATGCACAACATGCCGGGCCTGCCCGCTGGGCATCTGGGCTTTCGCGAAGGGCCGATGATGGCTTCGCAAGACCTGCTTAACGTGGTCATCGAAGGCGTCGGCGGCCACGGTTCGATGCCGCACCTGACCGTCGATCCGCTGGTCGCTGCGGCGAGTGTGGTGATGGCGCTGCAAACCGTGGTCGCGCGCAACATCGATGCGCAGCAAGCGGCGGTGGTCACCGTCGGCGCACTGCAAGCGGGGGAGGCGGCCAACGTCATTCCGCAGCAGGCGATTCTGCGTCTGAGCCTGCGCGCACTGAATGCCGATGTGCGCGAACAAACCCTCAATCGCGTGCGCAATATCATCGAAACTCAAGCGCAGAGTTTCGGCTGTACTTCGACAATCGAACATCGCCCGGCCTATCCCGTGCTGGTCAACCACGCCGCCGAAACCGAGTTCGCCCGCAACATTGGCGTCGAATTGGTCGGCGCCGATGCCGTCGATGGCAACACGCCAAAACTGATGGGCAGCGAAGACTTCGCCTGGATGCTTCAGCGTTGCCCCGGCGCCTATCTGTTTATCGGCAACGGCGTGTCGCGGCCGATGGTGCACAACCCCGCCTATGACTTTAACGACGACATCCTGCTGACTGGCGCCGCCTACTGGGGCGCGCTCACCGAGAGCTGGCTCAAGCCGGCCTGATTTCTTCACGTTCTGCTGCCGCTGAATCCCGAGCGCACCGGCGCACGGGCTCACCCAACAGCTTTTGGAGAATCTCCCATGCAGGCTTCAGGCACAGGTGTTTCGCGTACCCGGCAAGTGGTCGCCGCCGTGATCGGCAACGCGCTGGAATGGTATGACTTCATTGTTTACGGCTTTCTGGCGAGCATCATCGCCCGGCAATTCTTCCCCTCCGAAGACAGCTACGCCTCGCTGCTGATGGCGCTGGCGACCTTCGGCGTCGGCTTCTTCATGCGCCCGGTGGGCGGCATCCTGCTCGGCATGTATTCCGACCGCAAAGGTCGCAAAGCGGCGATGCAGATGATCATTCGTCTGATGACCGTGTCCATTGCAATGATCGCTTTCGCGCCAAGTTACGCCGCCATCGGCATGGGCGCGCCGTTGCTGATTGTGGTCGCGCGGATGCTCCAGGGCTTCGCCACTGGCGGCGAATACGCCAGCGCCACGGCGTTTCTGGTGGAAAGCGCGCCGGCCCATCGCAAAGGTTTGTACGGTTCGTGGCAACTGGTCGGGCAATGCCTGGCGGTGTTTGCCGGCGCGGCGATGGTGGCGTTGGTCACGCACCTGTTTACCCCTGAGACGCTGGACAGTTGGGGCTGGCGCATTCCGTTCGTGCTCGGTTTGTTGATCGGCCCGGTCGGTTTGTGGATTCGCAAGCACATGGAAGAGCCGGAAGAGTTTCTCGAAGCGCGCAAAAAAGCCAAAGGCGCAGCGCCGGGCCTGTGGCAAGTGGTGCGCGAACATCGCCGCAGCCTGCTGGTGTCGATGGGCCTGGCCAGTGGTGCGACGGTGGCGTTTTACGTGGTGCTGGTGAACATGCCGACCTTCGCCCACACCAACCTCGGCTTGCCGCTGGATCAGGTGTTGCTGGTGCAGATGCTCGCGGTGGCGCTGATGACCGTAGTGATTCCGTTCTCCGGCGCACTGTCGGATCGCGTCGGCCGGCGACCGGTGTTGATGGCGTTCACCCTGGCGTTTTTCGTGATGATTTATCCGCTGTACGTGTGGGTCGCGGCAGCGCCTTCGATCGAACGTTTGCTGGTAATGCAGCTGCTGTTGTGCGGCGCGATTGGCGGCTTTTTCGGCCCGGCACCGACCGCGCTGGCCGAGCAGTTCCCCATCGAAGTGCGCTCCACCGGCGTGTCGATTGCCTACAACATTTCGGTGATGGTGTTCGGCGGTTTCGCGCCGCTGATCGTGACCTGGTTGAGCAAGGTGCTGGAAACCCCGGTGGCGCCTTCGTTCTATGTGTTGTTCGCTTGCCTGCTGACCTTGCTCGGGATTTATTGCATGCAAGAGGCGCCCCGCGCCAAAGCCCCCAGCGCGCTCAACCTTGGAGTGAAATCTTGATTCCGTTAGCCATCGATCCGATTGTCGCGCTGGACGCCGATGCGTTATCCCGCGCGATTCATGCCCGCAAAGTCTCGTGCCGTGAAGTGATGCAGGCGTATCTGCAACACATCGAGCGTTTCAATCCGCAGGTCAACGCGCTGGTGTCGTTGCGTCCCGCCGAGGAGGTTTTGCGCGAGGCCGATGAATGTGATCGGCAACTTGATCGCGGCGAATCCCGTGGCTGGATGCACGGCATGCCACAGGCGATCAAGGATCTCGCGGCCACCGCTGGACTGCGCACGACAATGGGTTCGCCGTTGTTCGCCGAGCAGGTGCCGCAGCACGATGCGATCAGCGTGGCGCGGGTGCGCGAGTGCGGCGCGATCATCATCGGCAAGAGCAACGTGCCGGAATTCGGTCTCGGCTCGCAGACCTACAACAGCGTGTTCGGCACCACCACCAATGCCTACGATGCCAGCCGGATTGCCGGCGGCAGCAGCGGCGGCGCGGCGGTGGCGTTGGCTCTGCGTTTGCTGCCGGTGGCCGATGGCAGCGACATGATGGGCTCGCTGCGCAACCCGGCGGCGTTCAATAACGTCTTCGGTTTTCGCCCGTCCCAGGGCCGCGTGCCGCACGGGCCGACGCCGGAAGTGTTCGTCCAGCAACTGGCCACTGAAGGGCCGATGGGCCGCAGCGTCACCGACGTCGCACGATTGCTGTCGACGCAGGCGGGTTACGACCCTCGCGTACCGCTGTCGCTGAAAGATCAGCCGCGCAATTATGCCGAAGGCCTGCAACGGGATTTCAGCGATGTGCGCATTGGCTGGCTGGGCGATTACAACGGCTATCTGCCGATGGACGACGGCGTGCTCAGTTTGTGCGAATCGGCGCTGGCGGATTTCACTGCGCTGGGCTGTCAGGTCGAAGCCTGTCAGGCGGATTTTTCCATGGAGCGTTTGTGGCAAACCTGGCTGACCCATCGGCACTTTCTGGTGCAGGGCAGTCTGGGTGCCGCGTATGCCGATCCGCACAAACGCGAGTTGCTCAAACCGGAAGCACAATGGGAAGTCGAGGGCGGTTTGCGTCTGAGCGCTGCCGATGTCTACAACGCCTCGGTCGACCGCAGTGAGTGGTATCGCGCGCTGAGTGAATTGTTCGAACGTTACGATTTCCTGCTGTTGCCTACCGCACAAGTGTTCCCTTTTGATGCACAACAGCCATGGCCGCGCATGGTCGGCGGGCAGACCATGGACACCTATCACCGCTGGATGGAGGTGGTTATCGGCCCGACATTGGCCGGGTTGCCGAGCATCAGCGTGCCGGTCGGGTTCAACCCGGCGGGGCTGCCGATGGGCCTGCAAATCATCGGCCCGGCGCAGGCGGATCGCGCAGTTCTGCAACTGGCGTATGCCCATGAACAGCTGACCCGTTGGGTCGAACGACGACCACCGCCATGCCTGCAATCGGCTTGAGCGGCCCGCATTTTGCTGCAAAAAGTGTTCATCCATCTGTGCGCAGGGAGATCGAACACATGGGCAGCAAAACAGATACCGGCAGCGTGCGTTCGGTCGAACGCGCGCTGGCGATCGTCGAATTGCTCGGCGAGCATCAGGCGCTGGGGCTGGAGGAATTGCACTACCTCACGAGCCTGCCGAAAGCCACGGTGTCACGCATGCTCGCGACGTTGCAGGAGCAGGGCTGGATCTATCGCGGCCTCAGCGACCGGCGTTACCGATTGTGCGCCAAGCGTCTGTTTGGTGATCGTCAGCAACGTTTCAAACGGCATCTGGTGGAGAGCGCGGCGCCGATGCTGGTGGAGTTGTGCGAGCGCACCGGGCTGGTCGCGGATCTGTCGTGCTTTGATGGCGAGCGGGTTGAGGTGATGGAGAGCGCTATTCCGCAGGTGTTGCGCAAGCGTTATCCGAACAACTGCCAGATCGTCGGGCATCACGCGAGTTTGTTTCACTCGGCGATGGGCCGGGCGTGCCTTGGTGAGTTGGGCAGTGATGAGGTCGAACGCCTGGCGAAGCGTGAGCAGTTGAGCGCGGAAAGTTTGTTCAGTGCGACGGAGCAGGCGTTGCAACAGGGCTTTGGCCAGCGCACGGAAGGTTATTGGGAATATCCGGTGCGTTTGCCGTTTCTGATTCGCGCGGTGGCGTTGCCGATTCGTGCTGAAGGCAAATTGGTGGGCAGCATGGCGCTGCACTGGCCGATGGATCAGGCGCCGGTGGAGCGGGTGTTGAGTCTGCATTTGAACAGTCTGGCGGCGACGATTGGCGATGTGCAGCAGGTATTGGCCTGACAGCCAAAAGATCGCAGCCTGCGGCAGCTCCTACAATATTTGAAATGCATTCCCCTGTAGGAGCTGCCGCAGGCTGCGATCTTTTGATCTTGATGTTTGCAATAACCCCATGGCCAGTTAAGGTTCGTGCAGGTTTATCGGCCCCACGAGTCCTCAATGTTCAACCGCTCCCTCATTGCATCCCTGTCCAGCCTGCTGCTCGCCGCTGTCGCGTTGCCGGCGCAGGCCAATTGGTATCTGGACGGCGAGTCGTCGCGGCTGTCGTTCGTCAGCACGAAAAACGCCAACATTTCTGAAGTGCAGCGCTTTCTGGTGCTGCACGGCAAGGTCGACCCCAACGGTCGCGCCGAAGTCGAAGTCGAGCTGGACTCGATCAACAGCGGCATCCCGTTGCGCGATGAACGCATGCGCAAGGAGCTGTTCCAGATCGAGCAATTCCCCGAAGCGACCATCACCACGCAGATCGACCTGCGCCCGATCAACGATCTGGCGCCCGGCGCGCAGCTGGAATTGCGTCTGCCGCTGACGGTCAACCTGCATGGCAAACAACACGAATACCCCGCCGAATTGCTGGCGACGCGGCTCGATGATCGACGCTTTCAAGTGGTCACCCTCGAGCCGCTGGTGATCAACGCCGAAGATTTTGATCTGGCGCCGGGCCTGGAAAGCCTGCGCAAACTCGCCGACCTGTCGGCCATCAGTCTGTCGGTACCGGTGGGTGCGGTGCTGATTTTCACGGCGCGCTGACATGCGCGGCGCGGTGTTCCCATGGCGTGACGGCAACCGGTTCGAGCTGTTGATCGACGGCCCGCAATTCTTCCCGCGCATGCTCGAGCAGATCGCTGCCGCGCAGGAGCAGATCGAGCTTGAGCTGTATCTGGTCGAGGCCGGTGCCTGTGCCGAAACCATCGTGCAGGCGCTGGTGCTGGCCGCCGAGCGTGGGGTGCGCGTGCGCTGTCTGTTCGATGATTACGGCAGCCTCGCCTTCACCCTCAATCTGCGTCAGCGCCTGACCCATGCCGGGGTTGAACTGCGTTTCTACAATCGGCTGAACTGGCGGCGCTGGGTCGGTAATTTCTATCGCGATCACCGCAAGTTGCTGCTGGTCGATCAGCGTCTGGCGGTGGTTGGCGGCACTGGCGTCACCGATGAATTCTGGACGCCGGGGCACGACACCAGCGAATGGCACGAAGTGATGGTCGAGATCAGCGGCCCGTTGGTGATCGACTGGCAATTACTGTTTGATCGTCAGTGGATTGCCAACCGCTACCGCCGCGCCTGGCGCCCGGCTGCGCATTTCGGTCTGCCACGGTTGCCGCGCGTGCCGGATAAGGGCGAGGGTATGGGCCGCGTGGCGTATGCCGATGCCCGTCAGCATCGCGATATTTTGCAGTCGTTGTTCCGCGCCTTGAACAGCGGCCAGCAACGTATCTGGATGGCCACGCCGTACTTCCTGCCAACGTGGAAAATCCGCCGCTCCCTGCGCAAGGCTGCCGCGCGTGGTGTCGACGTGCGTTTGCTGCTGACCGGGCCGCGCACCGATCACCCGTCAGTGCGTTACGCCGGGCATCGTTACTACCCGCGCCTGCTCAAGGCCGGGGTGCAGATCTTTGAATATCAGCCGTGCTTTTTGCATTTGAAAATGGTGCTGGTGGACGATTGGGTGAGCATTGGTTCGTGCAACTTCGACCATTGGAACCTGCGCTTCAATCTGGAGGCGAATCTGGAGGCGCTGGATCCGTCGTTGACGGCAGCGGTGGAGGCGAGTTTTGTGAGGGACTTCGGGCTGAGTCAGCTGGTGAGTCTGGAAGAGTGGCAGCGTCGGCCGTTGTGGCGGCGGGTGAAGCAGCGGATCTGGGGGTGGGTGGATCGGGTGGTGGTGAACATCCTCGACCGCCGCGGGTAGAGCGAGATCAAAAGATCGCAGCCTTCGGCAGCTCCTACAGGGTGTACACCATTGATCGTTCCCACGCTCTGCGTGGGAATGCAGCCCGTGACGCTCCGCGTCACTGGACGCGGAGCGTCCCTTGAGGCATTCCCACGCGGAGCGTGGGAACGATCATCGGGGCAAAAACCGGTTACAGCAGTTCAAAGCTCTGCTGTGTGACGTCCTGCGAATCCAGGCCGATCTGTACGTTGAACTTGCCAGGCTCGGCCGCGTATTTGAGCTGGGCGTTGTAGAACTTCAGGTCATCCTCTGTGATGGTGAAGTGCACGACTATCTGTTCGCCGGCCTTGAGCATGATTTTCTGGAAGTTCTTCAGTTCTTTGACCGGACGGATCATCGAGCCGGTGACGTCCTGAATGTACAACTGCACCACGGTTTCGCCGTCACGCTTGCCGGTGTTTTTCAGCATGACGCTGGCGTCGAGCTTGCCGGTGGCGTTCAGGGTGGTCGACGACAGCGCCATGTCGCTCAGGGCGAAATGGGTGTAGCTCAGGCCATAACCGAACGGGAACAGCGGCCCGGTGGTGTCATCGAAATACTGCGAGGTGTAGTTGCCCGGTTTGCCCGGCGTGAACGGCCGGCCAATGCTCAGATGGTTGTAGTACGTCGGGATCTGGCCCACGGAACGCGGGAAGGTCACCGGTAGCTTGCCCGACGGGTTGTAGTCGCCGAACAGCACGTCGGCGATGGCGTTGCCGCCCTCGGTGCCGCTGAACCAGGTTTCCAGAATCGCGTCAGCCGATTGGTTCTCTTCGAGAATGGTCAGCGGGCGGCCGTTCATCAACACCAGCACCAGCGGTTTGCCGGTGGCTTTCAGCGCGCGGATCAGCTCGCGCTGGTTTTCCGGGATGTTCAGGTCGGTGCGGCTGGACGATTCGTGGGACATGCCACGCGACTCGCCGACAGCGGCAACGATCACATCAGCATCCTTCGCCGCTTTGACCGCTTCGTCGATCAACACGTTGGCCGGGCGCGGGTCATCGACCACTTCCGGGGCATCGAAGTTGAGGAAGTTCAGGTAATCCAGCACCTTCTTGTCGCTGGTTATGTTGGCGCCACGGGCGTAGATCAGGTTCGCCTTGTTGCCGATCAGCGAGCTCATGCCGTCGAACAGGGTGACCGATTGCGTCGGTTTACCCGCCGCTGCCCAACTGCCCATCATGTCGATCGGCGCCTTGGCCAACGGGCCGACCAGCGCGACTTTCGCGTCTTTCTTCAGTGGCAGGGTTTCGTTCTGGTTCTTCAGCAGCACCAGGCTGCGACGCGCGACGTCGCGGGCCTCGGCGCGGTGCAGACGGCTTTCGGCGTAGGTGTCGGCCGGATCGTCTTCAGCCTTGCCGATGCGCAGGTACGGATCCTTGAACAGGCCCATGTCGTACTTGGCCGCGAGCACTTCACGCACGGCGTTGTCGATGTCTTTCTGTTCGATCTCGCCGGACTTGAGCAGCCCCGGCAGCTCTTTGCCGTAGAGGGTGTCGTTCATGCTCATGTCGATGCCGGCCTTGATCGCCAGCTTCGCCGCTTCACGACCGTCGCGGGCGACGCCATGTTTGATCAGTTCGAAAATCGCGCCGTGGTCACTGACCGCCAGGCCTTTGAAGCCCCAGTCGCGACGCAGCAGATCGTTCATCAGCCAGGTGTTGGCGGTGGCCGGAATGCCGTTGATCGAGTTCAGCGCAACCATCACGCCACCGGCGCCGGCATCAATCGCGGCGCGGTACGGCGGCAGGTAATCCTGGTACATCTTCACCGGACTCATGTCGACGGTGTTGTAGTCACGACCGCCTTCAACCGCGCCATACAGGGCGAAGTGTTTGACGCTGGCCATGATGCTGTCGGCCGCGCTCGGGGTGGCGCCCTGATAGGCACGAACCATGACGCCGGCAATGCGCGAGGTCAGGTAGGTGTCTTCACCGAAACCTTCGGAGCTGCGGCCCCAGCGCGGATCGCGGGAGATGTCGACCATCGGCGCGAAAGTGATGTCGAGGCTGTCGGCGGCGGCTTCTTTGGCAGCCACGCGGCCGGATTTGCCGATGGCGTCCATGTCCCAGCTCGAGGCGAGGGCCAGCGGAATCGGGAAAATCGTCCGGTGACCGTGGATCACGTCGTAAGCGAAAAACATCGGGATCTTCAGACGGCTGCGCATGGCGGCGTCCTGCATCGGGCGGTTTTCCGGGCGGGTGATCGAGTTGAACGTGCCGCCGATGTTGCCGGCGGCGATCTCTTTGCGGATCAACTCACGAGGCATTTCCGGGCCGATGCTGATCAGGCGCAACTGGCCGATCTTCTCGTCGAGGGTCATTTGCTTCATCAGGTTGCTGATGAACGCGTCCTTGTTTTCCAGGGGTACCGGGGTCGTGGCGGCCAATACTTGATGACTGGCCAGGCTGACGAACAGACCCAGCAAACACAGCTTCTTCATGAATGTTTTTCTCAAGGGCCCAAGCGGCGATGCAACGCCGGCCAGCCAAAATTTAGGGAGCGACTATTGTTGTTCGGGTGCAGGCTCAAAAAACCAGAGCCAAAAACGACAGCCGACACTGCGGCAGCGTGATCGCGCAGGGCACTTTTTAGCCCATTGGCGCGTCGTAATCCAGCGGCGCGGCCGATTATGCCCCAAGAGCCGGCGCAGAGTGTTTCGCGCTCGGTTTTTATAATGAAATGTGCCAAGGAGCATCACTGCGATGAATGTAAGCCCAACCAATCGCTCGCGTTTGCAGGTCGTCACCCTGCTGATGCTGGCCACGCTGTTGACCGCGTGCGGCATCAACAATATCCCGACCCTCGACGAACAGGCCAAAGCCGCGTGGGGGCAGGTGCAGAACCAGTACCAGCGCCGCGCCGACCTGATCCCCAATCTGGTGGAAACGGTGAAGGGTTACGCCAAGCATGAAGAGGAAACCCTCACCGCCGTGATCGAAGCGCGGGCGAAAGCCACGTCGATTCAGGTCGACGCCAGCACGCTCGACAATCCCGAGAAGCTCAAGCAGTTCCAGCAGGCGCAGGATCAACTGACCGGTGCGTTGAGCCGGTTGATGGTGGTCTCCGAGCGCTATCCGGATTTGAAAGCCAACCAGAACTTCCTCGCCCTGCAATCGCAACTTGAGGGCACAGAAAACCGCATCGCCGTGGCGCGCCGCGATTTCATTCTGGCGGTGCAGAAATACAACACCGAAATCCGCACCTTCCCGGGTCGCCTCTGGCACAGCGTGATGTACAGCGACTTGCCGATCCGCGAAACCTTCGAAGCCACCACGCCGGATGCCGATAAGGCACCCCAGGTCAAATTCTGAAAACACACCTGCGTAGGAGCTGCCGAAGGCTGCGATCTTTTGATTTTGACCGTAAGAACAAGATCAAAAGATCGCAGCCTGCGGCAGCTCCTACAGGGGATTGGTGGGGGTAATAGATGCGTGTGTTGAAGGTGGGGCTGGTGTTGCTGTTGTGGGTATTCGCCCTCAGCGCCCGGGCCGAGTTGACGTTCCCGGCGCTGAGCGGGCGGGTGGTGGACGAAGCGCAGATGATCGAGCCGTCGGTGCGCGCGCAACTGGGCCAGCAGTTGCAGGCCCACGAGCAGGCGACCGGCGAGCAATTGGTCGTCGTCACCGTGCCGGATCTGCAGGGCACCACCATCGAGGATTTCGGCGTTCAGCTCGGCCGGCACTGGGGCATCGGCCAGAAGGACAAAAACAACGGCGCGCTGCTGATCGTCGCCCGTGACGAGCGCAAACTGCGCATCGAAGTCGGTTATGGTCTGGAGGATCGGCTGACCGATGCGCAGTCGTCAGTGATCATCCATCAAGTCATCACGCCCGCGTTCAAGACCGGTAACTTCAGCAAAGGCATCAGCGACGGCGTCGCGGCGATGTTAGTGGTGCTCGGCGGCAATCCGCTGGACGAGCCGTCGACGGTGTATGAATCGAGCGGTGATCCGTCCGATGATTTCATCTCGCGGCATCCCGGTCTGTTCGTATTTTTGGTGATGTTGTTCATCCTGACCGTGTTTGTCTTCCAGATGCTCGGTATCCTGCCCGCCGGCCGGGGCGGTGGTGGCGGAGGCGGCTTTGGCGGTGGAGGTTTTGGTGGCGGCGGCGGTGGAGGCGGGGGCTTCAGCGGCGGCGGGGGCAGTTTCGGCGGCGGTGGATCGTCCGGCGGCTGGTGACATTAAAAGAATAATGAGCAGGCACTTTTCAACATGGCATTACTGACCGAACACGAACAACGCAAAGTCGCCGAAGCGATCGCCCGGGTCGAGCGCGACACCGACGCCGAACTGGTGACGGTGCTGGCTGCCCGCGCCGATGACTACGCGTACATCCCGCTGCTGTGGGCGAGTTTGCTGGCGCTGGTGGTGCCGGGCGTCGTGCACTACCTGACCGGCTGGCTGACCATGCACAGCCTGCTGTTGGTGCAGTGGGGCGCGTTTATCGTGCTGTGCCTGCTGTTTCGTTTGCCGAAAATCACCACGCATTTGATCCCGCGCCGCGTGCGCCACTGGCGGGCGTCGAACCTGGCGCGACGGCAGTTTCTCGAACAGAACCTGCATCACACGGTGGGCAGCACCGGGATGCTGATTTTTGTCTGCGAGGCGGAGCGGTATGTGGAGATTCTGGTGGATGAGGGGATTTCCAAGCAGCTGGATAACAAGAGCTGGGATGTGATTGTCGCGGCGTTTACCGAGCAGGTGCGGCAGGGGCGCACGCTGGAAGGGTTTGTGACGTGCATTGAGGCGTGTGGGGAATTGCTCAAAGTGCATGTGCCGGTGACGCAGGTGCGCAATGAATTGCCGAATCGGTTGGTGGTGTTGGCCTAGATCAAAAGATCGCAGCCTTCGGCAGCTCCTACATTGGCCTCTGGAGGAGCTGCCGAAGGCTGCGATCTTTTGATTTGTGCCGTTCGGTAAATAAGAGCGTGTCCCCGACCCCCATCCCCCCTAAAATACCCGCCATTCCCGATTTCGCCCGTCCGAGGCCGCTTTTTCATGTCCGTTACCGCCCCGTCCACCCAGCCTGCGCCCGATCACCACGCCCAGTTCATCGAGCTGCTGCAAACCAGCCTCGAGCAGAACGGCTTCATCAAACTGGTGCTGGCCAAGTACGTCGGTGAAGAGGCGGAGCTGCAGCGGGTCATCATCAAAGCGGTCACCGTCAAGGCGCAACCGAACCTGTCCTTCGTCTATCGCTACAAGACCCGCGACATCACCAAAAACCTGCCGCTGAGCGAAGGCGTGGCGACGATTGCCGCGCTGTTGCCGGCCTCGTTCAAAAATGCGCATTTACTCGCCGTGACTGACGAAGCTCAGCTCGAATACAGCAAAAAGGGCAAGAGTTCGCTGTTCAAGAGCAAACCTCAGCAATTGCGTGAAGCACCGTCCGCCGAGCACAACCGCGAGAAAAACCGCTTTCTTGAGCTGAGCCGACCGTTCCTCAAGGATCTGGGCGTGACCAACGCGCAGCAAGAGCTGATCCCGGCGATGTCGCGCAAGTGGAAGCAGATCAACAAGTTCATCGAAGTGTTCAGCCATGCGCTGACCACGTCGCCGCTGGCGCTGGACAAACCGGTGCGCGTGGCGGATTTCGGCTCGGGCAAGGGCTATCTGACCTTTGCGATTCACGATTACCTGCGCAACACCTTGAAGGCCGAGGGCGAAGTCACCGGCGTCGAGTTGCGCGAAGAAATGGTCAACCTGTGCAACGCCGCCGCGGCGAAGCTTGATCATCCGGGGCTGGTGTTCAAGTGCGGTGACGTGCGCAGCGTGGCGCCGAGCGAACTGGACGTGATGATCGCTTTGCACGCCTGCGACATCGCCACTGACTACGCGATCCACACCGGCATTCGTTCGGGGGCGTCGATCATCATGTGCTCGCCGTGCTGCCACAAACAGATCCGCCTGCAAATCCAGAGCCCGGCGCTGCTCAAGCCGATGCTGCAATACGGTTTGCACCTTGGTCAGCAGGCAGAAATGGTTACTGACAGTTTGCGGGCGTTGTTCCTGGAAGCCTGCGGTTACGAGACCAAGGTGTTCGAGTTCATCTCGCTTGATCACACCAACAAGAACAAGATGATTCTCGCGGTTAAACGCGCCGAGCCGGTCGATCCGGCGCAGTTGTTGGTGAAGATTGAAGAGTTGAAAGCGTTCTATCACATCAGCGAACACTGCCTGGAAACCCTGCTGCGCGCCGACGGTTACCTGGCCTGACGATTATTGCCCTGGAATACACACCCTGTAGGAGCTGCCGAAGGCTGCGATCTTTTGATCTTAAAAACAAAATCAAAAGATCGCAGCCTTCGGCAGCTCCTACATAATCAACCGTTCAACCGTTCAACCGTTCAACCGTTCAACCGATCATACGGTGGCAATGCGGGCCGGTTGCACGGTGGTTTTGCGCCCGAGCATGACGGTCGCAATCACCCCGCAAGCAAACACCCAGGTAATCGGCTCGACGTGCTCGCCAAAGAACAGCGCCGAAAACGCGATGGTGAAGAAGATCTGCAACAACTGGATCTGACTGACCCGAGCGATCCCGCCCATCGCCAGTCCGGCGTACCAGGCAAAGAATCCAAGAAACTGCGAAAACAGCGCGACATAGGCAAACGCCCACCAGGCCTTGGCCGACACTGCGCCGTGATGTTGCAGCGCCAAGTAAACCACCGGCCCGATCAACAACGGTGTCGACAGCACCAGCGCCCAGCAGATCACCTGCCAGCCGCCCATCTCCTTGGCCAACCGGCCGCCTTCGGCATAGCCCAGCCCACCCACGGCAATCGCGCCGAGCATCAGCAAATCCCCCGCCTGAATACTCCCAGCCCCGGTGTACAACGCATAACCGAGCACCAACGCACTGCCCAACGCGGCGCAGGCCCAGAAGGCTTTTGACGGACGCTCATGAGACAACCACGCGGCATACAGCGCCACGCACAGCGGCTGCAAACCGTTGACCAATGCCCCGTGCGACGCCGGCAGCGTTTGCATGGCCCATGCTGACAACACCGGGAAACCGAGGATCACTCCGGCGATCACCAGGCTCAGGCCTTTGACTTGCTGCCACGTTGGCCACTTTTCGCGGCGCCACAACAACAGCATCGCCGCCGGAATCGCCGCGAACAACGCGCGACCCAAGCCGTTGAGCAGCGGATGCAGTTCCTGCACCACGATGCGGGTGAAGGGCAGGGTGAGGCTGAAAATCACCACGCCGAGCAAGCCGAGGGCCATGCCGGTGTTTTCGCGCGAGGACATGAGGGGAGACCAGAATCGTAGAGAATTGGGAATGACCTCATCAAGCCATAAACCGGGGGCTTGTGGCTGTTACAGCTAGGCACTTACTTATCCGTACAGTTGCGGGTAATCCCCGCAACGTAGGAGCTGCCGAAGGCTGCGATCTTTTGATTTTGTTTCTAACGGCAAGATCAAAAGATCGCAGCCTTCGGCAGCTCCTACAGTAATCCGAATCCGAATCCGAATCAGTGATTGCGTGTAGTAGTCAGTTATTACCTGCCTCTCCGGATAAGGTCTACCTTGAACACTCCCAAGCATTTCCCAGAGGAGTCCTCCCCATGGCCGCGAAAAAGATTCTGATGCTGGTTGGCGATTACGTCGAAGACTACGAAGTGATGGTGCCGTTTCAGGCCCTGCAGATGGTCGGGCACACCGTCCACGCCGTGTGCCCGGACAAGCCATCCGGCGGCACCGTACGCACTGCGATCCATGACTTCGAAGGCGACCAGACTTACAGCGAAAAACCCGGTCACCTGTTTGCCCTCAACTTCGACTTCGCCAAGGTCAGCGAAGGCGATTACGACGCGCTGCTGATCCCCGGCGGTCGGGCCCCGGAATACCTGCGTCTCAACGAAAAAGTCCTCGACCTGGTGCGCGCCTTCGACAAGGCCGGCAAACCGATCGCCGCCGTCTGCCACGGTGCTCAGTTGCTGGCAGCGGCCGGCGTGCTCGAAGGTCGCGAGTGCAGCGCCTATCCGGCCTGCGCCCCGGAAGTGCGACTGGCGGGCGGTACGTACATCGACATCGCCGTGACGGATGGCCACGTTCAAGGCAATCTGGCCACAGCCCCGGCATGGCCGGCGCACCCGAACTGGCTGGCCGGTTTCCTCGGCTTGCTCGGCACTAAAATCACCCTGTAACGAGGATTCGCCGATGTGCGAGCTCTACGTCAAGGCCGACCCGATTCTCTACGAATCACGCTCGCGCTCGCTGCGCATCTGCGGCGTGGTGACGACGTTGCGTCTGGAGAATCAGTTCTGGGACATCCTCAGCGAGATCGCCGAGGTCGACGGCATGACCACCAACCAATTGATCGCCAAGCTGTATGAAGAGGTGATGGATTATCGCGGGGAGGTGGTGAATTTTGCGTCGTTCTTGCGGGTGAGTTGTACGCGGTATTTGAGTCAGCGGCGGGTGAGTGCGCCGGAGTTGTCGGTGGTGCGGGCGCAAGTGAAATAGTCCAGACCGGGTTGACCCTATCGCTGGCAAGCCAGCTCACACAGGTATCGTGTGTGCCTCGAACCCTGTGGGAGCGGGCTTGCCCGCAATGGGGCCGGTATAGGCGACAGATACGCTTGGCTGGTCTTTACTCTGAAGCGCGAAATCTCTTAATTGCCCAGGAGAAACGAGCATGTCCGGATGGTACGAGTTGAGTAAAAGCAGCAACGGCCAGTTCAGGTTCGTCCTGAAAGCGGCGAACGCCGAAACGATTCTGACCAGCGAGCTGTACACCACCCGCGCGGCAGCCGAAGGCGGCATCGCCTCGGTGCAAACCAACAGCGCGCTGGATGACCGTTACGAGAAAAAATCGACGAAGGACGGCCATCCGTACTTCAACCTCAAGGCGGCCAACCATCAGATTATTGGCAGCAGCGAGGCGTATTCATCGGATGCGGCGTGCGATAAAGGCATCGCCAGCGTCAAGGCGAACGGGCCGACAAATGCCATCAAGGACAAAACCCTGCCAGTCCTATAACCCTCGATACCTGGCACTTGTAGGAGCAAGGCTTGCCCGCGATGGCGGTGTATCTCTCAACATCAATGTTGAAGGATAGGGCCTCTTCGCGGGCAAGCCTTGCTCCTACGGGGTTTTGCGTTTTTTCGGAAGCAAGAGTTCAGGATGGTGCAGTTGGGTCTGGCCCGTCGCACACATCCCCTGTAGGAGCTGCGGCACGCTGCGATCTTTTGATCTTGATTTTTAGAAGATCAAAATCAAAAGATCGCAGCGTGCCGCAGCTCCTACAGGGGTTTTGATTGCCGGGGGATCAGCGCAGGGTTTTCAGGATTGTTTGTAGTTGGGTCTGGCCTGCCGCGCTCAATGCAAATACCGGCAGGCGTGGATCACCCACTTCCAGCCCGGTCTGGCGTAACCCGGCCTTGATCGTCGCCGGCAAGCCGCCCTTCAGAATGAAGTCCAGCAGCGGCAACTGGCGATAAAACAGATCCCGCGCGCGATCCAGATCGCCCGCCATCGCTGCTTCATACAGATCCAGATTCAACTGCGGAATCAGGTTCGGCGCTGCCGTGCACCAGCCCTTCGCCCCGGCCGCGAACGCTTCCAGTGCCAGTGGATTGCAGCCGTTGTAAAACGGTACCTGACCTTCGCCGAGCAATTGCAGTTTGTGCATGCGCTGGATGTCGCCGGTGCTCTCCTTGACCATGGTCACGTTTTCCACGGCATTGACGATGCGCAGAATCAGATCGACCGACATGTCGGTGCCGCTGGTGGCCGGGTTGTTGTAGAGCATGATCGGCACGCCGATGCTCTCGCCAATCGCGCGGTAGTGGGAGAGGATTTCCGCTTCGGTGAGTTTCCAGTACGAGGCCGGCAGCACCATCACCACGTCGGCGCCATGGGCTTCGGCGAAGCGAGCGCGGCGCACGGCTTTGGCGGTGGTCAGGTCGGACACGCTGACGATGGTCGGTACACGTTTGGCCACGTGCTTGATACTGAATTCGGCGACTTGATCCCACTCCGAATCGCTCAGGTAAGCGCCTTCGCCAGTGCTGCCCAATGGCGCGATGGCGTGGACGCCGCTGGCGATCAAGCGATCAATCGATTGGCCGAGTGCTGGCAGATCGAGCCCTTCGCCATTGGCACTGAACGGGGTGATGGTGTAGCCGATGATGCCGTGAATGTTGGACATGGGAGCGTCTCCGTAATGAGGTTTCAGTTCAGGCAATCGGCGTGTTGGCGCAGGTTCTGCCGAGCGTAATAGTTGAAGGCGGCGGCGTGGCGTTTCGGCTTGGCGATCCAGTCATGGGCTTCGCGGCCCAGCGCGGGGATGATCGGTTTGATCGTGCCTGCCGCCATCGCCAGTAGCTGCAACTTCGCCGCGCGTTCGATCAATTGGGCGATGACACACGCCTCTTCAATCGTCGTGCCGGTCGACAGCTGACCGTGGTGCGAAAGCAAAATCGCGCGTTTGTCGCCCAGCGCACCGGCGATCAACTCGCCTTCTTCATTGCCCACCGGCACGCCCGGCCAGCCTTCGAGAAACGCGCAGTCGTCGTACAGCGGGCACAGATCCATGTGCGAAATCTGCAGCGGCACTTCCAGCATCGACAACGCGGCAACGTGCGTCGGGTGGGTGTGGATGATGCAGTTCACGTCCGGGCGAGCGCGGTACACCCAGCTGTGGAAACGGTTGGCCGGGTTAGCCATGCCGTGACCTTCGAGAACCTCCAGATCCTCGTTGACCAGCAGCAGGTTGCTCGCGGTGATTTCGTCGAAACCCAGGCCCAGTTGCTGAGTGTAATAGGTGCCGGGCTGCGGGCCACGGGCAGTGATTTGTCCGGCCAGGCCGGAGTCGTGACCATTTTCGAAAAGAATCCGGCAAGTCAAAGCCAGCTTTTGCCGGTCTGTCCACGTATTATCCGCGAGGCTTTTTTGCATCTGGGTCAGCGCTTGCTTGACCAGTTGGTCTTTGGGTAGTGCTAATGTCTTGGCCATGTCTGTGTCCTTTGGGGGATTGCAAATGACACGAAAGAGGCTATATGACACAAAGTGTCATTGGCAAGCACAAATCGTCGCTTCCTTGATGGAATAACCGCTGCGCATGTCTATCCGTTTGAAATTATTGAGAAAAAAACTTGGCGTAACCCTTGAGGCATTGGCCGAAAAATCCGGCATGACCAAGAGTTATCTGTCGAAAGTCGAGCGCGGGCTGAACACCCCGTCGATTGCCGCCGCGTTGAAACTGGCGAAAGCGCTGAACGTGAAGGTCGAGGAATTGTTCTCGGAAGACAACGTCAGCCTCGACAGCTACAGCCTGGTGCGCAGCCACGAGCGGCAGTCATTGGCGGCAAACGATCAGAGCCCGGGTTATGCGGTGCTGGCGCATCAGGTCAGCGAGCGTAATTTGCTGCCTTTCATCATCTATCCGCCGAGCGAATTCAGCGACAAGACCTTCAAGGAGCATCTGGGCGAGGAGTTTTTGTTCGTTCACGAAGGGCAGGTGGAAGTGGATTTCATGAACGAGAAAGTGCTGCTGCAACGCGGTGACGCGCTGCACTTCAATGCACAGAAACCGCACCGGATCCGGTCGGTAGGGGAGGTGCAGGCGCAGTTGCTGGTGGTGGTGCACAGCGCTGAGGAATGAACCCTGAAATCAAAAGATCGTCCGAACGCGGCCCGAGCCTTCGGCAGCTCCTACAGGGGAACGCATTGCAACTGTAGGAGCTGCCGAAGGCTGCGATCTTTTGATCTTGCTTCAAACCTCGACCGGCACCGACAATTTCGGACTGCCCAACGCATGCGTCTTCGCATCAAAAAACCGCAACTCAACCCCCGTCCCCTCAAACACCTGCGCGTAGTGCCGCTTCTGATGCTGCACAAACGCCGCACTGCGCGGATAAATCGAGATGGCCACAGTCTTCGGTTTCGCCAAGCGTAGCGCCCGCACAATGTGCGCATCCTGCTCGGCCAACGCGTGGCCAAAGATGCACAAACTGTCGCCATGCCCGAGCAATTGCTCATAACAGAACGACAGATAATCCGAACTGCGAATGGTTTTGAGCTTGTCCGCACTCGGCCCTTCGGTGACGAACAGCGGCACGTCATCCAGCGTCTTGATCGTATTGTTGATCGCGAAGCTGCCGAGCAGCGTGCCCTCGGTCGAGGTCAGTTTGCGCGCGGTGCCGTCCTGATTGCGCACCAGGTGCAGACCGCCGTGCAGGTACAGCAGACGCGGTTTGTCAGTGGCGCTTTCGGCCAGATCGAAACTCGCGTTGGCGCCGTTGAACAGGTCGTCGATGGCATCGCTTTGGTGTTGCAGCGCCCAGTAGTTGAGCAAGTCGTAATTGGTGGTGAACACTGTGCGATAGCGCGCCAGTTCTTCATTCAGCGTCGCCAGCGTCGAGGCTTTCACCAGGCGCCACGGAATGTGCACGGCGTGCACCGTGTTGATCAGCGCTTCCTTGATCGCGTAGTAGCGATTGCGCGGGGCGGCGGAGCTGACGGCCAGCGCCTTGTTGACCCGGCTGGTGGTTTTCAGCGCGCCGAGCACCTGCTCGAAACTGCGCGTCTGCATGGCGTCGAACACCGCCAGTTCCGACGCACTTAACGGTTTCTCTTCGACGGTGCGGGCGTTTTCGAACAGCGAGTCGTAGCCGAAATCGTCCCACACCGCGCGGCTGGCGCCATTGCCCACCAGCAGGCCGTTGAACTCGGTCGCGGCGCGCAGGGTGTTCCAGTCTTCAAGGCTGGCGTCGACATCCAGAAAATCGGTCATTGCGTAGGCGGTCTCAAAACATAGGGGCTGATGGGCGGCGACTTTATCACGAGCGGGCATTGAGCCAGATCAACATCGGCGCTGACCGATCGGTCGATGCTGTGCTTATCCGCTGAATCGCAGCAGTCGATTCGGCCCCTGTCAGGAGACGCGCGCATGACCAGCACCTTTTTCATTCCGGCGGTAAACATCATGGGCAACGGCTGCCTCGACGAAGCCATGGTCGCGATCCGCAACTACGGTTTTCGCAAAGCGCTGATCGTCACCGACACGGGGCTGGCCAAGGCCGGCGTGGCGACGATGGTCGCCGAGAAGCTGGCCATGCAGGACATCGATTCGGTGATTTTCGACGGCGCCAAAGCGAACCCGAGCATCGCCAACGTCGAATCCGGGCTGGGTTTGCTCAAGGAAACCCGCTGCGATTTCGTCGTGTCGTTGGGCGGTGGTTCGCCCCACGACTGCGCCAAAGGCATTGCCCTGTGTGCGACCAACGGCGGGGAAATCGGTGATTACGAAGGTGTTGATCAATCGAGCAAGCCACAACTGCCGCTGATCGCGATCAACACCACCGCCGGCACCGCCAGCGAGATGACCCGTTTCTGCATCATCACCGACGAATCGCGTCACGTGAAAATGGCCATCGTCGACCGCAACGTCACGCCGCTGCTGTCGGTCAACGACCCGGAACTGATGGTCGCCATGCCCAAAGGCCTGACCGCCGCCACCGGCATGGACGCATTGACCCACGCCATCGAAGCTTACGTCTCGACCGCCGCCAACCCGATCACCGACGCCTGCGCGTTGAAAGCAATCACCCTGATCAGCAACAACCTGCGCCTGGCCGTGCGCGACGGCACAGATCTCGCCGCGCGGGAGAACATGGCCTACGCGCAGTTCCTCGCCGGCATGGCTTTCAACAACGCCTCGCTCGGTTTTGTGCACGCGATGGCGCACCAGTTGGGCGGTTTCTACGACTTGCCCCACGGCGTGTGCAACGCCGTGTTGCTGCCGCATGTGCAGACCTTCAACGCGCTGGTCTGCGCCGATCGCCTGACCGATGTCGCCCACGCAATGGGCGCCGACATTCGTGGTTTCAGCGCCGAGGAGGGCGCGCAAGCGGCGATCACCGCAATCCGCACCTTGGCCAAAGACGTCGACATCCCGAGCGGTCTGCGCGAACTCGGCGCCAAACTCAGCGACATCCCGATCCTCGCCACCAATGCACTGAAAGACGCCTGCGGCATTACCAATCCGCGCGCGGCGGATCAACGGCAAATCGAGGAAATCTTCCGCAACGCCTTCTAACGCTTGCCATCCCCCGGCGCGAACTTCACGCAGAGCATCGCGCCGACGGCCAGCAACGTGCACAGCAGCGACAATGGCCAAGCCTGTGGACTGGCGATCAGACTGGCCATCGCGCCGATAATCGCCGCCATCAATTGATGGATAAAACCGCTCAGCGCCATCGCATAAGCACCGGCAATCGGCGCGCCATCGTTGGCGCGTGACAGGCTGATCGGGTAGTTCAACGACTGCCCGAACACCGCCACGCAATACGGCAGCCAAAATAGCAACGCGATGGAACTGGCCGCCAGACTGCCCAGCAACATCACGCCGCTACCGGCCAGCACCAGACCGACGCCAACGGTCATCAACCACGCCTGACCGGTGCGCAACACGAAGTGATTGACCGCCAGCGCACCCAGAAAATACGCCGCGCTGATTGGCCAGCCGAGCAAACCGTAATCCACCGTCGACCAGGCGAACGGCCCCTGCAAAACCAGCGGCGCTGCGGTGTTGAAGGCGATGATCACGCCGTAGCCCAAACCACCGGCCAGCGCCGGCAAAAGAAATGCCCGATGCAGCAGAATCAGCCGATAAGCCGACCACGATGAGGCGCTGACCGGTTCGTCAGCGACAGCAGGGAAAGCCACCCGCGAAACGATCAGCGCCATCACCAGGCAGACCACGCCGAGCAGGTAGAAAATCGCCTGCCAGCCCAGCGTCACCTCGATGATCGAGCCCAAGTATTGGCCGATGCCCAGCGCCACTACGAACGAGATCGAAATCCACGACAACGCCTTGGCCAGCAGATCGCCGCGAAAGCTGTCGCGGATCAGCACCCGCGCCATCACCGAAATACCGCTGGCACCGATGCCTTGCAGCAGTCGCAGCAGCAAAAACCACTCAAGCGTCAAACCCAGCGGCAACGCCAGATTGGCCAAGCCGTAAATCGCCAGCGCCGCCAGCAACACCGGTTTGCGGCCGATGCGCTGGGCCAGACTGCCCCAGAACAACATCGGCAGCGCCATGCCGATCAGGTACAGCGACAAGCCCCACGACACCTGCGCAGGATCCGCCGCCAGATAGCGGGCGATTTCCGGCAGCGCCGGCAAATAAATACTCATGCCCAACTGGGCGAGAAAAACCGTGCTACAGGTGATCAGGAGAGTGACGCCGGCGTTCATGATTCGTCCCTGTTTTCAGTCGTCGAGATCACAACGGTGGGTGCGCAACAGCTCTGTGATCAGTTCACAGAAGCGGCGGATCAGCGCTGGCGGCATGTCGGCGCGCAGCGTAATGCGGATGGCCGCCTTGCCTTGTGCAACCACCGGAAAAAACACCGCACTGGTGAAAAAACCCTGTTCGGCCAGTTCGCTAGCCACTCGATTGGCCACCGCCGCCTGCCCGCATTTGATCAAGCGGATGGCCATGTTGCTGTGGCATTGATCGGTGCTGATCAGGCTGTCGAAGAGGCGGATATTAGCCTGAAGGTTGCTTTGCAGCGTGGCGAATTCGGCGCTGCGGTGCAGGCGGATCGACGCTCTGCCGGCACCGATCGCCGCGCAGTTGAGACTCTGCGACCAGTTGCTCGGCCCGCCGTAACGCTGGATCAGGGTTTTCTGCCGCTCATTGCCCAGCATCACCAAACCGCCGCTGGCGCCAAACGACTTGGCCAGCGACGCGACGATCAGGCAATCCTCTTCCAGCGCCGCCACCCGTGGCCGCACCAGGCCGGCGCCGTGCTGACCGACCGCGGACAACGCATGGGAATCATCCAGATACAGAAACAGCCCGTAGCGATCCTTCAGATACAACAGACCTTCCATGTTGGCGACGCCGCCCATGCTGTACGCGCCATCGGCGACATACGCCACGCGGCCATGTTGCTGGCAGGCGCGTTCGAGAAAATCCATATCGTTGTGCGGCGCGGTGACCACGCGGGTCTCATCGGCGCACGCAGCTTTCAAGTGATTCATCGAATAGTGCGCGTGGCGGTCGAAGACCATCACCGGCGGCTGACCTTCGGTGAAGATGCCGCTGGCCAGCAACGGCAGGATTCCCGCGCTGGCGGCGCTGCAAGACAAAGTGCTCAGACAGACCGTATCAAAGAGTTGCGACAACTCGTTTTCGTACTGCTCGAGAAACGCCAGTTTGCAGCCATTTTTCGAGTTGGCGACGCGCAAACTGCCGGTTTCACGCAGGGCGGCGATGGCGCCTTCGAGCAGGGCCGGGTGGTGATCGAGCCCGAGATAAGAGGTCGTGCAGAAGTGATGGAATTCACGCCCGTACTGATCGAGCAAGTGATTCGGACTTTTTACTTCGACATTGAGACCGGCGACTTTGCCCTGTTCGGCGATGTCCCAATCGTAGTCGGCGAGGGCAATGATCTTGCGGAAATTGGAATACAGATTCGGGGTGTGCAACGGAAGATTCACAGGCGACATTCCTTGAGCGTAGCGATCCATGGGGTGTTGCAATTTGTGTGTGTTGCCAGACTTTACAGAGCGAAAAGTCGGACAAAAATAGGCCGATTCCGCGAATCCTGAGAGGCGATAGAGTTTTGTTTGTAGGGCGAAGCCACGAACGTCGGCGGATTAATCACATGTCTGACTTCAACGAAAACCGGGCTATCCTGCCGACTCGAATGTCCCCGCCAGCGAGACTTCCATGCTGCAAAAAAGCCTGATTCGCCGCCTCGACCTGATCACCCTGCAACTGTTTGTCGCCGTGCATGAAGAGGGCACGCTGACCCGCGCCGCCGCGCGCGAAGCCATTGCGGTGTCGGCGGCGAGCAAGCGCTTGATGGAATTGGAAGAGGCGCTGGGCATCAGCCTGTTCGTGCGCCAGGCCAAGGGCATGACGCTGACGCCGGCGGGGGAAACGCTGCTGCACCATGCGCGGCAGATGTTGTTTAACGTCGAGAAGATGGGCCTGGAACTGGGCGAGCACAGCCACGGTGTGCGCGGCTATGTGCGGATGCTGGCGAACCTGTCGGCGATCATTCAGTTTCTGCCGGAAGACTTGCGCGACTTTTCCGCGCGGCATGCGCAGGTCAAGACTGACCTTGAAGAACGGCCCAGTGCCGGGGTGATTCAGGGTGTGCTCGATGGCGTCGCGGATCTCGGTATTTGTTCCAACGACAGCGACATCAAGGGCCTGCACAGCGTGCTGTACCGCGAGGACAAACTGGTGGTGGTGATGTTGCCGGAGCATCCGTTGGCCGCGCGTGAATCGGTGGCGTTTGCCGAAACGCTGGACAGTGATTACGTCGGTTTGCACGCGGCCAGTTCGATCAACATGCGCACCCACGCGGCGGCGCGGCAGGCGGGCAAGGTGCTGCGCATTCGCATTCATGTGCCGGGGTTTGATGCGGTGTGCCGGATGGTGCAGGCCAACATGGGCATCGGAATTTTGCCGCAGCGGGCGTATGAGTTGTTCGGCCAGGCGCTGGGGCTGCACGCGGTGCCGTTGACCGATGACTGGTCGGATCGCGCGTTGATTGTGGTGGTGCGCGATGAGGCGGGGTTGTCGCCGGTGAGTCGGTTGCTGTTTGAGCATTTGCGTGGGCAGAGTTCGTGAATCTCTGGTGAATGGGCCGGCCTCTTCGCGGGCAAGCCTTGCTCCTACGGTTTTGGGTGTACACAAAAGAGGTTCGCGCCAGAAACCTGTAGGAGCAAGGCTTGCCCGCGAAGACTGGCCAAAGTGCACTACACATCTCAAAGAAGCGTTCGCATTTCGCGAACGCCCTTTGCCGAACGAAGGTTGGATTCCTTCATCACCGCGCCTCTAGTCTTGCCGGCATATTCCAAGAACAAGAGGTACCCCGCGATGACTGCCCCCCTGAGTGCGATCAAAGTGATCGAAATCGGCACCCTGATCGCCGCGCCGTTTGCCGCGCGCATGCTCGCCGAGTTCGGCGCCGAGGTGATCAAGATCGAAGCCATGGGTCAGGGCGACCCGCTGCGCAAATGGCGCAAGCTGCACGAAGGCACGTCGCTGTGGTGGTACCTGCAATCGCGCAACAAGCAGTCGCTGGCGCTCAATCTGAAATCCCCGGAAGGCATCGAACTGGTCAAACAACTGGCGACCGACGCCGACGTGATCATCGAAAACCTGCGCCCCGGCGCGCTGGAAAAACTCGGCCTGGGCTGGGACGTACTCCACGCGCTCAACCCCAACCTCACCCTCGTGCGTATTTCCGGTTACGGCCAGACCGGCCCCTACCGTGATCGCCCCGGTTTCGGCGCGATTGGCGAGGCGATGGGCGGCATCCGCTACACCACCGGCACCCCTGGTTCGCCACCGGCGCGAGTGGGCGTCAGCCTCGGCGACTCGCTGGCCTCCTTGCACGCAGTAATCGGAGCGTTGATGTCGCTGCTGCGGGTCAAAACCGGGCAGGGCGGTGGGCAGATCGTCGATGTGTCGCTGGCCGAAAGTGTGTTCAACGTGATGGAAAGTCTGGTGCCGGAATACGACATGCTCGGCCACGTTCGCGAACGCAGCGGCGGTGCGTTGCCGGGCATTGCACCGTCCAACACGTACCTTACGGCTGACGGCGCTTACGTGGTAATTGCCGGCAACAGCGATCCGATCTACAAGCGGTTGATGCAAACGATCGGTCGCGATGATCTGGCTGACGCCGAAGAATTTGCCCACAACGACGGCCGTGCGGCCAAGAGCGGAATCCTCGACGCCGCGATCACTCACTGGACGAGCAGCCTACCGATCAACGACGTGCTCGCCGCCCTCGAAGCTGCTGAAGTCCCGGCCGGGCGCATCTATTCGGTGGCCGACATCGTCGCCGATCCGCACTATCAGGCGCGCGGCATGCTGCTCGACGCCGAACTGCCCGGCGGCGCAACCGTGAAGATGCCCGGCATCGTGCCGAAACTTTCGGAAACCCCCGGCGGCGTGAACTGGTCGGGGCCGACACTCGGCCAGCACACCGACGGCATTCTCGCCGGTCTCGGCCTGACTGAACTCGACATCGAACGCCTGAAAAGCCAGAGAGTAGTGCAATGATTTCCGACTATTCGCAAACCTTGATCGTCCAGGAAGTCTCGCCTCGCGATGGCTTGCAGATCGAGCCGACGTGGGTGGAAACCGTCGACAAAATCGCGCTGATCGATCAACTGTCGCTGGCGGGTTTCAGCCGCATCGAAGCCGGCTCGTTTGTGTCGCCGAAAGCCATTCCGGCGCTGCGTGATGGCGAGCAGGTGTTCAACGGCATTCAGCGTCAACCGCAGGTGATTTACGTAGCGCTGATCCCCAATCTCAAAGGCGCGCAGCGCGCATTGGAGGCGGGTGCCGATGAACTGAATCTGGTGATGTCCGCCAGCCAGACGCACAACCTCGCCAACATGCGCATGCGTTGTGAGGATTCGCTGGCGGCGTTTGCCGACATTGTTGCTTTTGCCGATGGCTCGGGCGTGCGGCTCAACGGCAGTATCGCGACGACGTTCGGTTGCCCGTTCGAAGGCAAGATCGACGAGGATCGCGTGCTGCAGATTGTCGACGCTTATCAGGAACTGGGCATTCAAGGCATCACCCTCGCCGACACCACTGGCATGGCTAATCCGCGTCAGGTGGATCGCTTGGTACGGCGGGTTTTGCAGCGGGTTTCGGCGGCGGATCTGACCCTGCATTTCCATAACACCCGGGGTTTGGGGTTGTGCAATGTGCTGGCGGCTTACGAGGCAGGCGCCCGACGTTTCGATGCAGCGCTGGGCGGTCTCGGTGGTTGTCCGTTTGCACCCGGGGCATCGGGCAATATTTGCACTGAAGACTTGGTGAATTTGTGCGATGAGATCGGCATTCATACCGGCATCGACTTGCCGCTGCTGTTGAAGCTGTCGCGCGGATTGCCGGATCTCCTCGGCCACGAAGTCCCCGGCCAACTGGCCAAGGCCGGGCGCAATTGCGACCTGCACCCGATCCCCACCTAAATCCCCCTCTGTAGGAGCAAAGCTTGCTCGCGAACGCGGTGTGTCATTCAGCAGTGATGCGACTGCCCTGACGCCTTCGCGAGCAAGCTCGGCTCCTACAGGAACAGCGTCATAACCAGACAACAAAAACAATCGGACGCCCACCGGCAGTCCGCCTGGAGAAAAGCTATGAGCCTCAATGTAATGGAGGCGGGCGCGAGCTCGTCTGTCGATCACGACGCCGAAAAAGCCCTGGTCAGCAAAGTCGCCTGGCGCCTGATGCCGCTGATCATGGTCTGCTACCTGTTCGCCTTTTTCGACCGTATCAACATCAGCTTCGCCAAGTTCCAGCTGCAAGCCGACCTGAGTCTGAGCGACACCGCTTACGGCCTCGGTGCCGGGCTGTTCGTGGTCGGTTACGTGCTGTTCGAAGTGCCTAGCAACATGATGCTCTACAAGGTCGGCGCCCGGCGCTGGATCGCGCGGATCATGATGTCGTGGGGCGTGGCGACGGCGCTGATGGTCTTCGTCACCAGCGAATGGCAGTTCTACGCGCTGCGCTTTTTGATCGGCGCGATGGAAGCCGGTTTCGCCCCGGGCGTGTTGTATTACCTGACACTGTGGTTCCCGCAGCACTTCCGTGGACGCATCACCTCGATGCTGTTTCTGGCCTCGGCGTTTGCCGGTCTGGTCGGCGCACCGTTCTCCGGACTGGTGCTGGAGCACCTTGATGGTGTCCTGCAAATGCGCGGCTGGCACTGGTTGTTTTTGCTTGGTGGCGTGCCGTGTGTCGGCCTGGGGTTTCTGGTGTTGACGCTGCTCAAGGATCGCATCGAGGACGCGCACTGGCTGACCGCTGACGAGAAAAAATTGCTGTCCAGCCGCATCGCCCATCACGAACCGCACAAGAGCGGCGGCTCATTGCTGGCGGCGCTACGGATTCCGGGTTTTCTGACCTTGGGGCTGATCTACTTTCTGATTCAGGTCGCGTCTTACGGCTTGAATTTCTGGGCGCCACAATTGATCCGCAGCGCCGGTACCGAGAGCCCGGTGATGATCGGTCTGCTGACCGCCATTCCGTACATCTGCGGTGCGATCACCATGATCGTGATCGGGCGGTTGTCGGACGCAACCGGCGAGCGCCGCAAGTTTGTCGCGGGGTTGGTGGTGGTTGGCGCGATCGGATTCTTCAGTGCGGGGATTTTCGCCGATCACACCACGTTCCTGATCGTCGCCCTCGGCTTGCTCGGCGCCGGCATCATCGCCGCTATTCCGAGCTTCTGGACGCTGCCACCGAAGTTGCTGGCCGGTGCCGGCGCAGGTGCGGCGGGCGGGATCGCGGTGATCAATACGCTGGGGCAGTTCGGCGGCATCGTCAGCCCGGTGATGGTCGGGCGGATCAAGGATCTCACCGGCAGCACCACGCCAGCGCTGTATGTCATTGGCGTGGCGGCGTTGATCGCAGCGGCGTTGTTGCTGTGGGGGTTGCCGCAGAAATTGCGCACGCTCGATAAATATTGAGCCGCTGAAAAGATCGCAGCCTTCGGCAGCTCCTACAGAGTACGAATCCAATCCTGTAGGAGCTGCCGCAGGCTGCGATCTTTTGATGTTATTGCGGTGCCAAAACTCTTCCCGGCGAATTGCCAAACTGAATCAATACCACCCCCGCAATCAACAACACCGCGCCAAACAGCCGAGGCAATGTCAGCTGTTTCTCCACCAACCCAAACAAGCCAAAGTGATCCAGCAGCATTGAGGCAAGCACCTGACCCGCCAGCGCCAACGCCACAAACCCCGAAGCCCCGAGCTTAGGCAGCAACACCACCGCCAGCGCCACAAAACAAACCCCGAACGCGCCACCGGCCCACATCCACATGGGCGCCTTGCTGATAAACGCCAGCGACGGCAGGGGCAACCGCAACGCCAAAATCACCGGCAACAACACCAGCACACTCACCAGCAACGACGCCAACGTCGCCCACAATGGATGGCCCAATCCGCGCGCCAGGTTGCTGTTGATCGCGCTCTGAAACGGCACTACCGCCCCGGCAAATGCGGCCAACGCCAACAAACCGGCCCACTGCAACGTACTCATGATCATTCTCCAACAGGTTTTGCTGGACTCTAGAGTATTCGTCGCGCAGATTTAAATTCCGTTTCGTCATCCAGAACATGCATCAAATGAATGATCTGCGCCGCATCGACCTCAACCTGCTGGTGATCCTCGACGCCTTGCTCAGCGAGCAGCACGTCACCCGCGCCGCCGAGCGCCTGCACCTCAGCCAACCGGCGGTCAGCCATGCGCTGGCGCGTCTACGCGATTTGCTCGGCGACCCGCTGCTGGTGCGCGCCGGCGCAACCCTGGCGCCCACCGCACGAGCGCTGGAACTGGTCGCGCCGCTCGCCGAAGCGCTGGCCCAAGTGCAATCGCTGCTGGCACCAAACACCTTCGATCCGGCTAGCGCCCGACGCACCTTTCGTGTGGCGATGTCGGACTACGGCGCGGCGATCATCCTCCCCGATCTGATCCGGACCCTGCGCCGCGAAGCGCCGGGCATCGACCTGCAAATCAGCCACGCCAGCCGCGAAGGCATGCTCGAAGGCGTGCTCAATGGCGATATCGACGTCGCCGCCGGCGTCTTCCCGGAAATGCCCCACGAATTGCGCAGCACGCTGCTGTTCGAAGAACGCTACGTCTGCCTGCTCGACCGCCAGACCCTGCCGGCCAACGGCGTGCTCGATCTGCCCACCTACCTGTCGCGCCCGCATGTCTTGCTGGAAATGCGCGGCAGCGGCACACCGGAAATCGAGCGAGCCCTGACCTCCCTGCGCGAACGCCGTCGCGTCGCGATCAGCCTGCCGCACTGGAACGTCGCGCCGCAGTTGATCAGTGGCACGGATTTGATTCTCACCGTGTCATCGCGCAGCGTGCGCGATTTGGTGCATGGGGATTTGATTGTTGTGCCGCCACCGTTTGATATTCCGCCGTTTACGTTTGTGCTGGCTTGGCACAAGCGGCGGGGTGGGGATCAGGCGTTGAATTGGTTGAATCGGAAGATTGAGGAGGGGATAGTGCAGTTCGTGTGAGTACTTGCTACCAGTTTTTTGGCGGGAGGCGTCGGGTATGGAAGATGCGTAAAACTTGCAATCGACCCTGACGAACACGATACGGAATCAAATAGGGGCGATCAGGGACTGCCCACTCCCGAGTTCCGGGCAAGCGTCCTTCGCGCCCTGAGCTGGGAAATCGAGTGAGATTATCGACGCTGGCAAAAATGGCCTGAACAAACTCCGAAGCGGCCTTGGGATTCTCAATTGCAATGTAGGCAGCTTCGTCATCGAGATTTTTTAATGCGGTTTTCAGCCACTCAACGCGCATTTGCATTCCATTTTTCAGCGATCGCCCGAACCTCATCAGCAGTCGCGAAATCACCTGCATCGGCTTCTTTCAGTGCTTGCTGGATCTCTTCAATTTGCCACGCTTCTCGTGCGAGATATTCACGCAATGCATCCACCGCCAAGTATGACTTACTGCGGCCGGTAGCTTTGGCGAGGTTGGCAAGAGTATCGGCAATTTCATCCGGGATACGCAGAGACATGACGGACATGGTGGTCTCGATGTAGTGATTTGTAGTGCAACATACTACAGCGTCATACTCACGTAGATCAGCCGTTCGTCTATCCAACAACATCGGGCAAGGATTCGGTTCGAATTAAGCTGTATTTACAAATCCGCCGACTCTCTCCCGAACCTTCAGAGGTTACTGATCCGATGCTCACCGGCCTCAACCACCTGACCCTCGCCGTCAGCGATCTGAACCGCAGTCTGGCGTTTTATCGTGACGTATTGCAGTTGCGCGTCGAGGCGACGTGGGACGCCGGTGCCTATCTTTCGCTTCCGGGACTGTGGCTGTGCCTCTCGTTCGATCCATTACGCACTAGCGAGCCGGGCGCCGACTACACCCATTACGCCTTCAGCCTCAACGCTGCGGATTTTGCGCTATTCGTACAAACGCTAAAAGCAGCAAACGTGCGGGAATGGCGCGATAACCGCAGCGAAGGTGCGTCGTTCTACTTCCTCGATCCTGATGGCCACAAGCTCGAAGCTCACGTCGGCGATCTGGCCTCGCGACTCGCAGCGTGTCGGCAGAAACCGTACACCGGCATGCGTTTTTACGACGGGCAGTGATCAGGCGCAATCGGCTGATATAGACTGGCCGCCACGTGTTCTGGCGCTTGCAGGTTTTCCATGACTCTATCGTTGCTAATGGCCGTTCTGGCCTCGGGTTTCATTTACGGCATCACGCCGGGGCCGGGTGTGCTGGCGGTGTTCGGTATTGGCGCGGCCCATGGGCGACGGGCCGGGGCGGGGTTTCTCTGCGGGCATCTGCTCGGCGATGTGGTCTGGTGCAGCACGGCAATGATCGCGATTGTTGGCGCTCGGGAAATCGGCAGCACGGCATTCGACGTGCTCGGCGTGCTCAGCGGTCTGTACTTGTTCTGGCTCGGCTGGCGCGCGGTGCGGGCGCAGCGACGCAATACGGACGAACCGCAGGGCGCGGCGCGCAATCCATTTTGGCACGGCATTCTGTTCGGGCTGACCAATCCCAAAGCCTACCCGGTGGCGGTGGCGACGTTTACTGCGCTGCTGTCGAGCCGTGCCGAGCTGCTCAACTGGTCGATGTTGCCGACGCTGATCGCCCTGAGCTTCCTTGGCGGGCTGCTCGCCTACGCTATTCTCATCGGTGTTGTCGGCGCGCAGCGGGTGCGCACGCTGTATCAGCGCCACGAGTTGCTGATCACCCGGTTGTGCGGGGTGATGTTCATCGGTTTCGCCATCAACGCGCTGGTGCATGCGTTGCCGGGGCTGATGCCGAACAAGGCTTGAAGGTGACTGTACATCGCGCAGCGCGGCAATCATCGGGCGCTGCATAGCTGATTGCGCTTCACCGTTCGTCAGTGCAACGACAACTTTTCTAAACCTTTGCTGGCCAGAAAATTCTCAATCTAGGCGGGCACCTGCTCGCCACGATCATTACCAAGAGGTAGAGAATCATGCCTAATTCAAGAAACTCGAACTCGGGAAACTTCGCTAACGATCGAACGAAGGCGTCTGAAGCCGGTCGCAAAGGTGGGAAAACCACTACAACGACTGTCGACAAAGACCCTGCGAAAACAGAAATGGGCCGCAAGCCCGGTCAGAAATCGAAGTAGTCAGTGAAGTCGTTTTGATTGAGAGGCGGGGGCGTAAGCTCCCGCTTGAATTTTGAGAAAAGGAGGGCGCGACCATGAGCCGGATGGCCACCCGTTTACGCAATTTGAGTGTTGTTTCGCTGTTTAGCCTGTGCGCCACCAGTGCTTTTGCCCAGTCGCCTGCCGATTTCATCAACGATGCGTCGGCCAAAGGCATGGCTGATATCGAAGCCAGCCGCTTGGCCCACGGGAAAACCGAATCCAAAGAGGTCAAGGATTACACCATCGTCGTCATTAATGACCGCACCACGGCCAATCAGCACCTGGCGAAAATTGCCAAGAAGCTCGACCTGCCGATCGCGCCGCGCGAAGAAATCGCCGACAAGGCCAAAGAGCTGATTCCAGAGGTGAAGGACGGCGCGACGTTTGATCAGGCCTATGCCGCGAGTCAGGTCAAAGCCACCGAAGAGGCCATTCAGCAGATCGAGCAGGAAGCGCAGACCACTGATGTGCCGGAGATCAAAGCCTTCGCCGACGAGACCCTGCCGAAACTGCAGAATCACCTGGAAATGGCGAGAGCCTTACAGGCCAGCCGCTAATCTCACAGACAACACAGATCCCCTGTGGCGAGGGGATTTATCCCCGCTCGGCTGCGCAGCAGTCGTTAAACCATTCAATGCAGTGTGTCAGGTTGAATTCGGCAGCAAGAAATGGGGCTGCTTCGCAGCCCAACGGGGATAAATCCCCTCGCCACAAGTGTTTTTATTCGCCCGATAAACCTAGCACTCATTCAAATCCTGCTTCGACTTGCTCTTCCCACCCAGCCCTTCAAGGTTAAACACCTCGCCCTCGCCCAACGAGCGGTAATGCCTGCGCAACGCCTCCAGTTGCTTCAAATCCAGCGCTTCCAGCCCGAGCATCGCGTTCTGCGCTTCCTTGGTCACCAGCAGCAACTCATCAATCTTCAAATGCAGAATGTCGGTGTCACGGTTCTGCGTGTTCTGGATCAGAAATACCATCAGAAACGTGATGATCGTGGTCGAGGTGTTGATGATCAGTTGCCACGTATCGTTGTAATTAAAGATCGGCCCGCTCAACCCCCACAGCCCAATCAGGATCAACGCCCCCATAAACGTCTTCGGGCTACCGGCCCACAGAGCAAGCTTCTGGGAAATCTTCGCGAATTTCATAGCCGTATTCCTTATTGGGGGGAGTGCATGAAATTCAGACAATGACGGCGTTGTGAAAATTCTAATTACAAATCAGCGAATGGAACCGGACGTTGGTAGGGCAGCGCCGGCCAGTTGGATCACGGTATGGTAGCGGCATCTGTTTTTCCAGGTTTTGAAGCAAACGCCTTACAGGAGAACGCAATGAGTTGGTCCGCCAAGCAATACGTCGCTTTCGAAGATGAACGCACCCGTCCCGCCCGCGATCTGCTGGCGGCGATTCCCACGGCAGAGGCACGAGCGGTGGTTGATATCGGTTGTGGCCCGGGCAATTCGACGGAGCTTCTGCTGCAGCGTTTTCCTGAGGCGCAGGTCTGCGGGCTGGACAGCTCGCCGGACATGATCGACGCGGCACGCAAGCGTTTACCGCAGTTGCAGTTCGAGGTGGCAGAGATTGATCGATGGGCGGACACCGGGCCGTTTGATGTGATCTTCGCCAATGCCGTGCTGCAGTGGGTGCCGGATCACGCGACGTTGCTGCCGGCGTTGGCTCGTAAGTTGTCGGCGGGCGGCAGTCTGGCGATTCAGATGCCGGATAACCTCAATGAACCATCCCATCGCTTGATGCGTGAAGTCGCCGCCAATGGCCCGTGGGCCGCAAAGCTCGCCGGCGCGGCGGGGCAGCGGACGGACATGGCGAGTGCCAGCGATTATTTCTCGATGTTGCGCCCGCACTGCGCGCGGGTCGATGTCTGGCGCACGACGTATCACCATCAGTTGGCGGGTGGCGCGGCAGGGGTGGTTGAGTGGTTCAAGGGTAGCGGGTTGATTCCGTTTTTGAGTCCGCTGACTGAAGCGGAGCGGGCGGAGTATCTGGAGCAATACCTGAGGGAAGTCGCGAAGGCTTATCCGGCGTTGGCGGATGGGTCGGTGCTGTTGCCGTTTCCGCGGTTGTTTATCGTTGCGACTCGCTGAAACGAACGAATGCTTTGTTCGACTTGAGAGCGGTGGGATGGCGTCAAGCGAGCCCCTCACCCCAGCCCTCTCCCAAGGGAGAGGGAGCTGATTTGGGGGCTTTTCAAATCCTGAGTTCGGCTCGATATCGCAGGTCGGCGTATCTCGAACAGGCACCTCGGTCAGTTCCTTCTCCCTCTGGGAGAGGGCTAGGGTGAGGGGCTATTCCAAGGTTGAATCCGTTCAGCGCTGCGCCGCGACCAGCATCATCATCGGCCGCTCCCGCTCTTCCGCCAGTGCCGGTTGCGCCGCCACCTCGGCATCACTTGGCCCCCATTCATTGACATGACGAATGGTGAACCCCGCCTCAATCAACGAATTGAGCAACGTCCCGATCGTACGATGCTGCTTGATCACGCCCTCGGCCAACCAATGGGTCACCCGCTCACCTTCCATCTGATAACTGTCCAGCGGCCAACGCTTGTTGCCCTCGCTATCAACCAGCCACCCCGGATTACGCGGGGCCATAAAAATCGGATGCTCGATGGAAAACACAAAGTGCGAACCCGGTTTCAACGCCGCATAAAGATGAGCAAACAGCCCTGATAAGTTCTTGATGTAGTGCAGCGCCAGTGAACCGTACGCCAGATCAACACTGCAAACCGGCAGGTCGAGCTGCTCAAGATCGGCACGTTCATAACGGATATTCGTCGCCACCGTTGTCTGCCGCGCGCGCTCCAGCATCTTCTCCGAAACATCCAGACCCAGCACATTGGCGGCGCCGCTCTCACTGGCCCAACGGCTGAACCAGCCATAACCACAACCCAGATCGACCACATTCAAACCATGCATGGCCGGCAGCAACGCTCTGAGCGCCGGCCATTCCGGCGCGGCATCAAGCCCGCCGATGGAGCGGTTCATCTGGCTGTAGCCCTGGAAAAACTCGGGATCGTCGTAGATGTTTTGCGTCATGGATGAGTACTCTTTCAAAATGTCGTCGCAGTGAATGGCTCAGTTCCAATACCCGTTAAGACAAAGACGAATTCAACCCTGCTGCAACACCTTCAAAGCCGCCGACGCGAGAAACCCCGAGCGGCTCTTTTCTTCCGGATGGTGCAACACATACTCATCAATACGATTAAGCAGGTGCCCCGGCAGGGTGATGTTGAGCTTCTGGGCTTTGCCCAAATATTTGACCACGTCGATGTCCACCACCGCCCACGCGCAACCGGCGTATTTCGGATTGGCCACATTCACGCCCAGTTTGCTGGCGGACGGGATAGGCGCACCGTCCTCGGCCAGAATCTCGAAATGGCCTTCGATCGCTTCGCGAGCCATGGCGACAGCATCGTCGAGGTCATCACCTGCGGAAAAACAGCCAGGAATGTCCGGCACTTCCACGCCCCAGGCGTGTTCGTCATCACCTATTGAAATCGCAATCGGATAAAGCATGTGTGTTGTCCTCCATGGCGCACCAAATACCAACCGTCTGCGACGAGTTGGCCGATTAAAAAACGGCTATTCACAACACCTCCTTGTGGTGTGCTTGGTGGTTACTATACCTACTGGATTATCGTGATCAACATGCTAATCCCTGTGCGGTCATCGTCCTTTGATGGGCGCATCGGCTTAGTGCAGTCTAGGTAAGGCTCAGGGGAGGGTAAGGAGGGTGTGTTTCAAGGATTTGCGCACAAGTTTTTACCAAACTCCAGACACAAAAAAACCGGCCGTTAAAACCGGTTTATCTTGCAGTCAGAAGCATTCAAGCCCCTGCAAGCAAGCTCTCGTAGGGGATTCGCAAGCCTTCATGCAAGCGCTTGATCATCGACAGGCTCAGTTTGCGCTTGCGATTCAATACCTCGGATACGCGTCCACTGGTGCCAATGAACGGTTCCAGATCACGTGGCGTCAACCCCTGCTGTTCCATGCGAAATTTAATCGCTTCAATCGGGTCGGAAGGTGGCATTGGAAAATGCTGGTCTTCGTACTTCTCAATCAACAATGCGAGAATTTCCAGCTCGTCGCCCTCAGGCGAATTGAGTTCGGCGCCCCACAGCTGCTCCATGCGTACAAACGCGGCGGCGAGGTCTTCCGGACTCCGAATGGGTTTGATGTTCATTACACGGTCTCCGCGTTGATCTGGTCATATTGGGCATGGCTGCCAACGAAGCGGATGAAGCCGAACTGCCGTTGATAGTCGATCGCCAAAATCACTCGATACTTGTTACCGCCGATATTGAACACCACTCTCGCGCCTTTAAGGACGCTTGCGGTTCTCAACTCGGCTTTAACCTCCTGTGGCGTACGGTATTCGGCCTTTTCCATGTGGCGATACCATTCAACAAGCGGTGTCTCGGAGTCAGCGAAAGCAGGATGGCTTTCCCAGAATTGCCGCAAAGTTGATCTTGCCATTATCCGCATCCATGCCTCCTCCCGTTTTGGGAGATGTTAGTCGTCAATGTCCAGTGATGCAATCACTGATGTCAAAGGAACAGGGCGAGGTAGCAGCCCCAGCTTCAGGTTAGAAGGCATCTGAACTAGAAAACCGAGGTTTGTTTTGCAAGGAGTGACAAGACGAGGCGAGGAGAGAAAACCTACGGAATATCGAACTCTACAAACCCCAGACACAAAAAAACCGGCTTTATAGGCCGGTTTTCTGTATTCCTGCATCCCCCGTCAAAAAATCACGACGTGAGACAAAACTTGATTGGAGCGGGTAGAGGGAATCGAACCCTCGTCGGAAGCTTGGGAAGCTACTGTTCTACCATTAAACTATACCCGCTCAGAGCGGCTGACTTTGTACCAGACTCGGCCACGGATTTGAAGTTTCTTTTGCAAAATAAGCCTTTGAATCGTTGAAAACGGTCAATCGCGGACGAGCGCTGCGGGTCGCAAATCAAAAGCTCAACCCTGCAGGCTCGTGCGCGACGACACTTTTTCAAATAGCCAATGCATGTTGATCCTGAACAAACGAGTAACGCGTTCGGCTGGTCTGCTGCGCCGGTTTCAGAAAGCCGAGCAAGGCGTTCTGGCTATCGCGGCACGCCGCTTTGTGTTCCATATCGAGAAAATGCCCGGTGGCTTGCAGGGTGGTGAAGGTGCTCTGCGCGACGTGGTTGCCGAACAGGCGCGCATCGTCGGCGGCGGTGTATTCGTCCCATTCGCCGTTTAAAAACAGCACTGGCACGTTGATCTTTTTCGCCGCGTTCAAGTAGCACTGGCGGTCGCTGTGCAGCACGTCGCTGATGTGGAAATGCATCTGCCCGTATTCGTGCTCGGCCAGGCTGCTGACGTGGCGGTAGTTGAAGCGCTTGAACAGCGAAGGCAGGTGTTTGCCGATGGTGTCGTTGACCAGATGGCCGACGCGGTCGCCGTCGCGCTGGCCGAGGTAGTCGACGCCACGTTCAAGGTAGTCGAGCATGTGCGCGTTGATCACCGGCGAGAACGAGCTGATCACCGCCCGTTCGATGCGCCGAGGCTGGTGGGCGAGGGCGACCAGAGTCGCAGCACCGCCCCAGGAAAACGACAGCACGTGCTCTGCGCCAAAGTGGTCAATCAGCTCCAGCAGGATTTGCCCTTCGACTTCCTTTGTCAGATGTTTCTCGTGGCGGTTGTGGGCTTTTGACCGACCCGCGTAGGGCTGGTCGTAGCAGACCACGTTGAATTGCGGGTGCAGGTTCTTCACGGTTTGTGCAAACGACGCAGTCGTGGCCATCGAGCCGTTGACCAGAATGATGGTCTTTTCTGCGGCGTCTGCGCGATAGAACTCCGTGTAAACCCGATACTGACCCTGTATATCCAGCACAGCGATTTCTGGCCTCATGTCATAAGACTCCTGGCAAGCAAGCGGGTATGCGCGCAATGGTGAGATTGCACGAGCTTTGTGACAGGTAGGCATACGCCTGGAATTTGCTTGGCCCATGTCGATCCGGTAAGGCAGGTCGACGGGTATTGTTATTGGCGGGCAGTTTGTCGGCTGAGGCGCAGCCCTTGGGGCTGACGACCGACAAAAAGTTTCTTAGAGGTATGTTGTGACTCGTCGGTCACATTTCGGCCGACGTCCTGATTCAAGCAGGGGAGGCAGGATCGCGCAAGTGCCGTTGGTAAATTGTTCGACAACTTCTGCTGAGCGGTCGCGGGCTTAGAACAAATGAATCTCTTCGGTGCGCAAAGCGCGGTACTCGCCCGGTTTTAGCGCGTCATCAAGCTGCAACAGCCCCATGGATTCACGGTGCAAGCGCAGGACTTTGTTGTTGAAGAAACCAAACATGCGCTTCACCTGATGATAACGCCCCTCGACGATGCTCAGCCGCGCCGAGCGTGGGCCGAGCAGCTCCAGTTGCGCCGGCTGCGTGGTCAGATCCTCGAACGCGAAGTAAATCCCCTCGGCAAAGGTGATCGCATATTCCGCGCCAATCTCCTGCTCGGTCTCGACGTAATAGACCTTCGGCAGTTTGGTCTGTGGCTGGGTCAAGCGCCGCGACCACGCGCCGTCGTTGGTGATCAGCATCAGCCCGGTGGTGTTGAAGTCCAGACGCCCGGCGATATGCAGGTCGTCCTTGTCCGGTTCATCGATCAGGTCGAGCACAGTCGGATGCTGCGGATCGCGGGTGGCGCTGACGCAGCCGGGCGGTTTGTGCAGCATGAAGTAGCGCGCCGGTTTGCCGACTTGCAGCACTTCGTCATCAACCTCTACGCGACTGAATTCCAGCACCTCGCTGTGCGGATCGCTGACGACTTTTCCGTCAATCCGCACGCGCTTTTCCACCAGCAACAGGCGCACCTGCTGACGGTTGAAGCGCGGTAGATTGCTGAGGAAACGGTCGACGCGCATGTTCAGTGTTCGATCAATGAAGGGGCGCGCATCTTACGGGATCGGCCGCTTGGCCGCTTGCAGTTGCGCCTCGACCTGCGCGCAACGCGGGCACAGGCAGGATTGGTTGCGCAGTGCTGGCGGCAGCGCTTCGAGCACGGCCGGGTCGATGCTCACGCCGTAGCACCAGCACTCGCGGTCGGCAGTGCGCGGGTCGGCCAGGCTGCAGTCGTTGCGGGCGCCGCAGGCCGGGCAATGGTCGGGTTTAACGTCGGAATCAGGCATAAGTCGAGTGAGGCATTTCCACGCAGGTGCGGTTGCGGCCGGTTTGTTTGGCCCGGTACATCGCATGATCGGCCCGCGACAGCAGACTGTGCAAGGTGTCATCGCGTTGCAGGGTGGTGGCGCCGATGCTCACCGTCAGATTCAGGGTGTGACCGTTGTAGGCATATTCCTGTTGTTCGACGTGCTGGCGAATTTTCTCGGCGATGTTCTGACCGGTGTCGCCGTCGGTGTCCTTCAGCAACACGATAAATTCCTCACCGCCCCAACGGCAGACGATGTCGGCGTGGCGCAGGCAACTTTGCAGATCGCGGGCGAAGCCAATCAACACCTGGTCACCAGCCATGTGCCCGTACGTGTCGTTCAGCGCTTTAAAGTGATCGAGGTCGATCAGCAACGCCGTCAGCGGTTTGGTCTCGCGTTGCGCTTCGTGCAGGGCTTGCGCGGCGAGCAGGTCGAAGCCGCGACGGTTGGGCAGTTCGGTGAGGCTGTCGAGCGTCGCCTGCGCCTGGATTTTGCGCTGATAGCGTTTGATCACGCGGTTGAGCAACGCCAACACGCTCAGCGTCACCAGCAAGCAGATCAACAGATTGAGATAGAGCGACTGACGGATTTCGTTCAACGCACCGTCTTCGCGTTTATCGACGAACAGGTACCAGTTCAGCTCGGGAATGAAGCGCACGTTGAGAAAATGCCCCTGGCCTTCAGCGGAATACTCGTAGCTGCCGCTGTGCGGTTTCGGCAACTGACTGACCAGACTTTTCATGCTCTCGATTTCGCCAAGACTCTGGCCGATGTGCGCGCCTTCCGGGCCGCCCTCGGCGCCGGTCAACACCAGTCGGCCGAAGGTGTCGACAAAGTACACGCTGCGTTGATAGCGCTGCTGGTATTTGTCGATCAACTTGATCACTGCGTCGACGGTCAAACCGACGCCGGCCGCGCCGATGAAACGCTCGTGGTAGTCGTAGACTTTGTAGTTGATGAAGAAGGTCAGGTTGTCCTTGTTGGCCAGATCGGGGTCGACGTTGATCTCGTACGGATCCTTCATGTCGCGCACACGGAAGTACCAGGCGTCGCGCGGTTCTTCGACTTTGATCTGCTTGAGCACGCCTTTGGCGTGGTAGTAGGTGAGGGTGCTGTTGGAGACGAAAAACGCGGTGTAGGCGCCGTAATGGGTCATGACCTCGTTGAGGTAGCGGGTCATTTGCTCGGGGTTTTGTTCGCCGTTGACCACCCAGTCGCGCATGAAGGTGTCGCGGGACATCATCGAGGAAATCAGGATCGGTCGGACGAGGTCTTTCTGGATTTCCGAGTAGACCGTGTCGGAGGTCAGCGGCAGCTCGGTGTTGACGATGTTGTCGCGGATCGAGGCGCGCGAGGCGTAGTAGCTCAGCAGGGACGTGGCAAGGAAACCGGCGCCGAGCAGGGCGATCAGCGTGAGTACCAGCGAGCGTTGGGAGTACAGCGCAGATCGATGCGGCATGGCAGTTCCGTTGGCAGTGGCCCGATGGCATGCATTCTAGTGGGACTGCGGGGAAATAACTGCTCCATGTGCGGCGCGAATGGTCGTTCCTGTCTTCGGCAGGGTTATACAAGAACCTGTGGGAGCGAGCCTGCTCGCGAAGGCGCCGGGTCAGTCAACATTGAAGTGTCTGGCACTGCGCTTTCGCGAGCAGGCTCGCTCCCACAGGGGGGCGCGGTCAGGCCAGGGTTTTCAGGTAGGCCCGCCAGCCGCCGAGGTGGCTGATGTCTTTGGCGCCTTCAAGACCATACGGCTCACAAATAAACCCACTCTCCCAACGCCCATCTTTCAGTTGCACTTTGCCCAATCCCAACGGCGCCGGAATCCCGGTCAGAAACGAACCCAACTCGCTGCTCGGCAACTCCCACACCTCCACCGCAATCGCCACGCCGCCGTCTTTCACCCGCACCATCCCCGGACGCAATGGCGGGCCGCCGGCCAAGGCATGCAGTTGATAATCCGGCGAGCTCAGCGTCGTTTCCAGCAACCGCCCACCGCGCTGCGTCAGTTGCCAGTTCAACGCCAACCCTTGCAGATGTGCGCCACACACCACAATCCGCGCACGATCATTGCGCGCTACGTTCGCGGGCGTCGGCAATGCAGTGTCCTGCTGATGCTGCATCGCATCCGCCACACTCAACAGATATTGATCGGTAAACACCCGCCCAAACAACGTCACGCCCCACGGCAATCCATTGGCCATAAACCCGCTCGGTACGGCGACGGCGGCGTAGTCGAGCAGGTTCATGAAGTTGGTGTAGTAACCCAGTTCGGAATTGCGCAGCACCGGTTCGGCGTGCAGTTCGGCGAGTGTCACCGGGCGGCCGATGGTCGGCGTCAGTACACAGTCGAGACCTTCGAGCGCTTGATCGCACAGCGCTTTCAACGCTTGCAGTCGGTACTGCGCGCGGAAAGTCTGCACGCCGCTCACCGCCGGGGCTTTGGCCAGCACGGCGCGGATCACCGGCAAAACGGCTTGCGGATTCTGTTCCATCAATTCGCCGGCAACGCTGTAACGCTCGGCGACCCACGGCCCTTCGTAAAGCAAACGCGCGGCTTCAAGAAATGGCGTCAGATCCAGTTCAACCGCTTCGCCACCCAAGGCCTTGAGTCGGTCGATGGCATCGCCGAACAACAGCGGCCCTTCGACACAGCCGAAAAACTGCAGATCCTGCGCACGCGGCACGCCGAATCGAAATGGCCGTGGCGCACCAAACGCCGAGCCGTCATTCCACGACGGATTGCGGCGGCTGTACTCATCGCGCGGATCGATTTTCGCCGTCAGCGCCAGCAACTGACTGGCCTCACGCGCCGTTGCGGTAAACGTGGTCACGCAATCCAGCGTACGGCACGCCGGCACCACACCGGCGGTGGAAATCAGCCCTTTGCTGGCCTTCAATCCGAGCAGATTATTCAACGCCGCCGGCACCCGACCGGAGCCTGCGGTGTCGGTGCCCAAGGCAAAACTCGCCACGCCCAAGGCCACCGCCAGCGACGAACCGGCGCTGGAACCGCCCGATGGATATTCCGGCAGTACGCTGTTCGGACAAGCGCCGTAAGGCGAGCGGCTGCCATTAAGGCCCGTGGCAAATTGATCGAGGTTGGTCTTGCCCAGCGGAATCGCGCCCAACGCGATCAGTTGCTCGACGATGGTCGCCGAGCGCTCCGGCACATAAACAAAATCCGGGCACGCGGCGGTGGTCGGAATGCCGGCCAGATCGATGTTGTCCTTGATCGCAAACGGCACGCCGTACAGCGGCAGACTGTCGAGATCACGACCATCGAGCGCCGCCAGATACGGCTCCAGTTCGGCGACGCTGAGCAGGTGGATGAACAGGTGATAATCCGGGTTCAGCGCGGCCGCTTTGTCGCGCAGTGTCGGCAGCAATTGACGCGGTGTGGTGTCGCCATTGCGGTAGGCTTGGCGCAGAACATCGAGTTGCAGATTCATGAGTTGATCCTTATTCAATTAGCTTCAGTCGAGTTCCAGCACCACGACCCGTTGTCCCGCACGCACCGCCGAACCGGGTTGCACACGGATCTCGCGCACCACGCCGGCCATCGGCGCGAGCAGCGGAATCTCCATCTTCATCGACTCGAGAATCACCAGCACATCGCCGGCCGCAACACGGCTGCCAGCCTCGACCTGCACCTGCCAGAGATTGCCGGCGATGTGGCTGTCGACGCTGTGTTCACCCTCCGCCAGCAGCGCGTCCTCGCTGGATTCGACCACCGCTTCTTCACTGTCGAAATGCGCCTGACCACTGGCGATCCAGCGTTCGCGTTCGGCATTGAAGGCACCTTGTTGCTGAGCGCGAAAGGCGCTGATGCCCTCGGCCTCGCGACTGAGAAACGCTTGGTAATCGGCGAGGTTGAGCTGGCTGTGTTCGATGTTGAGATCGAAGCGCCCCAGCGGAAAATCGCGGCGGATGCGCAGCAGTTCTGCGGCGCTGACCGGGTAGAAACGAATCTGGTCGAAGAAGCGCAGCAGCCACGGTTTACCGTCGAACGCGGCCACTTCGCGGTAGCGGTTCCACATCTGCAAGGTACGCCCGACAAACTGATAACCGCCCGGGCCTTCCATGCCGTACACGCACATATAAGCGCCGCCGATGCCCACCGAATTCTCGGCCGTCCAGGTACGCGCCGGGTTGTATTTGGTGGTCACCAAACGGTGGCGCGGATCGAGCGGCGTGGCCACCGGCGCACCGAGGTAGACATCACCGAGGCCCATCACCAGATAGCTCGCATCGAATACGGTGCGCTGCACTTCGTCGAGGTTCGGCAGGTCGTTGATGCGGCGGATGAACTCCAGATTGTTCGGGCACCACGGCGCATCCTTGCGCACGGTGGTCATGTATTTCTCGATCGCCAGTTGGCAGGCCGGGTCATCCCAGGACAGCGGCAAATGCACGATGCGCGACGGCACTTGCAGGTCGTTGGCGGCGCACACCGCGTCCCATTCGCCGGCGATGATGCCGAGCAGATCGGCGAGCGGCAGTTGCTCCGGCTGGTAATGGATTTGCAGCGAGCGAATGCCGGGGGTGAGGTCGATCACGCCGTGCAGGGCTTTGTGTTCCAGCGCCTGCATGAGGGCGTGGGCGCGGAAGCGCAGGACGAGATTGAGCTCAGGTTCGCCGATCTCCAGCAATAGATGCGTATCCCCAGAGACACGCGCAACAAGCCGCACATCCCCCTGACCCAACGACAACACCACTGGCGACAAAAGCCCCTGTAGGAGTGAGCCTGCTCGCGATGAAGTTGATGCGGTGTCTGATCTGGCCTCTTCGCGAGCAGGCTCGCTCCCACAGTGGGAATCCCATTTCAGGGCGAGGTTGCGGGCGGTTTTGAGGTCGATCGGAATGAACTGGATTTTATCGCCCGCCTTGAGCTGCCCCAGCTGCCACAAATCCGCCTCGATCACCGTCACCGGGCAGACAAATCCGCCAAGGCTCGGGCCATCCGGGCCGAGGATCACCGGCATGTCCCCGGTGAAATCCACCGCGCCGATGGCGTACGGATTGTCGTGAATATTCGACGGATGCAACCCGGCTTCACCACCGTCCGCGCGTACCCATTCCGGCTTCGGCCCAATCAGCCGAACACCGGTGCGGCTCGAGTTGAAATGCACTTCCCACTGGGTTTCAAAGAACGTGCCGATGTAGTGCTCAGTGAAATACTCCGGCGCAGCGTGCGGGCCGTAGATCACCCGAATCTGCCGCACGGCGGGCAGCGCGGTGGCGTGTTCTTCAGCCAGTTGTTGACCGCTGCTGCGATCACTCAAAGCAGGCACATGCAACACATCACCCGCGCGCAACGCGCGACCACCGTGGCCACCAAACTGACCCAACGTGAAAGTGCTTTTGCTGCCCAGATAATCCGGCACCTGCAAGCCACCGCGCAGGCACAGATAGCTGCGCGCCCCGGCACCGCTGATGCTACCCAGATGCAACGTCGCACCCGCCGGGATCAGCAGGGCGGTGTTCATCGGCACGCTGTCACCCTCAAGCGTCAGCGCGATCGGCGCACCGGTCACCGCGATCACCGCTGCACAATTGAAGCGCAGCAGCGGCCCGCTCATGGTGATTTCCAGCGCCGCCGCGCCTTCAGCATTGCCGAGCAAGCGATTGCCCAGACGCAGCGCGCGGCTGTCCATCGGCCCCGACGGCGGCACACCGACCGCCCAGTAACCGAGGCGGCCGGGATAGTCCTGCACGCTGGTTTGCGTGCCTGCGCTGAGCACTTCAAAAGTGTTGGCGCGATAGTCCAGACCTTCCAGACAACGCGTCCACGGCTCACCGCTGGCGAACGGCGTGTCGAGGAGAATCTGCCGCAGATAATCACGGTTGGTTTCCACGCCGTACAACAGACTGTCGCCCAGCGCTTGATGCAATTCGGCCCGTGCCTGCTCGCGGGTGGGCGCCCAGGTAATGACCTTGGCGATCATCGGATCGAAATACGGCGGGATCTCGCAACCCGCCTCAACCCACGTGTCGATGCGCAGTTGAATACCGTTGGCCGGCGGAAACTGCACCGCCGTCAGCAGGCCCGGGCTCGGCTGAAAATCGCGCCGCGGGTCTTCCGCATACAGCCGCGCCTGAATCGCATGGCCTTCGGGTTTCAACTGACGAGACAACTCGCTCAGCGGCGGCAGATCACCGGCGGCCAGCTCCACCATCCAGCGCACCAGATCCACGCCCCAGACCTGTTCGGTGACACCGTGCTCGACCTGCAAGCGCGTGTTCACTTCGAGGAAATAGAAGCGCTGCGCCTCGCTGTCGAAGACGAATTCCACGGTGCCGGCGCTGCGGTAGTTAACGGCTTTCGCCAGTTTGATCGCCGCCGCGCACAGCTCTTCGGCCATGCCGTCGGGCAGGTTTGGTGCCGGGGTTTCTTCGAGGACTTTCTGATTGCGCCGTTGCACCGAGCAGTCGCGCACGCCGAGGGCGATGACTTCACCGCGACCATCGCCGAACACCTGCACCTCCAAATGGCGGGCGCGCTGGATGTACTTCTCGATGAACACGCCGGCGTCGCTGAAGTTGTTCTGACCGAGGCGTTTGACTGCCTCGAACGATTCGCTCAATTCGCTGGCGCTGCGGCACACGCGCATGCCGATGCCGCCACCGCCAGCGGTGCTTTTCAGCATCACCGGGTAGCCGACTTGTTCGCCAGCGATCAGCGCAGCGTCGAGGCTGTCGAGCAGTTCGGTGCCTTCGAGCATCGGCACGCCGTGCTGTTTGGCCAGGGCGCGAGCGGTGTGCTTGAGGCCGAATACGCGCAGCTGCTCTGGCGTCGGGCCAATGAAGGCGATGTTCTGCGCCTCGCACGCTTCGGCGAACGCGGCGTTCTCGGACAGAAACCCGTAGCCGGGATGGATCGCCGCGGCACCGCTGTGCTTGGCGATGGCGAGGATCTTGTCGACGGCCAGATAGGTACCGGCAGCGGCGCCTTCACCGAGGCTGTGCGCTTCATCGGCTTGCAGGATGTGCAGGCTGGCGGCGTCGGCTTCGGAGTACACGGCCACGCCTTTGACCTGCAATGAGGCGAGGGTGCGCAGGATGCGGCAGGCGATGGCGCCCCGGTTGGCGATAAGGATTTTTTCGAACATGGCATAACCCCTGAAGGGGAAGCGGGCCGTCCCGCCGTTTTTCGACAGACATCCGGGCCGTCCCGGATGACTTAAATCCACGCTGCACCTGTAGGAGCTGCCGCAGGCTGCGATCTTTTGATCTTGAATTTTCAAAAAGCAAAATCAAGAGATCGCAGCCTGCGGCAGCTCCTACAGGGGAGCGGTTATTTGATGCACTGCCCGGAACGCGCCTGGCACAGTGCGAAAAGCAAGCGGCGTAAACGGCGGATAGTCAGTTCCATACCAGCAGCTCCGCAGGTGTCGGGTTGTAGGCATTGCACGGATTATTCAACTGCGGACAATTGGAAATCAGCACGATCACGTCCATCTCCGCGCGCAAATCCACATACTTGCCCGGCGCCGAAATGCCGTCTTCAAACGTCAGCCCGCCGTCCGCCGTGACCGGCACATTCATGAAGAAATTGATGTTCGGCCCGATGTCGCTTTTGCCCAAGCGTCCGTCATGCACACAGGCGCGCAGGTAGTTGTCGCGGCAGCTGTGCATGTAGCGTTTTTCCAGGGCGTAACGCACGGTGTTGCTCTCTTGCGCGCACGCACCGCCGAGGGTGTCGTGGCGTCCGCAGGTGTCGGCGACGATGGTCAGCATCGCGTGGCCGAGGTTGGAATAGAGCACGCTGCCGGTGCTCAGATAGACGCTGTTCTGCCGGCGCAAAGTGCGTTGCACGTCGTAGCGTTCCTTGGGATTGGCGACGCTGTAGAACAACGTATCGACCGCTTGATTACCTTCCAGATCAAGGATGCGCAGGGTCTGCCCGGCCTTGACCTCCATCAGCCACGGCTCACCGGCCGGGATCGTGGCGCGGTACACCGCAGCGTCGGGTTGTTTTTGCGAAGTGGCGATAGCAACTGACATGGCAGCGATCCTCAGGCAAACAAACGGTCGGTGTTGATAAAGCCGCGCTCATTTTCCGGGCGCGAAGTGCGGCAGTGTTCGGCGACGCTGGCGTCGGCGTTCATCCAGCTCAGCTTCAGCGGTTTTGGTGCATATTCCGGCGCCGGATCCATCGGGTGCTGCAGCGCGGTGAGCACCACCAGCGTGTCCATCGGCGCGTACAGTTCGATGTAGTCGCCGGCCTTGGAATTGCCCTCGACGAAGTGGAAACGCCCGGCCTCATCGACGTTGACGCGGCTGAACAAATTGAGGGTCATCAACAGGTCGGACAGGCCCAAACCCCACTTGCCGAGTTCCACCAACAGGTTGTCGGTGCCGTTGCGAAAGAGGCCGTTGCGCAATTCCTGATAGCGGCCCTGACCGTACTTTTGCGCGACCTCTTCGGCGCAGAGCACACCGCCGAGGCTGTCGCTCCAGCCGCACGTGTCGGCGGTGATTGCGGCCAGCACGCGGCCCATGTCCGAGTACAGGCAGTGACCGCTGGTGAGCTTGGCGGTGTGTTGGCATTTGAGGCTGTCGGGCAGGTTCAGCCGCTCGGTTTTTTCGTTGGCGTTGAGCAGGGTCAGGCTGACGTTGGCGCCGCCGCGCAGATCGGTCAGGCGCAGCAATTGGCCGCGCTTCAACACGAAGGAACGGTGGCCGCCACCGGGGAGCATTTCTTCGGCGAAGGGTAGAAACAGTTGGGTCGAATCAGTCATCGGCTTATTCATCAGAGCAGTCCTCTCAAGCGGTGCGAAGGGCGCCTGCCAGTGGCAACGGCAGGGCGTCGACGGCGGCGCGTTGGGCGCGGCGGTCGCTGTTCAAAGGGATGTCGTAGGTGATGCGTGCGCCATAGGCGCCGGGGGCGTGCGGGTCGAGCCGCACTTTGTCGAACACCAGCAAACGCGTGCCGAGGCTGAAGCCTTCGGACAGATCATGAGTGACCATGAACACCGTCAGTCTGGTCTCGCGCCACAGCTCCAGCAGCAAGGCGTGCATGTCTTTACGGATGCCCGGATCGAGCGCGCCGAACGGTTCGTCGAGCAGCAATACGCGCGGTTTCATGATCAGCGCCTGAGCAATCGCCAGCCGTTGCTGCATGCCGCCGGACAACTGCGCCGGGTACTTGTCCAGCGCATGACCGAGGCCGACTTTGTGCAGCAGCGCTGCAGCCTGTTCGCGCGCGTCACGTTTGCCGCTGCCGAACAACCGCCCCAGCAGCGGCGCACGCGGCAATTCGAGGCCGAGGGCGACGTTGTCGAGGACGCTCAAATGCGGGAACACCGAGTAGCGCTGAAACACCACGCCTCGGCTGGCATCCGGCTCACTGGCCAGCGCTTGACCGTCGAGCAGAATCTCGCCGCGACTCGCCGTTTCCTGGCCGAGCAACAGACGCAGGAAGGTCGATTTGCCGCAACCGGAGGCGCCGACCAAGGTGCAAAACTCACCTTCGTTGACGTTCAGATTCAAGCCTTCGAGCACCACTTGATCGGCGTATTGCTGCCAGACATTTTTCACGGTGATGAAGCTCATTTGGCCGCCCCCTCATACCAAGGGAACGCCCGCCGCGTGAGGTATTTCAGGCCCCAATCCATCAGCCAGGCGAGGAGGGTGATCCACACCACGTACGGCAGAATCACGTCCATCGCCAGATAACGCCGCACCAGAAAAATCCGGTAGCCGAGGCCGTCAGTGGAGGCGATCGCTTCAGCGGCAATCAGGAACAACCACGCCGAGCCGAGCATCAGCCGCAACGAGATCAGCAAACGCGGCAACAGTTGCGGCAGCACCACGCGCAGCATCAGCGTCCAGGTCGAAGCACCGAGGGTCTGCGCCTTGATCAGCAGTTCGACGGGGATTTCTCGGGCACGCTGCTCCAGATCACGAGCGAGCGCCGGGGTGATGCCGATCACGATCAGCATGACTTTCGACAACTCGCCCAAACCGAAAACGATGAACAGAATCGGCAGGATCGCCAGCGGCGGCACCATCGACAACACCGTCAATAATGGCGACAACGGCGCGCCGAACAGCGGCAGTGTGCCGGCGGCGATGCCCAGGCACAGCCCGGCGAGTGCAGCGATGCCGAGCCCAATGGCCAAGCGCCGCAGACTCGACGCGGTGTCCTGCCACAACAGGTAGTCACCGGTGCGGCTGTCGGCATTGAAGGCCAGACGTTTGACCGCATCGGTCATCTGCACGGCGCTGGGCAGCAGTTTGTCGTTAGGGTTGTCCGCCAGGCGCTCGGCCGAGCCCATGAAATAGGCGAACAGCAGCAGAGCGAACGGCAGGATCACCAACAACAGGCGACTGGGGCGATCCGGGTGGCGATTGATCAGGCGCATGGCCAAAT
>Ga0160445_100173_pt1 | contig 53030 bp, 42 predicted proteins | sample HID1972M_E1MG_FD_108215 | JGI IMG/M metagenome (GOLD analysis project Ga0160445, IMG submission 108215) | Enriched pill bug-associated microbial communities from UW Madison campus, WI, USA - HID1972M_E1 MG | ecosystem: Host-associated > Arthropoda: Insects > Digestive system > Unclassified ... | reverse complement strand
TCCGGTAAATTAATACAAGGTATTTGCTATTTGGGATTGTCCCATCATCATTGAAATGATATTGCTCAGTAGTAGTTGTTTCCATAAGAAAGACTGTTTTAATAAGTCACTTTTCTGATTAACTTCTTCCAGAGCAGATTTGTTTGCAATGCATTATAGCTAATTCAACACCAACGTTGTAAAATAAAAGGTATAACATAATTTAATGGTTCTTAAGATATTGGTACAACTTTTGAATAACCGACATCGATGGATGAATATATCCTATTTATTACACTTATAGGACTCGCTGCTTTTGGAATGGCGTGGATGCCTGCCGTTACCGTACGTACAGGTGTTTCCTATTCCATTATATATGTTTTGGCAGGTGTGGTTTTGTACACGTTATTTCCTGCAGTGTTACCTGTTCCACTTCCTAAATTAAATGAGGAATTAACTGTTCATTTTACTGAAATAGTGGTAATAATTTCATTAATGGGCACAGGGATCAAATTAGACCGCCCTTTTTCTTTCAAGAATTGGTCTTCTCCTTTAAAGTTAGTCTTTATTGCGATGCTTCTTTGTATTCTAGCTGCTTTCATTATGGGATATTCCTTTTTAGGCTTAGATGTGGAATCTGCAGTATTGTTAGGTGCCGCGTTGGCTCCAACCGATCCCGTTTTAGCTGCAGACGTACAGGTTGGACCTCCAAACGAAAAAATAAAATCGGAAACCAGATTTGCTCTTACTGCTGAGGCCGGATTAAATGATGGCATGGCATTTCCTTTTACCTGGTTGGCGATTACCCTTGCCCTTATCGCTAATGGAAACAGCGGTAACGAAAACAGCAGTAGCATCCTGAACTGGTTTGCCTATGATTTTGTCTATAAAATCTCTGCTGCACTTGCAATAGGATATTTATTGGGCACAGCAGCAGGCTATATGGTTTTCCGGTTAACGAAAAAGTACAATTTTTTAAAGACCCGTGATGGCTTCTTAGCGCTATCGCTTACTTTACTCGTTTATGGAATAACTGAATTGGCACATGGTTATGGTTTTGTTGCTGTTTTTATTTGCGCCATTACCTTAAGGCATTATAAAAAAGGGCATGACTATTACGATGAGCTTTACTCGTTCACTGATCAGACCGAACGATTATTGATTGGTGTACTCCTGATTTTGTTTGGAGGCGCATTGGTAAACGGAATTCTAAACGCACTTACATGGAAAATGGTTGTGTTTACACTAGTATTTCTATTCATAATCAGACCCCTAGCCAGCTATCTCAGTCTTTTCTCTTCTAAGATCAATATAAAGGAAAAACTAGCAATTAGCTTTTTTGGGATCAGGGGAATGGGATCGGTATTTTATCTGGCCTTTGCAATTAAGCAGGTCCATTTTAATCATATGGAAGAATTATGGTCGATTGTAGCATTCACTATCCTTGTTTCGGTGTTTATACATGGTTTAACAGCCACTCCCATTATGAATTATTTAAAGGAAAATATTCCAGAAGAACAGGTACCAGACTAATAAAAACAAGGCTCTTCAAGGTAACAACGCGTTGTTGCCAGTTAAAATATTAAAACCTTATCAAAACCTTTCAAAAAAAAAATAAAACTGATTTCCAGCCAGTTAAATATTTTCCTTCAGCTTACATATAAATTAATCAATCGTTTGATTAATTTTGCAGCCGGAAAAAAAATAAGGTGGATAAAGATAAAATAGATAAAAAGGAAATCATTCTTGACGTAGCTGAAAGAATGTTTTCTGACTTGGGATATGACGGGGCCTCTACCCGTGTAATCTCGAAAGATGCAGGTGTAAATATTGCCATGCTCAATTATTATTTCGGATCAAAGGATGGATTATTTACAGCTGTATTTGAGCGCCGGGTTGCTACATTCAGAACCATTTTGCAAAACATTAATCAAGAACCGATCGGTTCTTGGGAAAAAGTTCAGAAGTGTGTAGATTATTACATAGACCGCATTGTTGCCAACAGCTCTTTCCATAAATTAATACATCGTGAATTGTCCTTATCACAGCGATCTGAAATCACAAAAACCATTACCGATATCCTTCTAACAAATGTAATGGAAGTAAAAAAAATTATAGAAGAAGGTATTGCTAATGGCAGTTTCCGGTCCGACGTTGATGTAGAAATGCTTATTGCCACCATGTTTGGTACAAAGTATTACATTATGAATTCATCACAATTGTCTTCCGTTCTTTTACAAAGGGATGTGGAAGATGAAAATGTGGTTGAAAATGAACTAAAACCCAGAATGAAAAACCATCTAAAGAACCTATTTAAAGCTTACTTACTCAATGAAAATAATAAAAATAATGGATAATGGCATTGATCGTTATTTGTTTAGGAAAATGATTCAACCGCTGGGGCGATGTGGTATCATTATAATTCTGACCGGCATCGTTATGCATGCACAAGCGCAGGAAAAAAGCTTAACACTTAATGAGGCCATTACATTGGGCCTAGAAAATAGCAAACAGCTTAAACTTTCTCAGGCTCGTGTTAAGGAAGCTGTTTCTCAATATAACCAAGTAAAAGATAAGGCTCTGCCAACCGCGAGTACAAGTTTTGCTTATAATCATGCGGAAATATTGAATGACAAATTTCAGCTTGGCAATTCAGAGCCCTTTGATTTACCTACCCGTGCTGATGCTTTTGTTGGTACCGTTTCGGTGGAACAACTGGTTTTTCAGGGCAACAAATTAAAGTATGCCAAGTTATCTACCGAATTGCTTACTCATGTGGCCGAACTTGATATCGATAAAAATAAACAAGAAATCGCCTATAACATTGTTAATGCATATTGCAATTTATATAAAGTATTGCAAAGTGAAAAGGTGGTTGAGCAGGATCTGCAAGCCATTAACCGTCAAATAAAACAATCGCAACGTTTTTTTGAACAAGGTATTGTTACCAAAAATGACGTATTGCGTTTTCAGTTGCAAAAATCAAATATTGAATTAACTGGTCTGGATCTTGAAAACAATCGAAAAGTAGTAAACTTTAACCTGAATATTTTACTTGGCTTACCTGAAAATACCGTATTAAAGATTGATGAAATCCCAGTCAATGGATCTATTGCAGCAGGGTTGACCAATTATATTGATACGGCTTTCAGCAATCGGGAAGAGCTTAAACAGATAGATTTACAGACACAGGTTGCCGATTATAATATAAAATCGGTTAAGGCTGACTTATTACCTGCGTTGGGTGTAGGTGCCAGCATGTATTATATCAACCCGAGTGGCAAATTCATTCCTCCAACCAATCAGTTTTTAGCTCCGGTATCTTTAGCTGCTACCGTATCTTGGAATATTGGAAGTTTATGGACGAATAAAAATAAAGTCGCAGAAGCGCGAATCCAAAAAGAGGAATCACTGATCAATAAAAGTATCCTACAGGATCAACTGAAAACCGAAGTAAATAATGATTATCAAAATTACTTAAAGTCAATGGATCGGGTAGATATATTGCAAACCTCCATTGCACAGGCAGAAGAAAATGACAAGATTCTGGAATCAAAATATCAAAACAATGTAGCTTCAGTAACTGATCGTATTGACGCCAACACTCAACTTTTTCAATCCAGGATAAACCTGGAACTGGCCAAGGCAGATGTAGTGCTTGCTTATTATACTTTATTAAAAACGACAGGAAAGCTAAAATAAAATCAAAATCCAAAAATGGAAACGAAAGAAAAAAAACCTATAAAAATTATTCCCATCATTTTAACCGTTGTGATTATTGCCGGCATAATTTTCGGAATAAAAGAATACATCTATTATAGCAAACACGTAGATACAGATGATGCCCAGATTGACGGCGACATCAGTCCTGTTGTAAGCCGCGTCGGTGGTTACGTTGATTCCATATTATTTGAAGAAAATGAAAAAGTTGCGCAAGGTCAGGTTTTACTTAAGCTGGATGAACGCGATTACCAGATTAAACTGGAGCAAGCTTTAGCAGCAGAACGTGGAGCAAGTGCCGGCATTGGCGTTTCTCGTTCACAAATCAGTTCTACTTTCGCTAATTCATCAAGCGCCAAAGCGCAGGCTGAATCAGCAAAGGCTAAGTTATGGCAAGCCACAAAAGACTATGAGCGTTATGCCAATCTAATTAAAGATGGCTCTATCACGCAACAACAGTTTGATCAGGCCAAAGTACAAAAAGAGGTTGCGCAGGCCTCCTACCAGGCAGCACAAGATCAGTACCAGGCTGCGGTTGAGCAGATCGGCACTACCAAATCACAACTGGAAGTAACCAATATCGGCGTTGATCAGCGCCAGGCGGATGTTGATTTCGCCAAATTGCAATTATCCTATACCAGTATCACTGCTCCTGCTACCGGCATCGTATCGAAAAAGAATGTCCAAAAAGGGCAGTTAGTACAGGCCGGTCAAACACTTTTTTCTATTGTTAATGAAAACAGTATTTATGTTACCGCTAATTTTAAAGAAACGCAATTAGAAAAAATCAAAACCGGTGCTAAAGTTAATCTGGTAGTCGATGCTTATCCGGATGAAAAGATTAATGGCGAGGTTTATAATTTTTCTCCTGCAACAGGCGCCAGATTTTCATTATTACCACCGGATAATGCCACCGGAAACTTTGTAAAAGTAGTACAACGGATTCCTGTTAAAATTAAAATTAAAGCCACGAAAGAAATTATGGAAAATTTACGTCCGGGGATGAGTGTTAAAGTTTCAGTAATTACCGAATAATTCAATGGCCGAAAAAGGGTTAAAAAAATGGATCATTACGTTTACGGTAATCACAGCTTCCTTACTGGAACTCATTGATACTACCATTGTAAACGTAGCATTGCCCCAGATACAAGGTAACCTTGGGGCTTCTTTGGAAGATATTGCCTGGTTATCTACCGGTTATGCAGTAGCCAATGTAATTATTCTGCCCATGTCGGGCTGGTTAGGCAATCGTTTTGGACGGAAAAATTACTTTTTATCTTCTATTATTTTATTTACAATTGCTTCCTTTTTATGTGGAAATGCCACATCTCTGGAAGAGCTGATCATGTTCCGTATTTTACAGGGAGTAGCCGGCGGTGGCCTTATTGCAACGGCGCAAGCCATTTTATTAGAAACCTGGCCAAGGGAGGATGTAGGTATTGCCACTGCTCTATTTGGTTTAGGAGCTGTTGTTGGTCCTACTGTTGGCCCTACTATAGGCGGTTATATTTTAGAGATAAGTTCCTGGCCATGGATTTTTTATGTAAATATCCCTGTGGGTATTCTGGCAGCCTATTGCACCTATACGTTTGTGCGAACGACACCCCGGGAAGGCAAAGGCATGCCTATTGATTGGTGGGGCATTGGTCTGCTGGCGGTGGCAGTTGGTAGTTTGCAAACTCTGTTGGAAAAAGGCGAGAGTGAAGATTGGTTTTCCACACCTTATATTATCGTGTTAGCGGTTCTTTCCGTGTTAGGCGTCTTATTATTTATTTGGCGCGAACTCAGTACAGACCACCCTATCGTTAATTTTAAAATCATGCGCCATAGAAGCTTTTCCGTGGGTATGTTTACTTCCTTTGTACTGGGTTTTGGTTTATACGGTTCAGTATTTGTTTTTCCGATATTCTGTCAGAACCTGCTTGGCTTTTCACCTCTCCAAACCGGTGAGATTTTATTTCCTGGCGGTTTATGTACCATCGTTATGATGCCTTTTATTGGAATTATGCTTAAGCGGGGCGTACCTGCCCAGTTTATGGCTACTATAGGCATGTTTTTATTTTTTGTTTTCTGCTGGATGCTGAGCAATTCAACCCTTTCATCCGGTACCGGTGATTTCTTTTGGCCTTTGGTTATCAGGGGAATTGGAATGGCCCTGCTGTTTGTACCTCTAACCACATTGGCCATACAGGATTTAAAAGGACCAGAGATTGGTCAGGGTTCCGGATTGAATAATATGATGCGTCAATTAGGAGGTTCATTCGGTATTGCCGCTTTAACCACGCTGATCCATATCCGTCAGGGTTTTCATCGAAGTAATTTAATAGAGCATGTGAATAATTACAATCCGGCTTTTGTTGAACGCTTTAATATGCTGATTAAAAACTTTATGAGTAAGGGATTTTCCGGGTTAGATGCTGAGCATATGGCTACCAAAGCGATGGAGGGAACCATTATTAAACAAACTTTATTGCTTACTTATGACGACGCTTATTGGGTTGCCGGCTTAATTATGTTGTTCTCCATCCCACTATTATACCTTCAAAAATTTAAGAAGAATGTAGATATACCAGTAGATATGCATTAAATAATGGCTTATCTGCTATTAATTTGCTTATTTACTAAATAATTTATAGCAAAAGTTATATCTTGTTGTATGAAGGCGTCATAAGCTGTGGCCGTTTACAAAAACAGCTTAGCTTATGACGCTCTACCACCATTAAATAACTTATTTGATGAAAACCATACTTGTACCTACCGATTTTTCTAAAGATGCCAGCGATGCTGCCTTATATGCTGCTAATTTTGGTAAACATTTTGGGGTATCACGCATTGTGCTTCTCAATTCTTTTTATGTCTCCATTTATGAAAGTATTTTTCCATCAGCCGATTTTATACAACTCAGCAACGAAGAAATTGCACATAAACGAGAAAGTTTATTAAGGCGATTACGTGCTTTAAAAGCGCGATTAAAGACAGTCGTTGGCGAAGATATGATAATCGAGACCCGCTTAAGTAGCCTTCCATTACTTAGCGCTATACAAAGAGTTACTGAAGAGCAGAAAATTGACATTGTGGTTATCGGAAGTGCAGGTGAAAACGCAAGGGAAGAAAATATCCTTGGCAGAAATACAGTTAGAATTGCTAGAATTTGTCCGGTTCCGGTTATTGTTTGTCCGCCACAAACTGCATTTTCACCAATTAAAAAAGTAGTTCTTGCCTGCGATTTTAAAAAAGTGACCGATACGATTCCATTAAACGAACTTGAAAGACTATTGACCCACACTCAGGCGGAATTATTGGTTTTAAATGTAGATCCACAGGGGCGCCATTTAGAATCGGAAGCTATTTTAGAAGAATCTACTTTACGTTTAATGCTTAAAGATTTTAACTCTCAATATCATTATACAGAAGATACAGACACCATTGATGGTGTTATGCGATTTGCACAGGCACATAGCGCACAATTAATTATTGCACTTCCAAAGAAATACAGTTTTTTTCAAGGTTTGTTACACGTTAGCGTGTCAAAAAAACTGGTTTTGAGTGCAAAAAGGCCTGTCTTAATTCTTAAATAATTCAAATAAAACCACTTTATTCAAGTTCTCCTAATAAGTTATCTAGATCCAGAGCATTCGTATACATCTCAATCGCACCATCCGGTTTATGTGGCCAAAGTTCTCTAGGTCTATCCCAATATAATTCTACTCCATTTCCATCTGGATCATTTAAATAGATAGCTTCTGATACACCATGGTCACTTGCTCCGGTTAATGGATAGTTTGCTTGCAAAAGACGATTAAAAATTTCAGCAAGATCCTTTCTTGTAGGATAAACAATTGCCGTATGATATAATCCTATACTGTGTAAAGGGGCAGGTCCGGCGCCTTTACTATGCCAGGTATTTAAACCGATATGATGATGATACCCTCCGGCAGATATAAACGCCGCTTGATCTCCATACATGGTAGTAAGTTCAAATCCCAATAAACCTTGATAAAAATTTAGTGAACGCTCTAAATTTGATACTTTTAAATGTACATGTCCAATACGCGTTTGTGCAGGAACGGTATAACTCTTATTTTCCATTAACTACAAGATATAAATATTCTGACATTACTCGCGTTTAAGGGTTCTTTTTAATTTTCCAAAAAGAAGACGCGCTTGTGTTCCCCAGCCACCAATTATCGCGTCATCGATTCCATCGCCATTCACATCGCCTACCGCAATATCCCAAGCTCGTCCAACAGTTTCATTCGGTATGGCTTTATCTGTAATATCTGTAAAATGACCTTTCCCATCGTTTTCATAGGCTCTTACCTGCAGCGGATTAAACCCGGGAATTTCAATAGTACCTATTAAAATATCCAGATCTCCATCACTATCAAAATCTATATACTGAGAAGCATAAGATGAAAATGTATTTTTCGGCAATCTGAATTTAGTTTCATCTTTAAAATTGGCCTTCCCGTCATTAATCAATATTCGTACTTGCGGATCTTTTTCCCAATCTCCGCCATTACTGGTTAAATTTGAGAAAACGATATCTTTATCGTTGTCCCCATCTACATCGAACAATAGGACCATTCTGGTTTCAAGCGGAACAAGTAATTCAAGCCCTCCTGGTTTTTCTGAGAACACGCCATTTCCATCATTTATCAATAATCGATTAGGGGGCACTTCATTCCCAACTACCATATCAAGGTCTCCATCTCCATCAAGGTCGGCCAACGCAATAAACTGGGTGGCATCGTTTACTTGGGGTAAATGAGTAACTGTTGCATCAATAAAATTATCAGGATCGTTTTTATCATTAAGCCACAAAAAGTTTTGACCCTTTTCTCCTGAATTACCTATTACAATATCGGGCAAGCCATCTCCATTTACATCACCTACTTCCAAACCATTCCCCTCACTCATAGCAAGAAGACGATTCTTTACATCTCTAAACGTACCATCACCATTTCCTAAATAAAATTCATGCGTTTGGTCATCCTCAGCTACAAAAATCACATCCAATTTCCCATCATTATCAAAGTCGGCTACACGCACATGTTCAGTATCATGCTTAACGTCACTAAACGCATCTTTTACCCAGGTGAATTTACCATGCCCATCATTTAAATAAAGACGGTTAACATCCATCTCTAAAGCCATGATTACATCAAGATCACCATCTCCATCAATATCAACCAGTATTGGGTTAAGAATATGCGCTTCTGGATCTTGGGGGAAATGAGTGCTGGTCACATCTTGAAAATATAGACTATCGGGGTTTTTGCCTGATAAAGAAGAGTTTGACGATGAACCTTTACAGCTAAAGAAGAACAGCAATAATGTGGCGATTAAAATGGAAATTGATGGTTTTTTCATAATGATTGCGCGTAATGTTTATTAAAGATATCAAATAGTCCCATCATTCTATAATCCTGCTAATCACTTAGCTAAACGTTACCAATGTCAAGGTAGATGCAATCCCCTTTAAAACGACTTGTTAACAATCCCTCCCATTAACGGATCTGTAAAACTTTCTTTTCCTGTCTCAACATGCCCGGCGTATAGACGTCGGAATTCTTTATTATTATTATCGATTACTTCTATTTCATACCAAAGATATGAGTTTTTCAATACAAAAGGTACAGCAATAGCCCTATCAGAAACTTCCACCGTATGCATTTTTCCAGCATAGGTTTCCTGAATTGAAAATATCGCTTTTTTATTCTCCTGTACCGGATTAAATATCAGTTCGATCTCTCCAGTCGGCATTCCTTGCAAATCAGTCTTATAATCCAAATAAATATTGCCCGGCCAATCATCATTAGTTCCTGAAAACTCACGATAGAACCCATTTACACTAAATATCTTGAAATTATACTGGTTATTTTTAATTTGCCATGCATGGTTTACTTCCTCTCCGGGTGCAACAGTAAATGATCTATTTTCTGCACCAGCATACATATTAAAACCAACTCCGGCAGACCGGTCTCCGAAATGTTGATTTCCAGCTTTGAGATGAAACAGGAATTTATTATTTACCAATTTTCCTTCTGCGTAAATTTCATAAGGTATCCAATTTGCAGGTTTTATTCCTGATTCTTGCTTAGGAAGGTAGGTTGATTTTGCTAAATTCTTTTTAATTTCTTCCTGTTGCTCTTCATTTAAGGCATAAAAGTTATTTGGCACGGGGGCATATTGAGCTTTATTAATTGATATGGCAAAAGGCTCACGAATGATTGGTTTTGGATAAACTATTGTTTCTCCATGATATGGGCGAAAAGTAGATGTCAAATCCCCAGTGATGCATCTTCGCCATGATGAAATGTTCTCCTCCCTTATTTTCTTATTGAACTTCTCGCTTAGAAAAGTCTCCAAAAACTGGATACTGGAGGTATGATCAAAAACTTCTGAATTCACATAACCGCCACGCGACCAAGGAGAAACAACAACCATCGGGACACGGTAACCCAGCCCTATGGGAGCAACTCTTTTATCTTGTTCTTTGGTAATGAATTCTGCTTCAGCATTAAGTGATTTTGAAACTTCTCCCGTGTTTTTCAGATTGGGATGAGACGGTGTAAAAGGCGCCAAATGGTCAAAATAACCATCATTTTCATCGTAGGTAAGCACAAATACGGTTTTTTTCCATACCTCTGGGTTTTTGGTTAAAATATCAAGAGCTTCGGAAACATACCAGGCGCCGTACCACGGTGCGCCAGGGTGGTCAGAAAAATTACAAGGTGCTACCAGCCATGAAACCGTCGGCAGTTTCCCATTGTCTACATCCTTTCTAAACTGATGCAAGACATCGCCTTTTGGCAAATTCATAGATCGCTTTACACCTTTATCGTCATAACTAATCTCTTCCAAAGAATGATAATTTGGATCGTTCCTATTGGTTGTGAAGGCTCGTTGATGAAGTGCCTGTTCCCTTTCACTTAAACTTTCAAGAGGATTGCTTTTTACATATTCTATTTCAGCCTTTAAGTATTCGATTTTGTCAAGGATCTTCTTTTTCTGACTCGCATCTGCCTGATTCAGGGTGTCATTTGCCATGCTTAATGCATTGGATAAATAACTTAGATAGGGAGGATGAGATTTTACCCGATACTGCTTAAAAAACTCTAAAGTATTATTGGTAAAATTAGCTAACCAATCTTCTTCTTCTCCTTCAAAGCCCACATCAACACTTAGTTCATTTTGATAAATGCGCCAATCAACTCCATGATCTAGCAATCGCTCAGGAAAGGTATTCCAGGAGATATGCTCAGAACCATCAATCTGACCATTTACCAAATGCGCTTTAGAACTAGCCTTTTGCTCTTCACGGATCTTGCCAGTCCAAAAGAAAGCCCGGTTAGGGCTTGTCCCTGTTAAGCTGGAACAAAAATTGTGATCGCATACTGTAAAAGCATCGGCCAAATCATAATAAAAAGGTAAATCTTCTCTGGTAAAATAACCTAATGTTAACGGTAAATCTTGGTATTCCTTATTACCCGATTTTTTCGCTTCAAGCCACTGGTTATATTTTCCATCATTCCGGGCGTCTACCTGATTTGCCCATGAATGCGGCAATGAGCTCATCCATGTAACTTTTGAATCTTTTATATCCAAACGGAAGGGAGCGTATGTTTTCCCTTCATTTGTAGATTGCAACCAAACCGGGTTTCCATTTGGAAGGGTTAAGATGCGAGGATCATTAAATCCACGCACTCCTTTAAGTGTGCCATAGCAATGATCAAAAGACCTATTTTCCTGCATTAAAAAAACGACATGTTCCGCATCTCTAAACGATGTGCCTGGCGCAGGATTTATAGCCATTGCTCTTTGAATTGCAGGATGAACAATACTACTTGCTCCTAAACCGCCGGTAAGCAATGCTGCCTTCTTTAAAAATGATCTTCTACTTTCCATTTAATTAATTTATCAAATATTACAACTTGTATTTGGGGTATATTCAGATGACATATTACGTTATTCTTCTTTTCACCGAAATTCTCATAGTACTCACCGACAATTTAATCCTACACGCCTAATTCATATTGTACACCGATATGAAAGAACCTAGTTTTGAATCAAATAACAATCAATATTATGAAAACTTTTAAAAATTCAGCACTTAAAATCAATCTTTTTCACAAACCCTTTAAACTAGTAATCATGAAAACTTTAAAAACAACAATTCTAACTTTAAGCTTCCTTTTGTTTGCAAGCATCTTAGTTAAAGCAAACCCCGCAGGAAAAGAAAAAAAGACAATAGATTATGTTCTTAACACCTACATAGCCTGTACTACACAAGGCAATATGGATGGGTTTACCCAGTTACTTGACGATACTTTTCAACAAAGTATAACCTACGGAGGAAAAACGTTAAATTATAACAAAGCGCAAATCATAAGTTACATGAAAAACACAAAAAATGTTATACAAAATTGTACGGCTGTTTACTCTTTTGTTGAAAACAACGATAATTTTTCAATAGCAAAAGTAGAATTGAAATATCCTAATTTTACGAAAATTGATTATGTTACTATGAGCAATAATGGTACTGACTGGAATATCACCAAAGTTTTTACCACCTATAATTAATGCTACAGAAATAAATTGTTGCTTACCTACCATGAAGGCAACGGACAAGTATTAAGCAAATGATAAAAACTGGTATATTGCAGACCAAAAATCGATTATAGATTAATGGTTGCAACTATATTATCTACATTACAAATAGAGAGCCTTACTGAGCGTATTATTGCTCGTTATTCTTCAGAAAACATCTATTTCGAACTAGGAATGCTACAGAACACAATACCTGTTAATCTGGAAATAAATCAAGGTACATTTGTAAATGGAAACCAAGCTACTTCACCTTTTGAGGTTACCTGCGTTCAACAAGAACATCAATTAATTCTTTCTTGTACGTGTAGCAATCTTAGCAAGCATAAATTATGTAAGCATCAAGCCCTGGTATTATCTGCAATTGTCAAAAGAGATGAGTTAAGAGTATTCTTTGACATAAACCTCCGAATAAAAAAACTGAAGAGCTTTGCAGTTGATTATGGGCTTGATGATGAGCCTAACCTGGAAGAATTTTTCAAGATAGCGTTCATCAATAACAAATTGGATATATCCCCTATTTTATCAAGCTTAATTCCCATTACAAAAAGCAGCTTGCAGGCAATGAGGAATGAGGTTATTCCTGTAAATCATGATTTCATTTTAAGACCGTCAAAGAAAGAAGAGCAGCCTATTTGTGTGATTCTCAAACGTCATAAATATGAAAAGTACTTAATAATAGAACTTTACAGTGTGCAAACTACTAAAGAAGGAAAAATAAAAAATCCAATGATTCCAGTTAATCCAATGGAATTTATTTGGGAAGCCACAGACCCAAATCATTTGAAATTTTTTAGTAGTATTTCAAATTTTCAAAATCATTCAAACGGAAAGTTATCTGAGTCTGATATGTTAGCACTGCGGGCAATCATTAAAAATCCCTTACATTGTAATTTTTATTATCATGATACTGATGTTTCAGAAAACATTACAGCAAACTCAGTAAAACGGGTAACAACCAAGATTCTGACCAATGAAGTTATTTTATCCATAACAAAATCGAAGCAGTTTTACGAACTTGCCGGTAAACTTGAAATTAATGGAAACATCTACGAACTTAAAGATCTTTCACATAGGTTCACCTACTTTCTATTGCTAAAAGAAACCTTATACCTAATTGATCAACAATCTATTTTAAGGATCATTGTACTTCTGAAAAAGAAGTCTAACAAACTTTTAATTCATCAGACCAAGTACAAGAACTTTAAATCTCAATTTCTGGATCGTATACAAGATTCTATTTCAATTGACTACAAGTATCTTAAAAAGGCTACAGCTGTTCAACTGAAAAGCAATGGCTTTACTAGCAAACTGGAAAAAATTATTTATTTATCTGACTTTGGCAACCATGTAATGATTATCCCGGTTTTACGATATGGTGATGTAGAAATACCTGTTCGTACAAAAAGGCAGATTTATGACGTAGATCAAAAAGGGAATGAATTTATTGTAAAAAGAAATAATCAAGCTGAAATTCAATTGACAGCCTTATTATTGAAACAGCATAACGATTTTTCAGAACAATTGGAAAATGATCTTCATTATTTTTACCTGCATAAAAAGCATTTTTTAGAAGAAGAATGGTTTCTTTCAACATTTGATGAGTGGCAGCAACAAAACATTACGGTATTTGGTTTTGACGAATTAGAAGGAAATACAATTAATCCGCATCAGCCCAAAATTGATATTAAAGTTATCAGTGGTATAAATTGGTTTAATACACATATCAATGTACAATTTGGAAAGAAAAAAGCCTCAATAAAAAAGCTTCATATTGCTATCCGCAATAAAAGCAAATATGTTCAATTGGATGACGGAACGCTTGGTGTTATCCCTAAGCAATGGATCGAGAAATTTCTGCATTATTTTAATTCAGGAGAGATCGCTGATGCCAATACAATCCGTATACCGAAGGTGAATTTCTCTGCAATTGACGGGTTCTATGATGAAGAGATGCTAGATGTTCAAGTAAAAAAGGAGATAGAAACCTATCGGGATAAATTAAAACATTTTAACTCTATTCCAGAAGTGGAAGTACCCACGGAACTGAACGCTACACTTCGCAACTATCAGAAAGAAGGGTTAAACTGGCTTAATTTCTTAGATGATTTTAATTTCGGTGGTTGTTTAGCGGATGATATGGGCTTAGGTAAATCCATACAAATTATCGCCTTTATACTTTCTCAACGAAAAAAAGTTAGCCCTAACACAAACCTGATTGTAGTGCCTACAACACTGTTATTTAATTGGCAAGCTGAAATAGTGAAGTTTGCTCGATCCATTCATGTGCATGTCATTCACGGTGCAGATCGGATCAGTGACATCAATCATTTTGATAAGTATGAAATTATACTGACATCGTATAATACCTTACTTTTAGATATTCGTTATCTTAAAGCATATACATTTAACTATGTCTTCTTAGATGAATCACAGAATATCAAAAATCCAGAAACACAACGCTATAAAGCGGTTCAATTATTAAAGTCACGAAATAGAATCGCAATAACAGGTACTCCGATCGAGAATAATACGTTCGATTTATACAGCCAGTTTTCCTTCACCTGTCCTGGTTTATTAGGCAGTAAGCGATATTTTAAAGATACTTATTCAACACCGATAGATCGATTTCAGAATACTAAGCGTGCTATTGAACTGCAAAGCAAAATCAAACCATTTTTACTAAGAAGAACCAAACAGCAGGTTGCACCCGAACTCCCCGCCAAAACAGAGATATTTCTTTATTGTGAAATGAAGGCAGAACAGCGTAAAATTTATGACGCTTATGAAAAAGAATTCAGGGATTATATTTCAGCAACAACCAGTGAAGAGTTGAAGAAAAATTCGATGAACGTATTAAAAGGCTTAACAAAATTAAGACAAATATGCGATTCTCCTTCGTTATTGAACAGCAATGATTTAGCAAGTAATGAGGTTTCTTCAAAAATAGAAATGCTGTTAGAACAAATTGAGGATAATGCACAACATCATAAAATGTTGATTTTTTCACAGTTTGTTTCCATGCTCGATTTGATTCAAAAGGAACTAACTAAGCGTAAAATCAACTTTATAAGCTTAACTGGTAGAACTAAAAACAGGGAAGCTGTGGTAAATGAGTTTCAAAACAATCCTTCTATTAAAATATTTCTTATCAGTTTAAAAGCTGGTGGAACGGGTTTAAATTTAACGGAAGCTGATTATGTGTATTTAGTTGACCCTTGGTGGAATCCTGCTGTTGAAAATCAAGCTATTGACCGCTCGCACCGCATCGGCCAAAATAAAAATGTTACAGCAATACGACTTATTTGTCCCGGAACAGTTGAGGAAAAAATCCTCAAAATGCAAGAATCTAAAAAAGAGCTGACCAAAACGCTAGTCAAAGAAGACTCCTCTTTTCTAAAATCGTTATCAAAAGAGAATTTACTAAGCTTATTTAACTAAGAATTAGAGTTTTGTTTATTTCTCCAATTTATTTTTCCATATAAAATGATTGAGATCTGCTATTCGATATGATGGCGTTGCGCCTGACTGTGAAGTAACATATGCACCTAGGGCTACAGCATAATCAAGCATATCTTCGATTGATCTTCCAAAAAGCCTTTGAGTAATAAAAGCTGCAAGAAAAGAATCTCCGCTTCCAATAGTATCTTGCACCTTTACGGCGTACGCTCCATAATCATAGCGCTCTTTCATGGTATAATAAGAAACTCCGAGGCCACCTTTGGTTACTATAATTTCTTCAATACCATACTTATCTTGCATTAAATGAATACCATTTGATTCTTTGCCTCCTGTGTTTCCAAGCCATCCACTAATGATTTGAAGTTCATTACTGTTTAATTTAATGGCATCAGCGTGTTTTAAAAGATAGTCAACTGTTTCTTTAGAGATATAAGGAGCACGGAAGTTAACATCAAATAATTTAAAGCCCGCCTTTTCAATCAATTGATAAAGTGTATCCCTGGTAGTCACGTTTCTCGCCGCTAAACTCCCAAAAACAAAAATATCCGTCTGCTCAAGAAGAAGATCAAACCTCTTTTCATAAGTAATAAAATCCCAAGCTACAGGGAAAACAATTTCATAATGCATTTCATCATCCTCTCCCATGCTGGCAATAACTTCACTGGTTTGATGTTGATCATCACATTGTATGTATCCGATATCCAAACCTTTCCTTTTTAAAAACTGCTGAAGTTCTCTACCCGCAGCGTCGTCTCCAACACGGCTGATCATGGTGCTTTTAATTCCAAGACGGTTTAAATGGTAAGCAACATTCATAGGTGCACCGCCCGGTTTACGATCGTTAGGCAAAACGTCCCATAAAATTTCCCCGAAGCAAACTACGCTCTTATTAGTATTCATTTTCACTATTTAATTTACCACAATATACTTTTATTTACTTTAACGATTTCATTCAGAACATATCTTTCAACGCTCTTTTTGCAGCATGAAATCCACACATACCATGTACTCCTCCTCCAGGAGGAGTAGAAGACGAACAGATATACATTCCTTTGGTGGAAGTTCTATAAGGTGACCATCGGAGTGCAGGACGCGTGAACAATTGTTGTAAATCCATTGCTCCGCCATTAATATCTCCTCCAATATAATTTGGATTATAGGCTTCCATTTCCTGTGAATTAGTGGACTTCTTTGCAATAATACAGTCGCGAAATCCTGGGGCAAATCTTTCCACCTGCTTTTCAATAGCTTCGGTCATATCGTGAGTAGAGCCATTTGGCACATGGCAATATGCCCATAACACTTGCCTATTATTTGGTGTCCGGCTTCTATCAAACACACTTTGCTGAGCCATTAAAACATATGGTTTTTCCGGATGTTTTCCATTCCAAACTTCTTGTTCCGCAGCAGCAATTTCTGTTAATGAATTACCCAAATGAACTGTACCGGCATTTCTACAGATTTCTGACCCGAAAGGCACAGGGCTTTCTAAAATCCAATCCATTTTAAAAATGCCCATCCCATACCGGTATCTCTTTAATTGTGCACAATACCTGTTCGAAAACTGATGACCTGCAATCTGTAGCAGTTGTTTTGGGCCAATATCAAAAAGTATTGCCTTAGCCACAGGTAACTTATTCAGCGAATCAACATAAAAATTAGTTACTATTTCTCCACCCAAAAACTTAAAGTAAAAAGCGAGGGCATTAGCAATACTTTGTGAACCACCCTTTACTACTGGCCAACCTCCCTGATGTCCTGCCAAAGTTAAAACCAAGGCAACGGCTGAAGTAGTAGCATGTGTTAAAAGCAACATCGAATGTGCTGCCATGCCGGCCCATAGGGCTTTAAACCTTTCAGTTTTAAATGAATGTGCAATGCGCGTAGCCGGTTGCAATGCTTTATACCCAAACCGTAACATGCTTAAGGGATGCTTAGGCATATGCAAAGGAGCTAAAACATCGTCTATTAAACTAGACCATGACTTAGACAGTGAATCGAATACGTTTAAATAGGTTTGTTTATCTATTCCAAACTGCTCTGATGTTTCCAATAGAGATTGATAAAGGGCAACTGGCGAGCCTCCTTCCATTGGATGTGCTGCAAGAACCGGAGGATAAATATAACTTAATCCATGTTCTCCTAAAGGAAGTGCGTTAAAAAAGGGAGACTGAGCAGCTAACGGATGAATGGCCGAACAAATATCATGCATATATCCCGGACGAATTAATTCGGAAGAGCGCAATCCGCCTCCAATAGTATCTTTACCTTCGATCAGTAAGACAGATAATCCCTCCTGTTGCATTTTAATAGCAGCAGCCAAACCGTTAGGTCCCGACCCTATTACTACCGCATCATATTTATCTTTTAACATGTCAGCTATCCATTATCCAGATTTATGATGCCATTGGTATCCTTATTACAAATCAACATGTCTACATCGTATAAACGTAATATAATTCAATATTTTGATATCAACAAAAATACATTTATCTTAGCGCAGTTCATTCGAAAGAAAGTTCTATCAATTCTCATGTGAGTCTTGAATTATAAAGAAGTGGCGAGAGACTGGCTCTATGACCCGCTGGCAACCAGCTTAAAAGAAAAGGTGCCAATTCCTGTCCCAATTTAGGGGAAAATATAAATTAAAAAGACATGCAACAAACCAGCTTAGTATCATTTTTTGTTTTAACCTCTAAAAGCTCATTCTCATTGGGCAAAACACTTCATTTTCTTTTTTCTTGCAATACATATCAAATGTGTATGCAAAAAATGAAGATGCAAGTTTGTTAGTAACTCACCCGCCTAAATTTTATTTAGTTTTTCAACCTCTGTCTTTTTAGGCAAATCCGTTAAAATTTAATATTAATAATATTTCCAAATCAATTTCATTATCCATATTAAAAATTAAAGCAATGTCAACACAAGTAAAAACAGCATTAGAAACAACCATTCAGAATCTTAAGAGTAATCCTGATCAAGGAAAAGCTATCTTTGAAACTAACGCTATTCTTGGTGAAAATGTAAAAGTAAACGTAGGTTCAAGACAATTTGAAATTAAATTTGATGAGCCACAAGCATTAGGGGGCATTGATAGTGCTCCAAATCCGGTTGAATATGTATTAGCCTCTTTAGGAGCCTGCCAAGCTATTGTGTACAGAGCACTGGCTTCTTTGAAAGGTATAGATATTGAGAGTGTGAACGTGAATACAAAAGGTCATTTAAATTTAAATGGCTTTTTGGGGCTGGATGGAAACACAAGACCTGGTTTTTCCAAAGTTGAATTCGAAACAACAATTGTATCCAATGAACCTACTGAACGAATTAACAAATTAGCATCCCAAGTAGAGGCGCTGTGTCCTGTTCTTGATATAATCGCGAATAAAGTTGAAGTTAATGGAAAAGTAATTATCCAAAAACCAGCTCAAATTGAAGCAAGTTGATAATATCCTATGTATATAATTTAAAATAATAAGTGTAGGAACATGATATTGCTACCTACACTTATTATTACAACAATAGATAATATAGGATATGTATTTGAAGAAATCAAAGTTCGTCAAACAATACATCTATTTGAGAATAATATAGCGTAGTTTTTCCTTCAAACCCAGAATCCGTTCCAACGGTGATCCATAAACTTCCATCCTCATCCGTCACTGCAGAAAACTCCCCGGTTCTATCAATAAGTGTATAAACATTCTCCGAAGTCCCATTGGCTACATCACCAATAACAACCATGTCTTTACCATCAGTGCAACATTGTTGGATTTTATCGATGTTCATTTTGTAAAAGTTATTTTCATCGGGTGTAGAAATAGGCTCAGCTATGGTAAGTCCTACACCAATACCGACTGATTCTCCTGGTGCACCACCTGCTCCAACCCCGCCACTTACGGCATCTGAAGCAATTTTAAGTGCAAATGTGGCTCTATATCGAGTTTTCGGCTTCAGGCCATTTACTTTTTTAGTTAAATACATAAATAAGTCATCGCTACGGTTCATTCCAGAAATGCGATAGGCTTGTTTAGATTCGTCTAACGGCGCTGGCAACATAGCCAATCCTTCCTCCAATTCGTATATGTCTTCATGGTCTCCATTATACTCTGAAAAACCCGCTTGCCATCCATCTTTTCCACTTTTAAAGTCAGATGAAACAAGAAGGCGATCGTTACTTGATTTATCCTTTTTACAAGCATTAAAAGAAAATGTGATGATGAAAATAAACAGTGAGAAAAAAAATAAACGTTTCATATCCTGATAGATCAATTATTTATAAAATATACCTAGATAGTTTAACCTGAATACCTGAAAATTGTTTTTTATCATATCCTTGACATGGGTATTTCATAAATTATTGGGTTTATTTTTAAATGATATCTTTGTGATTTGAAAATAAAGATCTTATTGTGAAAAGGATATTAATAGTAGAAGACGATCCAGAATTAAACAGAAATATAAAGCAAGCATTAATGGCAGAGCAAATGCAGGTGGATACAGTACACGATGGGTTGCTCGCTGAAAAAATTCTTGTTAAAAATCACTTCGATTGCATTGTATTAGACATCAACCTTCCTGGTAAGACTGGATATGCTGTAAGCGCTGATTTCAGAAAGCATAATACAAGCACACCAATTTTAATGTTGTCTGCATTTAGCGAGTTGGAAGATAAGGTACAAGGCTATGATTTTGGAGCTGATGACTACCTCACAAAGCCTTTTTATATGAGAGAACTTATCTTAAGAATAAATTCTTTAATTAAAAGAAGTATAGACAACCCAACGAAAGAAAACATTAATTTGGTTGCAGGCACCTTGATTGTAGAGCGTTCCACAAAAAAAGTAACAAGAGAAGGAATAGAAATTTCATTGACACCAAGAGAATATCAAATATTGGTTAAGCTATTGGAATCAAAAGGCGAAGTAGTTTCCAAAAGGAAATTAATACAGGAAATTTGGGGGAAAACTTTCGATGCTAATACTAATACCATTGAGGTCTATATCAATTTTATCCGTAAAAAAATTGACAAGCCTTTTGCCAAAGAATCTATAAAAACCAAAGTTGGTTATGGCTATTATTTTGAAGATTAATGAGCATTAGAAAAAAAATTCTACTGTCTTTTTCAGCGACTGTAATTTGCTTACTTGGTGCTTCCCTACTTTTTATTTACACATTATTTTATGAATATAGGGAAGAAGAATTTCAGCAAATGCAGAAACAAAAAATAACGTCCACCCTGAAATTTTTATCTGAAATAAAACAGGCTGATGAATCCATCATCCAAACCATGGATCGCCTTACTATTAATGAGTTCTATGACGAAAAGCTCCTTATTTACAATGAAGATAAAAAACTGATTTATTCAAGTATTGACGATACATTAATCCCGGATGCTGAACGGATACTTTCTATTTTATCTTCAAACCATCAATGGTTGGAAACAAAGGATGATTTGTATGATGTGATTGGAGTATATGTAAAACGAGACGATAGTATTTACTATGGAATTAGTAAAGCATTCGACTCTTCTGGATATTCTAAATTAAATTTTCTTAAATATGTTTTACTATTCACTTTTTTGGGCATCTCATTGATCGTTGTTGCCATTTCCAATTACTTGTCAAAGAAAATCACAAAGCCCATAGAAGATATTACCAAGAAAATAAACAATCAAAATTTTGATAGTATTTATGTCCCAATTGAAATAGAACAATCCAAAAATGAAATTACTGTTTTGGCACAGCAATTCAACGAGTTAATGAAAAGAATGAAAGAGGCCTCCTCTTTTCAAAAACATGCCATTCATCATATCTCCCATGAACTAAAAACACCTATTTCTATTTTGGTTTCAAACTTTGAACGAATTGAAAAAGAAACAGACCTCAACAAGATTAAAATTCAGATTAATAATCAAAAAGAAGACACCAAGAATCTAAGTGAAATCATTAATCTACTTTTAGAAATTTCAAAAACCGATTCAGGAAACAGCATAGAAAAAGCTCCTTTACGTATAGATGAACTCATCTTTGATATCACTGATGAGTTGAGTCATTTACATTCTGGTTTTGAGTTTTCTATCGAATATGCAACACTTACCGACGATGAAAGTAAACTCACCGTTTCATGTTCTTCGCGATTGCTAAAAGCCGCATTAATGAACCTGATGCTAAACAGTATTCATTACAGTAGCAATAAGGGTGCAAAGATTAAAATCATTACCAACACGGATTATCTAACAATAAACTTTATCAATGAAGGTCCTATCATTACCAAAACTGAAGAAGCACATTTATTTCAGCGCTTTTTTAGAGGGGAGAATAGTAAGGGTAAATCTGGCTTTGGCTTAGGATTGGTCTTTATTAATAAAATTATCCTTCAACATGGTGGTTCAATTTCTTATTCAAATGATTCCAGATATACCAATATCTTCACAATTAACCTGCCTTTAAGTTAAACTTTATCCATTTTAAGGTCTTTTTAAGCTCGTTTTAAATTCCTTTGTGCCTTACGAATTTAAAGGCAGGCATGAACATTAAAATTAGAAAGCAAACCAGAAAAATTAAGCATTTCAGCATTTCAGTCTTCTTTTTTCTCACGGACATAACCCTTTCTTTTGCACAATCTACTCAACAATCTACTCAATCAGATACCTTAACATTAAATCGGCAGCAATATGAGGAATTATTTTTAAAGCAAAACTTATTTTTAATCGCTGAGAAATTTAGTATCAAACAGGCAGATGCCGTATTGCTCCAGGCAAAACTATGGCCTAACCCTTCCATTACAATCGATGATGTAAATTTATGGGCAACGAAACATCAGCTGGCCAATCTTGATACTCCTCTCCCTCCTGTTTTTGGTAATGTTGCCAAGAATACGCAGTTCTCCGTTCAGTTAGAACAGCTAATAGAAACTGCCGGCAAACGAAAGAAGCTGATGGCAATGGAACAGGTATCAGTTGACCTAGCAAAGCAGCAATTTGAAGATTTACTTCGTAATTTGAAACTTGAATTCAGGAATAACCTTACACTCCTACAATATCTTCAGCTGTACACAAAGGTTTTTATACAGCAGCAGACCTCGGTACAAAAACTTTTGGCAAACTATCAAAAACAGGTTGAAAACAATAATATAAGCAAAGGTGAATTTGTCCGACTTAAGGTTTTGCAGCTTGAACTATCTAAAGAAATCAATGAGCTTACAAAGCAGGAAAATGAAGTTCAAACGAACCTAAAAGTCATGATGAGCCTTCCACCTCACATAGATTTGATTATAAATGATAAAGCCTTAAGTCATGAAATCGATAGAACAAAAGAAATTCATTTAGAAAGTCTTTATGAGCAGGCGCTCGAATATAGACCTGATGTTAAAATAGCTACTTTAGAAAATACCCGTTATTCTAAAATGTTTGATTATGAGAAGTCTCAACGTGTGCCTAACATTAATTTTATGGGTAATTACGATCGTGGAGGGGGCATCTGGCCTAGTTTTATCGGTTTTGGCGTAGCGATAGACATTCCAATATTTGATCGAAATCAGGGAAATATCAAGTATGCAAGAATAGGAATAGACCAAACTAAGATCCTAATGGAGGAAAAACGTCTTAGAGTTCGATCAGAAGTTTCACAGAGCTATAAGGATCTGATAAGCGCCATAGCGCTTTATGAGCGTATTGATTCGCTTTATGAACAAGACTTAGATACTCTTTTAAATAGCTATACCAGAAATTTCTCTAACGGAAATATTAGCCTTCTGGAATATCTCGACTTTCAAAGCGCCTACTTAGAAAACGAGAAAATCATACTTGAATCTCAACGGGATATTAACCTTCACCTTGAAAAATTGCAATATATAATTGGCAAAGAAATTAACTAATCATGAACACAATCTACTCGAATAGCCTCACAAAAATTATTATTACTAAACTAAGTCTCTTTGCTTTATTAATGTGTGTTCTTTCTCTAATTGGATGCACTGAAGCAGCAATAGAACAAAAAGAAGTCCGTGAATACTGCATAAATGATTTTATGAAGGAAAAGATTACCATTGATACGGCATTAACTTTACCAGTCACTGAATCTTTAGCCCTTACTGGCAGAGTTGAATATAATTCAGATAAAATTATTGATTTCGTAAGTTTTGTTGGCGGAACAATCACCAACACTTATTTTTCTCTAGGAGAGAAAGTTAAAAAAGGGCAATTATTAGCTGAAATAAAAAGTGTAGAACTCAGCAACCTCCTTTCACAAAAGAAAAACTACCAAGCTCAAGTCCTTGTAGCACAAAGAGAACTCGAATCCGTTCAAACAATGCACCAAGATCAAATTGCTTCGCAAAAAGATTTATTAGAAGCCCAGAGTAACCTGACCGTTTTAAGATCCGAATTGGAGAATGTCGATTCTCAATTGACTTTATATAGCGCCAGCAGTGAGCGGGGTGTTTTTCAGATAAAAGCCCCTTCTTCTGGAATTATCGTAAATAAAAACATTGCGCCCGGAATGCAAATCACGGCTGAAGGAAGTCCCTTATTCACGATATCTGATCTGAATGAAGTCTGGATTATGGCTAATATTTATGCAGGGAACGTAGCATACATAAAAGAAAATATGAACGTTGAGATTGAGGCACTTTCTTATCCAGATGAAAAATTTAGCGGTAAAATAAATACCCTTTCCCAAGTGTTTGATTCCAATGAACGCGTTTTAAAAGCTCGGATTGTGATGGATAATACCAGCGGCAAGTTGATGCCAGGAATGCATGTTGATGTGCTGGTTGAGAAAGTTCTTGGAAGATCTGCTGTTTCAGTACCAGCCAAGGCATTAATTTTTGATAACAACCAATATTTTATACTGGTCTACAAAAATGATTGTGATATTGAAGTAAGGCCCATTACTCCTTTTGTTCAAAATTCTAAGCAGGTATTTTTTGAAAAAGACCTTGAAGCTGGCGAACAAATCATTTCTAAAAATCACTTATTAATTTACAACCAACTCAAAGACAATTAAACAAGAAACTCATGCAAAAATTCGTTCAAGGCATTGTTACTTTTTCTTTAAAAAATTCTACTATTGTCTTTTTTCTAACGGGCTTGCTACTCATCGCAGGAATTATAAGCTATATTAAAATTCCAATTGAGGCATTTCCAGATGTTACCAATACCCGTGCTCGTATTATCACTCAATGGCCCGGCAGAAGTGCAGAAGAGATAGAGAAGTTCATTACCCTTCCTATCTCAAAACAGATGAACACCATTCCTAAAAAGGCTGATGTAAGATCGATATCTTTGTTTGGTCTCTCTGTCGTAACTGTTATTTTCAATGATGATGTAGATGATTTCTATGCACAGCAGTACGCGTCAAACCGATTACAAGAAATAGATCTTCCTGAAGGAAGTGACGCCGAAATTGAACCACCCTCTGGTGCTACGGGTGAAATTTTCCGATATGTTGTTAAAAGCGACCTTCCTATCCGTGAAATTTCTGCTATTCATAACTGGGTCATTGAGCGGGAATTGGTTTCAGTGGCTGGTGTAGCAGATGTAGCAAGCTTTGGAGGGGAAGAAAAGATTTATGAAATCCAGATCAACCCTACGGAACTTAGCAATTATGATCTTTCTCCACTTGATGTGTATGAGGCTGTATCAAAAAGCAATATTAATGTTGGTGGAGATGTTATTCAGAAGGGTAATCAGGCGTATGTTGTTCGAGGTGTTGGTTTGTTAGAAAACGTTGAAGACATAGAAAACATTCTAATAGAAATGAAGGGTTCGACGCCTATTTTAGTAAAGCATGTTGCTCATGTAACCATAGGTGCCAAGCCTCGTTTAGGCCAAGTTGGCCTTGATAATGACAATGATCTCGTGCAGGGTATCGTAGTTATGCTCAGAGGCGAAAATCCGGGAGAAGTGATAGCTAACCTCAAAGAACGGATTAATGAATTAAATGAACGGATATTACCTAAAAATGTTAAGATTGTTCCTTTTATTGACCGGACAGAATTGGTAAATACAACGGTAAGCACAGTAACCAAAAACCTAGTAGAAGGAGTCATTCTGGTTTCTCTTATCGTTTTTATCTTTCTTTATAATTGGCGGACTACTTTAATTGTAGCGTCAGTAATTCCTTTGGCCTTTCTTTTTGCTATCATTATGTTGCGTATACAAGGCTTGCCAGCTAATTTAATTTCGATGGGTGCCTTAGATTTTGGTTTACTATTAGAAGGAACGCTAGTTATTGTTGAGCAGGTATTCGTTTCTTTACAACTCCGTTCTAAACAATTGGGTAAAGAAAGATTTGAAAAAGTATCTAAATTGGGGCTTATCAAAAAAAGCGTCGGCAAGGTTTCCACTTCAATATTCTTCGCTCTTTTTATCCTCATCATTGCATTAATGCCTATTTTTTCTTTTCAAAAGGTAGAAGGCAAAATGTTTTCACCATTGGCGTTTACACTTGGTTATGCTCTTTTGGGCTCACTTCTGTTGAGTTTAACCTATGTACCGGCCATGTGTAAAGTTCTTTTGAAAAATGGTGTTGAAGAAAAGGAAAATTTCATTTCGCGTTTTTTCAAACACAATTTGTTCAAACTATTCCTTTTGAGTACCAGATATGGTAAAATAACACTTTATTCCTTTATTGGCATATTAGTGCTTTGTGGCATTAAATTCCATTTTTATGGAACAGAGTTCTTACCCAAACTAGATGAAGGCGCAATTTATGTACGTGCCACCCTTCCCAATAGTGTCAATCTGGATGAATCTGTACGGCTTACCCAAGAAATGAAGAAAAAAATACAAAAATACGAAGAAGTAGAATTTATATTGACTCAAACGGGCCGTCCTAATGACGGTACCGACCCTACCGGGTTTTTTAATATTGAATTCCATATCCAGTTAAAGCCCGAAAAATCGTGGACAAGGAAAATCAATAAAGAGGATTTACTGGCTGAGCTGCGTAATGAACTTGACCAGTATCCGGGAATAAACTTTGGTTTTAGTCAGCCAATTCAAGACAATGTAGAGGAATATGTGGCGGGTGTAAAAAGCTCATTAGTTATTAAGATTTTCGGAAATGATTTATTTGAGTTGGAGGATATGGCAAACGAAGTTGCTAAATCCATCAAAGAAGTAAAAGGTATTCAAGATGTCAATGTTTATAAAAACATTGGACTTCCTGAATTACGCATTCAACTACACGATCATAAAATGGCTAAATATGGAATTACAACTGCCGATGCACAATCCGTTTTATCCATGGCTATTGGAGGCCATGCAGCTACTTCATTCTATGAAAATGAACGAACGTTTGATGTAAGTTTACGTTATCAAAAACAATATCGGGAAACTGCTGATGAAATCGGCAATATATTAGTTCCTGCTATGGATGGCCGAAAGGTACCTCTAAAAGAAATTGCTACCATCGATTACCATACAGGACCAGCCTTTATTTATCGGGAAGGTAATAGCCGGTATATCGGGATTGGATTCAGCATTGAGGGCAGGGATTTAGGAAGTACGATTGAAGAAGCAAAAAACAAGGTAGCACAGGAAGTAAGTTTACCTTCTTACAATAAAATGGAGTGGGCAGGTGAATTTGAAAGCAAAGATAGAGCAAGCAAACAACTGGCCTTTGTTGTACCGATTTCATTATTGTTAATTCTCTTTTTACTATATATGAATTTTGGAAATCTAAAAGACACATTGATTTCTTCAATAACACTTCCTTTTGCATTTATTGGTGGTTTTCTTTCATTATGGATAACAGGAACTACCTTTGGCATATCCGCAGGTATCGGGTTTATAATTCTTTTTGGTGTGGCAACAATAGATGGAATTATATTAATTGCTGTTATACGTGAAAACCTCAGAAACCGCCTTCCTCTAAAAGATGCAATTTCTAATGGTGTTTATAGCAGAGTTAGACCCATTATTATGATTGCTTTAATGGGGTCAATGGGTCTATTTCCTGCAGCTATATCAAACGGAATGGGTTCTGAAATTCAAAAACCGCTGGCTATCATGATTGTGGGAGGTTTATTAATATGCACAGTTCTTTCTTTGACTGTTCTGCCGCAGATATATTATTTAGCTTATAGAAAAGAAAAAAAATAATGTATTGCTTTTTGTAAACTTAGCATCGAATCTTACAGAGAATCATTATGATTGTTTCTCTGTAAGAATTAAAGTGGAAGGAATATCAGACAACCAAAGGCTTTTCGTATCAACCAATCTTTTCCAACTATCAACGCTGATTAGCATAAGGTGTTGTTCCTTTAAAAAGTCCTTATTAATTATCCTTTCATTCAAAAGGTTAATATGGTTCGGTGCTTTTTGTTCTATAGCACGAATGGATTCTTTAGTTTCTGCATGATTCTTTATTTGACCAGTGGCATCTAAAATGGTTACCTGAGAACCTGAATTATTTATTAGTTTCCGCGCATATTCAATTAAAAACGCATCCTTTTCTGAAAATATTGGAATAAAAACCTGATTTATTTGAGACAATTCTTTGTCTATCAAGACCCCTACCGATATATTGCTTTTTGAGATGATTAGTCGTGTGCGCTCATCAAAGGGAGACTCAACAAAGAGGCTTTCTCTGCCAGTAACGCGATTAATCAGTCTATCGGGACTAATAATTCTTGTTGTAAAACCCAGAATTTTACCAAGTAAACTCCCCTCAAAAATTGATTGGCCAACGCCAACAAGTAACAGGTCATAATCACCTTTATTAGTAATTTCCGCAATGTCGGCGTCAATATTATTTGAAGCTTTAAAAAGCGTAGTGATTTTTTGATTTAATTTTTGGGATTCCTCAATAACGGGCGCAAAGCTCACTTTCTCATATTCCTCCATATTATAATTATACAGGTCATTGCTCAACGACAAATGCATTATAGTTACCGATGCGTTCCCATCTAATTTTTTCACCAGTCCGTTTGCTAAACGTAGCAACGATCTTCCTCCTTTTGGGTTTCCAAAAGAAATTAAAATTTTATATTTCCTCAGCTGGCTGATTTCGTAAGGTATTTTATCGGATTTCTCTTTCCAAAGAAAATTAATTAAATCCAATGCCGGGCCTGTCATAGCTGTTGTAATAAGAGCCATAATTACCAACATTGCAAAAATCTCAGGTGTTAAAACCCCTAAATCGTAACCAATATTTAATACAATCAATTCCATTAAACCTCTGGTATTCATCAATGCACCAATAGTTAAACTATCTTTCCAATTTTGGCCTACAAATTTTGCTGCTAATGCGCTTGCAATAAACTTACCTGTAACTGCAACAACGATAATCAAAGCAGTTACTTTCCACAAATAAGGATCGTTCAGTAATCCGATTTCTGTCCTTAAACCCGTAAAAACAAAAAATAATGGCAATAAAAGAACCATTGCTACATCTTCTATTTTTTCAATGAAAATATTTCTAAACTTGGTATTCTCCGGCATTATCGCCCCTGCCATAAAAGCGCCAAACAAAGCGTGGATACCAATTATTTCGGTAACATAAGAGGAAATTATAAGCGTTAGGAAAAAAATGGCTACAATGGGCTTACTTAAATTTTCCCTTGAAGTATGCAAATCACCCACACGTTTTAAGAATGGTCGAATTACTTTCATCATCAGTAGTACATAAGCTATCGCAAGAAATATTATATAGAGAGAGCTTACAAATGAACCTGCTTTAACAATAGCAATTACAGCTGCCAATAAGCACCATGCCGTAATATCATCGGCTGCTGCGCAAGTGATAACCAGTGTTCCTAATTTATTTTTATGAAGCCCCCTTTCTCTGACTATTCGAGCCAAAACGGGAAATGCAGTTATGCTCATTGAGATTCCTATAAACAAGCCGAATGAAGAAAACTGCACTCCTTCAGGTGCAAACGAGTGATAAATGAAATAAGCTAAGAAAATTCCTAAAGTAAAGGGAAGAATAATACTTGCATGGCTAATTATGACTGCATCGTGAGCTTTTGTCTTTAATACTTTTAAATCCAGCTCCATCCCTATCACAAACATAAAGAGAATAAGGCCTATTTGACTAAGGAAATTTAAGTTACCTAACGACTCCGGTGGAAAAAGTGCTGCAGAAAATTCAGGAAAGTACATGCCTATTAACGATGGGCCAAGTACAATACCAGCTGCAATCTCACCTATTACGGTGGGTTGCCCAATTTTTTTGCAAATCCAGCCAAACAGTCGTGCAATCAAAATAATGGTTACAATCTGAGCTAAGAGAATGGCGAGAGGGTGCTGTAGATTCTGAACTAACGCATCTTTAAATTCAAACCATTGGCTTTTTCCGGATTCAGGAATTATAATATTCCTTCCCTGTTCTAGCTTTGCCCCGAGTAATATGATCCAATATATTAAGATGGAAAAACCACCAATAATTCCAATGTAAAAGAAGCCGTTTTTAAATTTGTTCATTCTCGATTATTTATGCCAACAAAAATGCACATTAAGAATGTGTAATAAATGAAAGCGGAAAAAAGCAAACACGAAATGTAATAAGAAGGGGGAAACTTGTAATGAATTAAACTTTTACTCTTTTTAAAAAGTCATTTCTATAAATCTCTCCAAGGGTTAGAACTACTGCTTTACCTGAATCCAAAAAATAGTTGGTAGTAATCTCATCAAAAGTAAACCATTGAACTATGGACAAGGAAATGATTTCTTTCTTATTAATTCTGCAGAACTGATTGCTCGGCAATAACTCGAGGAGTTTATCAAAAGTAATATTCTTCAAACAGATTATTGTACCTTCTTGTAAATAAGCGATTTTATCCCGACTATCGATGTTTGATGTTCTGATAAAACATAATTGTTCAAAAAACAGGAGCGCTTTCCCTTTATCAGTATTTAGTTGAATAAAACTCTTTGGTGTCTGAAAAGAATCTAACCTTTTTATAGCTTTTTTTACTGCCAATTCTAAACGTTCCTTTTGTAAAGGTTTGACTACATAGTCAACGGCATCAAGATTAAAAGCCTCAGCAGCATATTCTTTGTAAGCAGTTGTAAAAATGATCATTTTACCATGGAGAAGATTGGCAATCTGTAGTCCATTTATATGAGGCATCTCTACATCTATTATACAAAGATCGAACTCAAGCGCAGGTAATTCTGATAGAAAAACTTCAGGATCATTAAATGCTTTTACAACTTCTAATTCAGGAATTTGTTCACAAAGCAACTTTAAGTAAGTAAGTCCCGGCAACTCATCATCGAGTAGCAAGCATTTGAGTTTTCTGTTCAAGCAAATTAATTTTTAAATGAGCAATGTAAACGTCTCCTTCAACAAATCTGTCCAGTTTAAAACTATTCTTGTATAAAATTTTCAATCGTTGTTCTAAAGTTTCTGCGCCTATTCCACTTTTCTCTTTCTGCATGGGGCTTTTTGAAGATATTTTGTTCGATACCGTTAAATAAAAGGTATTTTCTTTAAACTCGAACACAATGGAAATAAATGCATCATTACTCTGGAGATTTGCATGTTTAAAGGCGTTTTCAATTAAATCAATAGATATAAGAGGAGCCAATAATCTTTCATTATAAAGTGGGTCAGTTTCATTTATTTTAGTTTTGACCTGCAACTCAAACAAAGGGCTAATCTTAATTTTGTTAATTTCGATAAGATTTAATGCAAATTCTACTTCCTCTTTTGGCGTTACAAAATCATTCTGACTTTCATAAAGTATATAGTCAAGCACATTGGCTAGCTTATCAAGAGCAAAATAGGTTTGATAAGCATGTGATTGAATAGAATTAAGAATATTTTTAAATAGATGTGGATTCAGTTTTGATTCCAGAGTTTTTAACTGAATGCTGTTTACCTTACTTTCAAGTTGTTGAAACATAGACTCTATTTGTTTTTTATCTTTCTCTGATTTTAAAAGTCTAACAAGCAAATAAGTTATAAATAAAATCAATATCAATCCAATCGCTAAAAGGATATATATGAACTGAATTGATATTTCTTGGTTTAATCCCATTACAATTTCTCTTGCTTACAAAACTAACTAATTCTAATCTTTCCCAATACTTAAGTTCAACTTTCATAGTTGAATAGCCTCATTATAAAATCCTATCCATATGGATTAAAAAAAAACCTCTTTTATTAGGATTTTAGCCTAATAAAAGAGGAAACCAAAAAAAGTATATGCTAATTCTACTTAACTTTTTTAAATACTATAATTCCGTTATGCCCACCAAAACCAAAGGTATTGCTCATCGCGACATCTACATTTTTCTCAAGAGCTCCCAATTTAACAATATTAATAGCTGCAGGTATTGCAGAATCCAGTTCTGTTAAATTGATAGTTGGCGGTATAATAGAATTTTTGATCGCTAAAATACTGGCAATGGCTTCAATGGCACCTGCAGCACCCAATAAATGGCCTGTCATTGATTTCGTAGCACTAATATGCAGTCTTTCTGCTTTTCCTTTGAAGAGATTTGAGATTGCCTTTATTTCACTAAGGTCACCGATGGCGGTGGACGTTGCATGTGCATTTAAATAATCTACATCTTCAGGAGCAATACCTGCATCTTCTAATGCGAAACGCATAGCTGTGCATGCCCCTTCACCTTCAGGATGAGTAGATGTCATATGGTAGGCATCCGCCGTCATTGCTGCACCTGCAACTTCTGCATATATTATAGCATTTCGAGCAATTGCATGTTCATATTCTTCTAAAACAAGGGCACCGGCTCCCTCTCCCATTAAAAAACCATCTCTTGCAGAATCAAATGGCCTACAAGCTGCCTCAGGATCGTCATTTCGCGTAGTCATCGCTTTCATCGCGCTAAAGCCACCAACAGAAGCTTGCGTTATAGGAGCTTCAGAGCCTCCGGTTACAATCACTTTAGCTTTGCCCCAACGAATATAATTTAAAGCATCCATTATTGCTGTATTTGCTGAAGAACAGGCAGTAACAGTAGTATAGTTAATCCCCATTAATCCGTATTTAATGGAAATCATCCCTGAAGCCATATTAGAAATTAACTTCGGAATAAAAAAGGGACTGAATCTGGGTTTGAAATCATTCACCGCATACTCGGTAACCTGTTCTTCAAAAGTAAGCATTCCGCCTTGCCCAGAACCCCAGATAACCCCTGTATCATAAGGATTCATAGTAGAAAAATCAAGTCCCGAATCTTCTATAGCTTGTTTTGCAGCAGCCAACGCATACTGAGTAAATGGATCAGTTCTTTTTAATTCTGCACGATCAAGAAACAATGCAGGATCGAAATCTTTTAATTCACAGGCAATTTGAGTCCGAAAAGCACTTGGGTCAAATTTGCTAATTCTTCCTGCACCACTTTTGCCATTAGCTAAACTATTCCAAAAAGTCTGAATATCATTCCCTACTGGGGTTAATGCACCTATTCCTGTTACAACAACTCGTTTCATATTTTATTTTAATCCGATGTAATGTAATTAATAATTCTAATTTACAAATAATTGCAAAGATACAAATCTAGGGCATTCTACGTACCTTGCTTGCTAGCAATATATTATTTAATATGAAAAGAATAAAATTCATAGTTTATATCCTGATATTCAGCTCAATAACTCAAACAACAAATGCACAATCGCAAAAAGCTATTGAAACTTCTACCGATATTTTAGTGCTTGTGCCTGCTGTAGCGGGCTTTGTAACAACATTGGTTAAAGAGGACTATGAAGGCACGAAACAAATTGTTTTATCAGGAGCTACGAATATAGCAGCTACCCTAATAATAAAACATGCTATTAAAAAAGAACGGCCTGATGGGAGTGATTACCATTCTTTTCCATCCGGACATACCTCTATTGCTTTTCAAGGTGCTTCTTTTATCCAGCGCAGGTATGGCTGGAAATATGGGATTCCAGCCTATCTGGTTTCCTCCTATGTTGGATGGGGACGTACTTTTGCGGAAAAACATGATTGGTGGGACGTTTTAGGAGGCGCTGCAATAGGTACTGTCAGTACTTATATTTTTACCAGTCCCTTTGCACAAAAACATAACCTAGCTTTTTCTCCGGCTCTTGTTAAAGGAGATCATTTTGGAATTTATGCTTCAATAAAGTTCTGATTTATCTTTTTGAAATTCTAAAATATCAGTTTTAGCTTTAAACCAGCATTCATAAGCTTAACTTCCTCATTTGATAAATTCCCGAGAGGGATTTTCAGGAATGGCTCGAAAAGAAGCTGCGATTCACCATAAAAATTCTGTTTTTTTCCGACAGAGAAATTCAAATAACCAAGGTTACTATTCCCTTTTAAGTGCGATTCTTTTGACGGTTCACTAAACTCCTTGGTTACAACTGAATATTCGGTTGATGCCAAGCCTGTTTTTGGGTCAGTAACAAAACTTTCTGATACTATATCAGTTTCATATTGGTAAGTTTTATTTTCATTAAGGACAGTAAACGAAGATATACCTAGCGAAGCATAAAAACTCTCATTGACTTGATAGACAATAGATAATGGAATATCAATAGCTTGCATGGCAGACTCAACGCCTACTTTTCTGGTAGAGGAAGAAACTCCGATAGGCCCTAAATCATTTGATGCGCCAATCTTTGTAAAAGCAACACCCATACCTAGCGAAATTTTATTTGAAATTTTAAGTTCCGTAAAAACACCTCCCCCAAAATTCATTCTATCAGAACTAAAAGAGGAGGCTATTTCTATACCAAATTTCCACCTGTTTTCGTTAGGGACATGACTTACATTTTCTTTATTTGAAAGGGAAGCGATACGCTCTAAAGGAACATCCGGAGTTGCATTCAATTGAACGCTATTGTTTGTATCAGATAAAAGTTTTTCAGGTACTTTATCCAGGTCTTTTTCCTCTATAGTTGCCAATGCTGAATAATCATCCTTTTGATTTTCAGCCCTTGAATTTTCTTTATTGTCTCCTTCAATCAAGATATCGGTCTCCTTAAACAATCCTGATTCTTCTCTTTTCGGCTTCTCTTTTTTAATTCTTTTTCCAATTTGCAGATTTCTTTTATTTGGCACAAGGACTGTTTTCACCAATTTCTCTTTTACCGACTTTTTCGAATTACCAGAATAAAACCAAGGGCTATATACTAGCAAAAGAGCTATCATTGCAGCTACGGCCGTTAACTTCCATAATACATTCCAGGGCCTCAATGGTCTTTGGCTAAACCCTTCTTTCTTTTCATGTTTTTCACGAAAGCTCTCCCAAGCACCCTCTTCATAAGGAAGTTCATAGTTTTGAAGAGATTCTATAATTTCTTCAACTATTTTATCTTCTTTATACTCCATAGCTATCTATAGATTTGCGATATAAGTTCCTCAATTTTTCTTTTGCTCTTGTTAAATAAACCCGGCTTGAACTGGAAGGAATGTCCAGCATTTCTGCTATCTCTTCATGATTAAAGCCTTCAATTTCGTAGAGACTAAAAACAGTTTTATGTAGGGGCAGTAGTTTATTCAATAAGTTCATTATATCCTCCACAATTAATTTATCATGATAGTTTTCACTATAAGAAATAGCATGTTCATCTGAAAGTTCTTCATAATAAATAGCCGATTTGTTTTTACGAATCTCATTCAAGGCAGTGCGAACAGTTATTTTTGCGAGCCAGGCTTTAAACATCCGGTTAAAGTTTTCTTCATCATCACAAACGAACGTTTCCAAGTGGTTAAACGCTTTCATAAAACTATCATTAATAACTCCTTTAGCTACATCGCGATCAGGTATATACCGCAACGAAACTCCCATAAGATATCCCCAATAGTGTTTATATATCCGTTCTTTTAGCCGTTCATCAGCCTTTTTCAAACTCCTAGAAATATCACTTATTAAATTAGTATCCGTACTCAATTTACTACGATAGCTTAAAGTATTGATGGTTCAACCTTGAGACCTTAATTGAGGTATCTTCTATCTTTAAAAACACATTTTCTGAGAAAGTGCTACAAAAAATATTTTTCACATCAGTTAAGAGTAAATCGAATAGTAAATCAATCTTTTTTTAAAAACGTGTAGCGCTTTTGATTTTCACTGTGTTTTGGCAGCAAACAGTATTTCATTAATCACAAAAACAGAAAACCATGAATTTTTATCCAACCATTAAAAACATCAAATTAAAATCAATGAAACTTCCAATTTTATGTTTGGCTTTAGCCCTTACTTATTCTTCATGTAAAGATGATGACAACTCAATACCTACTCCAGATACAGCAGTTTTAGCTGTTTTCCATGCTTCACCGCTTACAGACTCTGTTAACTTTTCAATAGATGCAAAAAAAGTAAACAATAAATTAGTTGGCTTTGGTGAAAATATAAATTATGTTGAAGCTTTACCTGGCGACCGTAGCGCTGAGGTTACAGATAAAACTGATAAATCGCTCCTAAAACAATCCATTAAACTTGAAAAGGATAAGGCTTACTCACTTTTTATCGCTAATGAAAAAGACAAAGAGGAATTGGAGTATGTGTTGGTTAATGACGAATTAACAAATCCAGCCGAAGAAAAAGCAAAAATCAGATTTGTACATGTTTCTCCGGATGCAGGAAAGCTTAATCTTGCTGTTACAGGTGGCACTGAGCTATTTACCGAAAAAGAATTCAAATCGGCTACAGAATTCAAAGAAGTTGATGCCAAAAAAGAATCTTTTGATATCATTGACCAAGAAAGTAAAGCGGTATTATTTGCATTAAAGGATGTAGATCTTAAAGCTGGAAAAATATACACGGTTTGGGTAAAAGGGCTTAAAGTAACTGAGAATGAAAATGAAAAAATTGAAGCTCAAGTATTTACTAATAAGTAAAATTTTTAAATAAACAAAAAACAAGAAAGAGACATCTCAAAAAAGGGATAGTCTCTTTCTTGTTTAAATTCAAAATGGAATTTTAATAACAGCTATTCATTCATTAATATCTTAAAAGTTCGATTACATTACACTTCTATTAGGTAAATCATATAGATTTAAGTTAAATTTGCATTTATCAAAAAATAGCATGATTTATTTCTTTTTAAGCCAACCCAAAACGGTTTTCACTGTACAAGTAGAAGGAAACCTATCTACAGAAGATATTTCAAAATTAAACTGGCTGTTTGGCGGTTCTCATCCAACTGAAGAAATCGTATTAACAGGTATTTTTATCGGCCCACGCGCGGCGATGGTTACTCCATGGAGTACCAATGCTGTAGAGATTACACAAAATATGGGTATTCAGGGAATCCTTCGTATTGAAGAATTCCATCGGAAAGAAGCTGATTTTTTAGATTTCGATCCGATGTTATCTCAAAAATACAAAGAACTCAATCAAGATATTTTCACAGTAAACATTCAGCCAGAACCTATACTTGAGATCAGTGATATCGCAGTATACAACCAACAGGAAGGGCTTTCCCTTAGTGATGAAGAAATAGATTACTTGAATACCCTTTCCAAAAGAATAGGCCGGAAACTTACTGACTCGGAAGTATTTGGTTTCTCTCAAGTAAATTCGGAACATTGCCGACATAAGATTTTTAACGGAACGTTTATTATAGATGGTAAAGAACAACCGACATCTTTGTTTAAACTGATCCGTAAAACCTCTGAAGAAAACCCAAACAGTATTGTTTCTGCCTACAAAGACAATGTGGCCTTTGTTAAAGGACCAAGGGTTCAACAATTTGCACCAAAACGTGCAGATGAACCTGATTACTATAAAGTAAGTGATTTTGATTCCGTTATTTCAATAAAAGCTGAAACACATAATTTCCCTACAACGGTAGAACCTTTTAACGGTGCCGCTACAGGTGCTGGCGGAGAAATAAGAGATCGGCTTGCTGGCGGACAAGGGTCTTTGCCTTTAGCTGGTACTGCTGTATATATGACTGCTTTTTCAAGATTGGAAGAGAATCGGCCATGGGAAAAAGCAATGGAGGAACGAGATTGGTTATACCAAACTCCAATAGATATTTTGATAAAGGCTTCTAATGGTGCTTCTGATTTTGGGAACAAATTTGGACAGCCCTTGATTACTGGTTCTGTACTTACTTTTGAGCACGAAGAGGATGCACGTAAACTTGGATTTGATAAAGTAATTATGCTTGCAGGTGGTGTTGGATATGGAAAAGCGAGCCAGGCCCAAAAAGAAAAACCAGTAGAAGGTGATAAAATTGTAATTCTTGGTGGTGAGAACTACAGAATTGGAATGGGTGGTGCTGCTGTATCGTCAGCAGATACGGGTGCCTTAGGCTCAGGAATTGAGCTAAACGCTATCCAACGTTCTAATCCTGAAATGCAGAAAAGAGTTGCAAATGCCGTACGAGGAATGGTTGAAAGCGATCACAATACTATTGTGTCTATTCACGATCATGGAGCTGGTGGGCATTTAAACTGCCTTTCTGAACTTGTGGAAGAAACTGGTGGTGATATCGATCTTGATAAATTACCGGTTGGTGACCCTACCCTTTCGGCTAAAGAAATTATTGGAAATGAATCTCAGGAGCGTATGGGCTTGGTTATAAGTCAAGAACATGTAGCTACTTTACAGAAAATCGCTGATCGGGAACGCGCACCAATGTACACTGTGGGTACCGTTTCTAATGATCATCGTTTTACCATTGAATCGGCTGCAACGGGTGCTAAACCCATGGATTTAGAATTGGGTGATATGTTTGGCAGTTCACCGAAAGTGGTAATGGAAGATAAAACTATTGAAAGAAAATATCAACCGCTTAGCTATGAAACTGCAAATCTTAATCAATATTTAGAACAACTGTTGCAATTAGAAGCTGTTGCCTCTAAGGATTGGTTAACTAATAAAGTTGACCGCTGTGTTGGAGGACGTGTAGCCAAACAACAATGCGCCGGTCCGCTGCAATTGCCTTTAAATAACTGTGGTGTAATGGCATTGGATTTTCAGGGAAAAGAAGGTATTGCTACTTCAGTAGGTCACTCCCCTCTTTCTGCCTTAATTGATCCAGCAGCTGGAAGCCGCAATGCAATAGCAGAATCCCTTTCAAACATCGTTTGGGCACCTTTAAAAGACGGCCTTGAAAGTATATCGCTTTCTGCCAACTGGATGTGGCCTTGTAAAAATGAAGGCGAAGATGCAAGATTATACCAGGCGGTAAAAGCTTGTTCAGATTTTGCTATCGATTTAGGAATCAACATTCCTACAGGAAAGGACTCCTTGTCTATGAAGCAGAAATATAAAAATGACGAGGTTATTTCTCCTGGAACCGTAATCATTTCTGCAGCAGGAAACTGTGATAATATCAGACAAGTAGTTGAACCTGTTTTACAAAAAGAAGGAGGTTCAATTTATTATATTAATCTTTCTAATGATAGCTATAAACTAGGGGGATCTTCATTTGGGCAGATTTTGAATAAAATTGGAAATGAAACTCCAGATATTAAAGACCCTGCACAATTCAAAAATGCATTTAACACTATTCAGCAATTAATTAAAGCTGGGAAAATACAAGCTGGACATGATATAGGCAGTGGTGGTTTAATTACTACACTATTAGAAATGTGCTTCGCCGATCGCGATTTAGGAGCTTCCATTGATTTGTCTTCACTAGGTGAACAAGACATTATCAAAGTTCTTTTTGCAGAAAATATAGCTCTTGTATTCCAAGCTGAAGAAGCGGTTGAAACCACCCTTACTTCCAATGGAGTAGCCTATCATAAAATAGGCGAAGTAAAATCCAACGCTGTTTTGCAAGTTAAAAATTCATCTGATAGCTGGAATTTTGATATTGACCATTTACGCGATGTTTGGTTTAAAACTTCTTATCTTCTAGATCAGAAACAAAGTGGAGTTGTAAAAGCAAAAGAACGTTTTGAAAATTATAAAAACCATGTACTAAACTTTAATTTCCCAACACATTTCGATGGAAAGAAACCTGTAATTGATCTATCTAAGCCAAGGCCTAAAGCTGCAATTATCCGCGAAAAAGGGAGTAATTCCGAACGTGAAATGGCCAATGCTATGTATCTCGCAGGATTTGATGTAAAGGATGTACATATGACCGATTTGATCTCAGGAAGGGAAACGTTAGAAGACATTCAGTTTATAGGTGCTGTTGGTGGCTTCTCAAATTCAGATGTTTTAGGCTCAGCTAAAGGGTGGGCAGGCGCTTTTATGTATAATGAGAAAGCCAGAGTAGCTCTTGAAAATTTCTTTGATCGTCCTGATACCCTTTCAGTGGGTATTTGTAATGGCTGCCAGCTCTTTATAGAATTGGGCATGATCAATAAAAACCATAAAGAAAAACCAAAGATGTTGCATAATGACAGTCATAAGCATGAAAGCGGTTTTACTTCCCTTACCATTCAAGAAAATAATTCAATTATGCTTTCTTCATTGGCAGGAAGCAAGTTAGGCGTATGGATTTCTAATGGCGAAGGTAAATTCCAATTACCCTATGCAGAAGAACAGTACAATATTGTAGCAAAATTTGCTTATCACACCTACCCGGCTAATCCAAATGGATCAGATTATGACACAGCAATTATGTGCGATGACTCTGGTAGACATTTAGTCACGATGCCCCATATTGAACGTTCTGTATTTCAATGGCATTGGGCAAATTATCCAAAAGGACGCACAGATGAAGTTACTCCTTGGATGGAAGCGTTTGTAAATGCCCGAAAGTGGTTAGAAGAGAAAAATAGAAATTAACGAAATAATTGAAACGTTCATATCCCATCCCTTAACCGGCCAATTAACGGGTGGGATATGAACACCAACTATACACATATTTATATCCGTTAAGAAAAGCTATAATTTAGGTAAACTATAACCGTTGTGATATGGAGCCATTAGGTATTGTTCATTGATTTGCTGATTGGTAAATAAGTTAGTATGACTATCCCAGGTTAATTTTTCGCCGCTTCTGAAAGCGATATTTCCCATTTGAGCAACCGTTGCAACATGAGCTCCGGCTTGTATAGAGCAATTCAATTCGTCATTCTTTCTTGATCTTACACATTCAAAAAAGTTTACCATATGGTTATCAAGACCATTATCTGAAGCTTTTACCAAAGGCTTACTTACCTTATTTTGGCTTTGCCTTTCCTCAATCACTTCCCAGCCACCTCTATTCAAAATAAGTGTGCCATTATTACCAATGTAAGCAATACCATGATCTCTGTTATAAGATCCATTATCAATGCCCATTGCGGAATCCCATACTAAATTGAACTTATCAAATTCATACAGCGTAGTCAGTGTATCTGGGGTTTCCTCATATAAATCCGGATACGCAAAACGGCCACCCAAGGCTGAAACAGTTTTCGGCACGGGTGAATTCATACCTAACAAACCATAATCCAGCAAATGCACTCCCCAGTCAGTCATCAAGCCACCCGCATAATCCCAAAACCAACGGAAATTAAAATGATACCTACTCGCATTAAAAGGACGCCTTTTAGCTGGCCCCAACCACAAATTATAATCTACACCAGCTGGAGGCAACGTATCAGGAACAACTGCTCCCGGTTTCATCCATCCCTGATAACACCAAACTTTAACGGTTCTAATATTCCCAAGCTGACCGCTTTGAACAAAATCTACAGCATCTTTAAAATGCTGCTGACTGCGTTGCCATTGCCCCGCCTGAACAACCTTATTATATTTTTGCTGCGCATTGACCATTGTCCGGCACTCAATAATTGAATTTCCAACTGGCTTCTCTACATATACATCTTTGCCAGCTTCACAAGCATGGATCATGATCATGGCATGCCAGTGATCTGGAGTTCCAATAATTACAGCATCGATATCCTTTCTATCCAACAGTGAACGATAGTCTTTATAGGATTTTACTTTTGATGCATCAACATTAAGCGCTTTCAGATCAGCCATTCGCTTATCCAAAACATTTTTATCAGAATCACATAAAGCAACCAGATTTACTCCAGGAACCTTTAACGCTGCTTTCAAATCTTCCCAGCCCATTCCATTAATTCCAATCACACCAATATTAATTTGATCGTTAGCACCAATAGCTTGTTTATATAACGCATAGGCCGGATTGTCTAGTGCGGAGGTTAATGCAACGCTGCCCAAAGCAGTTGCGCTATTACGGATAAAGTTTCTTCGGTTAAGCACTTAATTATCTTTTTGGTTTATACTAAATGCAAAATACAAATAAATTTTATTCTTCTATCAATTAATTCTATTTTCTATAGAGCTTGAAACAAGCACCTTGATGTTCAATTTATTGCATAAACTAAGCAGGAAACCCAAACATAACAGGTAATTATTCACCTTTTGCAAAACATTTTAAGGTTTTCTTGGTTTAAATTTTTACGCTTATGTTATTACAACGGATATATAAATAAATTGGAATTTAAACGACCCAGCCGCAGCAGGCTTTCTTTATCATTGAAGATTGTTTTATTGGCATTATTTATAAGCATGCATACTTTTGCCTATAGCCAAATAAACCTTCCTGTTGATTCTTTGAAAGCAGATTCTCTAGTCACAGATACAACAAAGGTTCAGACACCGATAGATAGCACGTATAAACAGTATGATGTTGCCGATTTAATCCGGAATATTATTCATCCAAAAAGAAAGCCTGATTCACTTCGTAAAAAATCAGGGATCACTCCCATGCCAAATGTGGCTTACAACCCTAGTATTGGGGCTCAAATAGGAATTAAAGCAGTAGCGGGCAGAAAATTAGGAAATGACCCCAATACGCTTATGTCAGTTGCTGCAACATCAGCTTCCATCACTACCAAGGGCATCATTTATTTTTACATCAGCCACAATGTCTTTACCCCTGGTAACAAATGGAACCTTCAGGGCAGTTTAGTTGCGGCAAAGACTGTTACTCCTGATTTTGGATTAGGTATAGGCCATGGCGCTGACGGAAGTGAAGAAGACCAGGTGCTAACGAACCCGGAACGTAAAGGCTATGTGCTCCATGCTCAATATTATAACTTCAGGGAAAAGATATACAAGCAGATTCACGATCACCTTTTTATTGGAGCCGGGGTATCATTTGATATCAGAAGAAAAATTGAAGACAGAGGAACAGTAAGCGAATTAACTCCTTATAATATTTACAGCGACAGGCATGGATTTGATCGGGATAATTACATGTCAAATGGCCTTCTTGCCAATATACAATATACTTCGCGTGATAATCAAAACCGCGCATATAAAGGCATTTATGCTGATGCAGGTTTTCGGGTTAACCAAACATGGATGGGAAGTACCAAAAGTGCTGTACAGTTTACCACTGATTTCAGGAAATACTGGAGCCTTTCTGATCGGAATCCAGAACATGTCATTGCATTTTGGAATTGGGGATCATATTTACTCAGCGGAGCCTTACCCTTTCTAGAACTACCAGGCACTGGTAAAGATCAAAGTTTTCGCAGTGGAAGAGGTTATACCGTTGGTTACTTTAAAGGTCCACAATACTTCTATTCAGAAGTAGAATACCGCTTCCCGATAACAAGAAACAAGTTTATCAGTGGCGTTACTTTCTTTAATATACAGACCACCAATGATGAGTTGGGCACAAAGCTGTTTCAGAAATGGCAGCCTGGCGGTGGTGCGGGTTTACGCTTACTCTTCAATAAAGCTACACGCACTAATTTGTGCATAGATTACGCCTTTGGTAATTATGGCGCCCGAGGTCTGTTTTTGGGTTTAAACGAAGCTTTTTAAGAAAAAATTAGATTATCTATGTACTTACTTACTAAAAGTCTTCCGGTTTTGCGGGTTGCTTTGGTACGGCTTTGTATTTAAGTTCCAATATACTTCCCCTGAATGAAATCTCTTTTGGATTTTCTTTTGAAGGTCCGGAACTAACTGAGGAACTGTCTACTGCAAGATAAAGTTTCAACCCATCGCTTGACACGGCGATGTCGCGATAGCGCACCTTCCCTTTTGCATATTCAAAAACAGTACTGTCAGCAAGGTTTCCATTATTATCCAGCTTTAACCTCAACAGCCTTGAGCCTTTCAAGGTTGAAATAAGCAAAGAGTTCTTCCAGCCAGGTATCGCATCTGATTGATAAACTTCAACACTTGAAGGTGCGAAAGATTCCCATTTCTCATCCTTCCCATTTTTTATATTTTTGAAAAGCTCAGACAGTATTTTATTTCCTGTAGGATAAAAACTTTTGATAGGATTCTTGTAAGTAGCACCAATGGATCTTGCATTTTGCTTTTCATCTTTAATGAAGGGATAACTGGTATGCCATAAACCTGGATAATCAGGATTATCTGAAACCGAAGCAGCAAGACCATTGTAATTGCCATCATCATATCCAATTATTAATGGATGGCCATAATTATTCCCCTTTTCAATGATATTGACTTCATCATCCGAATAAGGCCCATGTTCTATGGAATATATCCTATCCTTTTCATTAATATGAGCATAAGCTAACCCTTCCGGATTACGATGGCCAACTGTCCACACCGCACTTTGTCTTGCTGTACTAAACGGATTATTGTTTGGAATCCATTGATCACCTTCACCGGTATCATCATCGGGTTCTAAATTAAACCGTAGAATTTTCCCTTCATAGCTTTGCTTATTTTGCGCATTATTGGTACGTCCTCCATTTGAAAACTGCCCAGAACCCATATCGCCGATACTATAAAATAAATAAGGTTTGCCATCAACCGGAGCAATTAACAGCCTACCACCATTGTGGTCATTGCTGGCTGGGACAGTATCACATAGTATAATGGGTTTTATCAACTGTGCTGTGTTATGATCATACGTATACCTAACGATCCGCAATGAAAATCGGTTTTCTCCTTGGTATCGATTTACATAGGCGAGATACACAAAGGGTTTTCCTTGCTGCATCAACGGATGAAGCGCCATACCCATCAATCCTCCCTGTGGTCGTGGCTTAGCACCAAACCTGCGTTCTGCATTCAAATCTGCTAGAACTTGCTGCTTTCCACTGGTAGGCTCAATGCGTAAGACTCGGTAACCTTTAGATTCAGTAACCCATAAGAATCCATCCGGACCGAAGGTTACTTCCCAGGGATCACTAAGTTTATCGGCAACGACACGTATATCAAAATCCGCGTCCTTAAGCGATGACTCGGTTTGGGCATTTGCATAAAGACCTAACAATAGTAACAGAGGAAAAAGTAAAAATTTCTTTAACGGCATAAGCTTTATATTTTTCAATTAACACATTAAAGATGGTCTTGTTTTAATGGCAGCATTGCAGGAAGTAAGATGCTTTAAAAGGCGCTATTTATAAGTTAAACATTAAAGCAAACGACTTGTTTCTATTAAAAGTGGCCGCAAATCGATATTTAACATGAATGTTATTAGCATCCTATTAATTGTAATTTTAGCGCTATCTATGGTTAATGGAGTTGTAAGGGGCTTCATCCTTAGTTTTGCAAGCTTGCTTTCCTGGATAGGAAGTCTTTTACTTATGCTTTTCCTTTATCCTTATGTTGCAGATTTCCTAAAAAAAATAATGGAGGATAATCGTTGGATTATACCGTTTGCAATTTTTCTTAGCCTCATGGTCACTAGCATTTTTATCTCTCTCTTAATCAACCGGCTTTTAGGATTTATACCAGTTAAGGCGCATCTAAATCCCATCAATAAAATTACCGGTATTTTACCAGGAGCTATAACCGGACTATTATATGCCGCTATTCTTTCATTATTATTGTTGCTAATTCCCTTCTCAGAAAAAATTTCCAATGAAACCCGTGACAGTAAAATCGCACAGCAATTGACTTTGGGCTTACAGAAAATTGAGAACCACCTGAAGCCCGGGTTTAAGGAAGCCATTAGCCGCACAATGCAAATGACAACGATTGAGGACGGGTCAGAAGAAACGCTTAAGCTACCTTTTTCTGTAAAAAGCCCAAAGGTCCGGAAATCTTTAGAAAAAGAGATGCTGGATATGATTAATACTGAACGTAAAAAACAAAGACTAGTTTTGCTTGTAGCTGACTCCCAATTAACAAAACTTGCCAGAAATCATAGTCGGGATATGCTCGCAAGATCTTATTTTTCTCACATAAACCCTGAAGGCTTGTCTCCTTTTGACAGAGCCCGGAAAGCGCATATTTTATTTCTAACCGTAGGAGAAAACCTGGCATTGGCGCAAACCTTAGCCATTGCCCATGAAGGGTTGATGAATTCCCCAGGGCATCGGGCTAATATTCTTAATTCTTCGTTTCGAAGGGTTGGGATTGGTGTTTTAGATGGAGGTATATACGGGTTGATGATTACCCAGAATTTTAAAAATTAATACTTTCTATCACCTACTATTTCCCAGACGACATTTTCATTTTCATGCCATCAGTCCTTCAAAAGCCACGATAATTACCGTAGTAATCCAGTAAATGATTTTGTATCTCTTCATAAAGAATATTTATAATTCAAATTAAAAACTACAATGCCAAAGCGACTTGCCATAAAACAAGAAATGAAATGAAAATCTTATTTTTCGGAAATCTCTTTTCGAATACGACTAAGGGATGTATCGGTAATACCAAGATAAGTAGCAATTTGCTTAAGCGGAGCTTGTTGAATTATCTGCGGCCTTTCTTTGAGGAGTTTGAGATAGCGCTCGGTAGCACTTTTGGTAATCATTTCTACTGAGCGTTGTTTGGTTTTAAAAAGCTGGTATGACATCCACCCTCTTCCCCATTCCCGAAAGCTTTCAATAGAATGAAACAATTCTTGAAAAACACCAAAATCAATTTTCCATAAGACGCAATCGGTTAGCGCCTGAATATTTTCCTGGGAAGAGATCCGTTGAAAAAGAGAAGAAACCTCAATAACAATTTCACCTTCTATAAAAAAATCCGTCGTGATATCATTCTTTTCAAAATCAAATACAAAGGAGCGCATCAAGCCTTTTTCAAGAACAAAATATTCATTGGCCATTTTGCCTTCATGTAAAAGAAAATCACCTTTAGAAAAAGTAACCTTATCATGGGCATCAAAAATTCGCTTTAGATCATTAGGCTTAAGCAACGGATGCTGATAAATATGCGTCAAGGCTGCGATTTCCGACATTTGAATTGAGCTAAATTTAGGTAATCCGTAAATTTAATAATCTTTTTTAAACCTACATCTTTATTTACCAACTAGTTGATTCACAACACTTTTTTTTCTACTTAAACAGATTGATTGTGTAATCAAGCAACTCTTCCCCTCCTGACTTTCCATGACCCGGAATAATGATTTTTGCTTGGGGGTATTTTGCTTTAACTTTTTTAACCGTTTCTGGCCAGTCAGTTACATTCGCGTCTTCCAAATTTCCTTTCCCTGCTCCTATTTCTTTTATCAGACACCCGCCAAACATTATTTTTTCTTCCGGGAAATATCCAATGATATTATCTCTGGTATGTCCTTCTCCCATAAATTCTGCATACACCTTTTTATTGCCTACAGGAAGCTCAAGGAATTCATCAAATTGATTTTGAGGTTGAACTAATTGTCTTTCCTTAGCTTGGTCAATGGTATACTTATAGGCGTAGGAAGGAATATTATGTTTATGAAATTCATTTAAACCACCTAAACAATCGTCATGAAAGTGTGTGGAAACGATCGCTGTTATTTTCCCATGAAGCGTATTTTCTATCCAATTTATCAGTTCTTCGGAAGTTTGATCATCAGCTGGAGTATCAAAAACAACCACTTCATTATCATCTAAAATTATCATTCCATTACATGGGACTTTTCCAAAATCCTGTGTAGTTAAGAAAGATGTGTGCTCATAAACATGGTTGGATATTTTACGAATACTTAGGCTTTCCGATTGATATTCATCATTTACGTTGGTAATCTCCCTGGAGTTACAGCCAAATAAAACAAACCCAAAAACTATTAAACATAAAAACGCCTTCATCATACTTTAAATTTTAAATTACTTATTTAGTTCTTCCTGCAAAGTTAGGCGTTAAGAGTTGCTCATTCTAATTTCAATCGATATTCAGTCAAAGTGGCCTTCAACAGGTGAGCATATTTCTTCGGTGTGAGTAGCGAATTCTGTTTGATATACTCAACCTACTCCCTGAGGAGTCCCTAGGAAGTCCAGGTTCATTCAGTTTCAGTTCAGTACAAGGTCAGGGCAAGAATAGCAAAACTAGTTTTTCTTTCTCAATAGAACCTTGCCTTTTCTTATTTGTTTGGTAGTTACAAAGTGAATCTGTTGGTTGTATAATACCCATCCTCCAATGGCTCCAATAATACTTCCAATTAAAATATCAAAAAAACGAGCTTCAAATAATATGTTTGGATTTTCAGTCAGAACGTTATTAGATTCAGCTAGAAAGATGGTGAGTATGGTAATAAAAATTGCAGCAACCGCATAGTTGCGAACCACAAGGAACTCAACAACAATTTGCAGTGCAATAATTCCTAGACTAATAACGAGCACGGAAGGACTCAGAAGCAATATACACCAAGTAACACCCAATCCTAACAAGGTACCCAAAACACGCTGGGCACTTCTGGCCCAGATATGCTTAGTATTTAAACCCTGCATAACAGCAATACAGGAAGTTGGTACCCAATAAGGATTATCCAATTTCAAGATGTTAGCAACTAGTAAAGAGAAGCCAACAAAACAGCCATATATGATTGATTCAGTTAAATTTTTATATTTATTTTTAGTAATGACGGTAGTCTCAATGGTTTCTTTCACCTTTCGAAGAGTGATCATACTATAGAACAATCCCAGACTGCATGAAATCATCGTTCCGATAGCTACATAGCCAATTTTAAGTGGAATAGCCTCCGGGTTGAAAGGCATACAAATTGCCATTGAGGCAATCAAAATAAAGAAGAAGTTTCCTGGCGGTCGGGTTATTTTTAAATGGTATAAAACAAGATGTACTAAAAAAGAATATACACCAAGTATAAAAGGAGCAAGAATGGGATTAAAGGAAAAGATAATACCTACCGTGAATGAAAACATAATGCAGAAACTGCAAGTCATTAATGTAATCATCCGATTAACCAGATTAAATGACTGGATATACAAAATAACTAAGGCTGCTAAAGAGGCTAATTTCCCTTCTTGAGGTTGGTCAAAATAATAACACGCCATTATTGGGATACCGATACAAAGACCAGCTAATATAGGTAGGTGCCAAGGCCTATCTGTCTTCTTAAATTCTATTAACTGTTTTAGCATGATCGTATATTTGCAAATGTACAAAGATCACTCAATAAAAAATGAACATGTGTAAAACTACCATCACTCATCTTTTAATAGATGTTTAATTCGTAACTTACTCCATAATTTTACATGAAATTAGTTTATTATGAATACGTTAAAAGATAAAGTTGCTTTTGTGACTGGCGCAGGTTCCGGCATAGGTAAAGCAATTGCATTATTGTATGCAAAAGAAGGTGCTAAAGTAGTAGTATCAGATATTAATGATGAACACGGCCAAGCTGTAGTAGAAGAAATCAAATCTGACGGAGGCGAAGCGATTTACGTAAAGGCGAATACAGCAGCTCCGGAAGAAGTAAAAAACCTGGTAGAAAAAACTGTAGAAGCATACGGCCGGCTGGATATCGCCTGTAACAATGCGGGTATAGGAGGCGAAGCAAACTTCGGTACTGAAATGAGCATTGATGGGTGGAAAAAAATAATCGATATTAACCTCAACGGTGTTTTCTACGGCTGTAAAATGCGACTACCCAGATGTTAAAGAATGGCGGGGGTGCTATTGTCAACGTAGGTTCGATTCATAGTATCACAGCAGTGCCGGGTTCTGTGGGATACGCGGCTTCTAAACATGCGGTATTAGGGCTGACACGCAATTTTGGTGTAGAATATGCAGCTCAAAATATCAGGGTCAATGCTGTTGGCCCGGGCTATATAGATACACCTTTATTGAATATGATGGATGCCGAACAGAAAAAGGCATTGGTAGGCAAACACCCGATAGGCCGTCTGGGAAAAGCCGAAGAGGTAGCGAACCTGGTATTGTTTCTGAGCACAGATACATCCACTTTCATTAATGGTAGCTATTACGCTATTGATGGTGGATATACAGCAATCTAGTTTGTCGTCGAAATTTCATTATTGATGTCTTTATTTAGTTCACTGCTATTGAAGATGTTTTTAACTGAAGTTATCTATAAAAGAAAAACCGTATCATATTTAAAACTATGACACGGTTTTTCTTTTCAGATTAACTTTAGCCGCTTTGCTTAATTTTTCTTTTTAGTGAAGATAAAAAAACAAAATGAAAATATTCTGAAATATTTTAAGGACTCGTCCGTCTTTACTAGTAGAGGTTAATAAACGAACTCGATTTTTAAAAAACTGATGGCTAATAAAAAGCACAATACGATCTTGACAATTATAAAATCTTATAGCAAAGGATTGTTAGGCTTTATTCGAAAACGAGTTGATAATGAAGAAGATGCTGAAGATATTTTGCAAGATGTTTGGTACCAATTAAGTTCCATTATCAATTCGCAACCGGTTGAACAAATTGGTGGTTGGCTTTACCGAGTGGCGACCAATAAGATTATAGATAAACATCGAAAGAAAAGTGAATCATCCTGGATGTATGGAGAAGAGGAGGAACAAGAAGAATGGAGCTTATATGATCAATTCCTGAAAACAGAAAAAACACCTGAAACCGAATATCACAATCGTATTCTCTGGCAAGAGTTATTTAAAGCCCTTGAAGAATTACCACCCGAGCAGAGAGATGTTTTTATCTGGCATGAGCTTGATCAAGTACCATTTGCAGAAATCTCAGCGCAAACAGGCGAGCCTGTCGGGAAATTGATTTCACGTAAGCACTATGCGGTTTTACATCTGCGAAAACGTTTAAAAGTGTTTTATTCGGAGTTTAAGGAATCACAATTTTAAAAGCATTTAAATTAATATTAACATATCATGAATAAAAATTTCAATTGTAAAAAACGATTTATTTTCATCCCAATTTTGGCGATTGCTTTTGTGTTTTTGGTAAGCTTTCTGGTCATGTTTTTATGGAACCATACGTTGCCTTCTATTTTCGGACTTACAACAATTACCTTATGGCAAGCAATGGGTTTATTTTTTCTGTGCAAGCTTTTATTTGGTTTTGGAAAAGGCCCACAACGTGGCGGCCCTCCTTGGAAAAGAAGACGCGTGGATAAAGACCTATCTGGACTTAGCGAGGCTGAAAAAGAAAAATTTCAGCAATACATTCATCATGAACGATGTTTTTGGGATAGATCCACATTCAGATCGGAGGGCGATGAACTTGATCAGGCAGATTCAAGATAATCTATAAAACTACTGACATACACTTGTCACTCCCACTATTTATTATTGTACAATTAATCAAATAATAAGGATATGACCGCTACAAGAATAGCGCTAATCAATCAGGAGCATTTTCAGCCGTTTATTTCGTGGACATCAGTGGGAATGAATAAAGGAAAACCATACAAATCATGACAAATAGAAAAAGTTTGAATGAGGTATTGACGTTGACAGATTTCAATCATAAAAAATTAAAACCCAGCTATTCAATTCTTAATAACTTCTCGGTAATAGAAGACCTTGATATTACGAAGGGAACCTGTTTGAAAAGCGAATCCAGGCCTGATGCCATGTCCATCTTTATTGTAAGCAAGGGAAGCGGAAAAGTCAAGCTCAACCAGGGGGAAGTAGACATTCAAGAAAATAGCCTGGTGCACCTGGTTACAAGTAGCATCAGCGGGGCAACGGTGGAAGGGCAATCGTTTTCAATATCCGGGATAAGTTTTACCAGTGATTTTATTGAAGAAACGGGAATCATGACGGAGCTTATACCCGATATTTTCCATTTTTTCTTGTCAGGATCGTTTCTTGTATGGGAGCTGGAACCGGAGGATACGGTGATGGTCAAGCATCAGCTCCGCTTGCTGGCAGGCCATGCAAGAAGGTTTACAACACATCCTTTCGGGAAGGAGATCCTTGTCCATGGCTTTTATGTCTTTCTTTTTGAAATTGGGGCTTTGCGCCGGAAACACTCGGATTCAGACCGCTTTCCCTTTTCACGTCAAGAAATTCATGTCCATAAGTTCAAGGACCTTGTGCAGCAGCAGTTCCGGGAAGTCCGTGCCATTAAAGACTATGCAGCACAGTTAAACGTATCGGCTAAATACCTTACTGAACTGGTTAAACAGACCACCGGGAAAAATGCCAGTGAAATGATAACCGAGCAAGTAATCAGAGAAGCGAAGCTTTTATTGAAAAACCCTCAATTAAGCATTGGGGAAATCGCCTACAAGCTCCATTTCAGTGATCAGGCTTTTTTTGGTAAATATTTTAAAAGGCAAATGGGTATCTCTCCGAAAATTTACCGTGAATCTGAATTTGTGAACAAACACAAAAAAACATTAATGCCCGCATAAAGAATTATTATTGCAAAAGATGCAGAAATTAATTGATAGTATTTATCGTAATACTTAAAAAATGGTATCTCGGTTCTCTGTTTTCTATTGGTTTAACAAGTAAAGCTTTATATTTGTTATTCTAAATAGCCTATAATAAAATGATGAAAAAACTATTATTACTTCTTTGTTTATGTGTACCTTTTTTATCTTTTGGACAGCATGTGATTGAAGGAACCATTTTTAATTCTTCTGGCGTGGTGGCGCAATTGAATGGTGATTATTTTACGTATTTAAGAAACAATCAGAATGCCCTTGGACATATAAATGGGCAACCTGTTAAAGAAAATATTGAGGTACCGCCACAGGGTTTTAATAAGGGAGTACTAGACATTCGACAAGGCGTTTATTTTTCCAAAACAAATGAAGGTTCAATGCTTTATTCACTATCGGGTGAAAAACTCAGCAATTCAGTATTCAGCAAGTATAAACCATTTGTAACTGATAACACGATTGTAGAAATCTCTACATCGCCTACGGATCAAGAATATGCGTATATTGACAAAGCTGGGAAAGTGCTGGTTTCATACGACAAAGTTAAATATTATAAGATTTTTGGTATCGATATTACCAAGGGGTATTACAATACGGATGGTTTTATAGCCAAAAAAGTTGTCTTCTCTGATGAAGATTTCCGACCATTTAGCGAAGGCTTAGCTCCGGTAAAACATCCGGAGAACAAATTATGGGGATTTGTAGACCAGCGGTTATCTTTGGTTATTCCAGCAAAATATAAGAAGATCGGATTGTTTTTTGAAGGTAAAGCTCCAGTACAAGGAGAGAATGGTTTATGGGGGTTTATTGATCAAAAAGGAAACGAGTTAATCCCTTTCAAGTTCTCAATTCCACCTTCAAAATTCAGTTCCG